>MDTC01059268.1_pt1 | contig 11652 bp, 6 predicted proteins | sample 811181 | NCBI WGS metagenome assembly MDTC01 (sample SAMN05326644, study PRJNA326480) | marine metagenome | isolation source: seawater | place: Pacific Ocean: North | collected 2011 | reverse complement strand
TTGCCCTTCTCTGCATATAAAGGAAAGTTAATATTTTCTGGAAGAGCACCAGTAGCCTCAACACCTTTGTAAACAAAATTATCTGGAGAACCACCCGGTTTATGGATGTAGTAAAACCTAGGCAAGTTAAGTTTGTCGACAGGAGTCATCCAATCCCTTGGTTTAATCACAAAAATTATTGCATCATCCGAAATTGGGATTTTATATTTTCCCCCATTGTCTGTTTTCACGATATCCACACCATTCGATACGTAAACATTCGCAATACCCACCTCACCTTCATCCATAACCTCATTTTCATTTACGTCATGGTAAACACATCCCTTAGCAAACTTTTGATAAGAATAAACAGAATTTTTAATTGATGAATTGTCAGAGGGAAGTAATGAAATAAGAATTGAAATAAAAAATTCTGTAATCAGCATAAATCAAATTTAACATAATTTTTTTTTGTTATTTTTATATTAGTAAGAGTATGAAAAAAAATATTGCATATCTATTCTTTTTTCTCTTTATAAGTTCTCCCACGTATTCACAAAATTGGGTTCAGGAGGGAGAAACCATTGTTGGGGCTGATTTTGATTTACTTGGTGAAAGTGTAGAAATGTCAGGAGATGGTAATACCATAGCTGTTGGCGCAAGACTTAATGACGCAAACGGACTATATGCTTCTGGCGCTGTTAAAATTTATAGGCGAACAAGTGATGGAGTTTGGACACAACTGGGACAAACTATCGGCGGAGTAAACGAGACCGACCAGTCCGGTGCATCAGTATCTTTATCGTATGATGGGAATACTGTTGCAATAGGTTCACCATATCATGATAGAAATAATGGACTTGTTAGAGTATTTTATTTAAATGATTTTAATACTTGGAGTTCAATCGGAGAAGGTATTAGTGGAATTTTCAATATTGAACAAATTGGACACAAAGATAAAGTAAAGCTTAGTGGAAATGGCGTAAGAATTGTTGTATCTAGTTACAACGACAATATGGGAATAGCAGCTAATGTTAAAGTATATGAGAGAAACGGTAATAACTTTTCTCAAATAGGTTTACATATATCTGAGGTTTCTCATAATCATACTTTAGATATAGATTATAATGGAAACAGAATAGCAATTGCCTCATACGATGAGACAAATGAGAATGGTGAAAATGCAGGCACTACCAGAATATACCAGTTATCTGGAGAATATTGGATACAAGAAGGTGAAAATATTTATGGTGAGTCAGCAGGTGACTACTCAGGTCAAGCAATTTCTTTTGATACGTATGCAAATCAGATTGCTATCGGGAGTAAGTATAATTCTGGTAACGGTTTCCAGTCTGGACATGTAAGAGTTTTTCAACGTGCATATTATGGTGAAAACGATTGGAGGTGGATTCAGACAGGGAGTGATATAGACGGAAATGGTGAAAATGATATGTTTGGCTCTACTGTTGATATAAATAATAATAGATTAGTATCTGGCTCTCAATCAAGTGGTATTATTAAAATATACCAAATGGGAGCTATCCAAGAAAAAAATCAATATAGAAATGATTGGAGACAATTTGGTACAGAAATATCTCCATTGGATGGTTGGTTAAGTGGAAACATTTTAGATGTGTCTATAGATAATTTAGGAGAAAAAGTTATAGTTGGAGAAAAAATTTATCTATCCTCTAGTGGAGGGGCCAGAATATTTTCAATTTCTCCTCCTGGTTATTCTCAATGTCCAGCTGCAATAAATGATTACTATACAGTAAGAGCAAGTCAGACCCTAAATATTACTTCAGACGATGGTTTAGGAGGTAATGATCATAAATATTATTCCGACTTAGTTTCTTATGAAATTGTTTCTGCCCCTCTCTTCGGAAACTTAGTTCTTAACGCAGATGGATCTTTTACTTACACCCACAACGGAAATACCGCCACCAATGATGTATTTAGTTATAGAATATATGATGGGGTGTGTTATTCCGATCCTGGTTACGTCTCATTAGAAGTAATTCAACCTCTAGTTAAAAATGGAAGTTGGGTTCAAGATGGTAATGACATTAATACTCAAAAAAGAGTTGGAGATATTTCAATATCAAAAGACGGATCAGTAATTGCAGCAGTTGGTACAGATTCAGTTTTAATGAGAATTTATAATAATGTTGGAGATGTTTGGGTTGAAGATGCATCAATTCCAGCTAAAAATGAAGGAGAATATTTTAGAACCCTTTACCTCTCAGCGGACGGAAAGACCGTTGTTGCAGTAAACTCAGGTTCAAATGTGTTTGGTTATTTAAGAGTGTACAGAAAGGGATGGGAAACTGAAGATTCATGGACACAAATTGGTGAAGATATTTTATCTGACTCTATAGGAGATTTTTCATTACCATCGGTAAGTATTAGCAACGACGGAAATATTATTGCGGTAGGAGCACCAGGCTATAATAGAGCTCAGGGAAAAGCTAAAGTATATTCTTGGGATGGTTTAGCCTGGAAAAAAACTGGACAAGACTTATACGGAGAATACTATGGAATCGATGGATTGATTAGATTTGGGAGATGGAGGCAGCTTGATCTAAGTGGAGATGGAAAAACATTAGCAGTCGGCTCAACAGACCAAGAGGGTGGTTACGTTAAAATATTTAAAAGAAATTATAATGAAGATTTATGGACACAGGTTGGGGAAACAATTTGGGGTGATACAGATGGAGACTGGGCAGCAAGAGTATCTCTAAATTACGATGGAACAATTGTTGGGATTGGAGCAATTAATGATGATGGATATGGTTCAAGACGTATAGGTGCTGTAAAAGTTTACAAATTCAATGGAACCACATGGCTGCTTAGAGGGCAGGAGATTCAAGGTCACTCATTTGATGATATTTTTGGTGGTAAAATTTCAATTAGTGATAGTGGAGATACGCTTGCTATTGGAGCCGGATGGAGTGACACAAGAGGAAATACAACTGGCCAAGTGAAGGTTGTTCGTTACGATTATAATTCATTAAAATGGAAACAAATTGGTGCAGATTTATATGGAAAAGCAACAGGAGATATGTATGGTTATTTACTTCAGTTGTCAGCAGATGGATCTAGATTCATAACCTCAAAGAGATCCTCTCCGTATGCTATTAAAGTATTCAAGTTTAATGAAGGAAATGTATGTCCAGAAGTTGAAAATGATGAATATGAAGTACCTTACGGAACATCAATGGACTTTACAACATTTGAAAATTCTCTTGTTTATAACGACTACGATGCTAACGATTCACTCAAGGCTACTCATAATAGTCTACCATCCCATGGAACAATTGGTTGTGGAGTTATTTCTGACCCCCGTTATGGACAAACAAATGTAATATGTGAGAATGGGCAATTTACCTATACACACAACCCTAATAGATTAAATAGATTTGATTCCTTTACCTACAAAGTCAATGACGGAACATGTGACTCTGAAATTGCAACAGTAAAAATTAATATTACTGATTTTCCATTTGACATAAACGGTTCGTGGTTTGAAGAGAAAATTATTCCCGACACTTCTAATAATAATATAGAATCTGTTTTACTATCTGATGACGGAAAGATTCTTTTTGTATCAAAAAGAGGTTCTACAGATCAATATGGAAATATAATTCAAAAAGGTGGTGTTACTTTTTACACAAAAAATAATTATTATAATACTTGGTATGATTTTACTGGAGCAGTAGATGTACGAAACGAATATAAAACAGATTTTGAACTAAATAAAAATTCAACAGTAGATGCACCATCCATTGCATTAAGTAGTGACGGCAAATATTTAGCAGTTGGCTCTCCATCTTATGGTGTAACTAATGGTGCCTATTATGAAGGAACAGTTCAAGTTTATGAAGTGTTGTCTCAATATACCAATCCAATGCTCAGATTAATTACAGAATTTTCAGGAAAGACATATTCCTCTAGAACTGGAGCATCTGTTGCAATTGAACATGATGAAAATGGACAAATACTTCTAGCTATTGGTTCTCCAGGGATGACTGGTAATGATATTGGACAAGTTGATTTGTACATAGGTTACAGTTACTACAGTTACTTGGATGATTGGCATAATATTTCAACGATTAGTGGAGTCTCAACAGATAGATTTGGCACAACACTTTCAATGTCTAATTTTAATTCTAACACCGCACGACTAGCTGTCGGTGCTCCAGCATCTACTGGAACCGATCAAGTTAGGGTTTATGAAATAAATACTCAAACATTAAATTATACTGATCTAGGAATAGGAATATTTGGAATTCCAAATGCTGGAGTGGCTACAAGGCAAGGAGGGATTTCACTATCTGGAGATGGTAAAAGTCTTGTAATTGGACTTCCTTTTAACGACCTTGCTGGATTTACTGATAATGGAAGTATTCTTTATTATGTATTTAACTCTGGATCTAATACTTGGAATTTTACAGGTGAAGTTTCTGGGCCGAGATTGGATAATCAATATTATGGTTACTCAGTTTCTCTCAATGAAGACGGATCACTTCTTGCTGTAGGCGTTCCAGGAGCAGTTTCGCCATACGAAGCATGCTCTGACAACTATAAACAGGGCCACGCGGAAATATATAAAATTACAAATAACGGTAATTCATGGGATAAAGCAGGTAATAATATAACGGGTGATATAATTACCGGCACAAGTATAGGTCACTCAGTCTCCCTATCTTCCTCAGGTCAAGAGGTAGCTGTAGCATCAGGTATTTACAAGTTAATAGGAAACACTTGTGCCAATATACAATCAGATTATTATGGATTGATGAGAGGGACAACAATAAATAAAAATGCATCTCAAGGATTATTATCAAATGATTTTGACGCAGAGGGAGATATGCTAAAGGCTTACTTACTAAACGACACAAAACATGGTTTTATTTCATGTCAAGACCCTAGTGACCCTAATTTTGGAAAGAGCGGATCAGTTTGTTTAAACGGCTCATTCACCTACTCTCACGACGGAAGTTCTTCAACCGTTGACACGTTGATGTATAAAGTTTCTGACGGGGGTTGTACTAGTGAATCATTTGCTATACTTAGTATCGACGGATCTTTAGATGATAATGAATGGACTAAGATTGGACAAACACTGGTCGGAGAGGGAGAAGAAGATTATTTTGGTTTTGTCTCTATGAATGCAGAGGGAGATATCATGGCTGTAGGAGCACCTGAAAATAGTAATTTAGGTGGCATCTCAGCTGGGCACGTGAGAGTGTTTAAAAATGTTGAAGATACGTGGACGCAACTAGGTCAAGATATAGATGGAAAGAGTCAGGATGAGTATATGGGCGTTTCTGTAGCAATATCAGATGATGGGTATACCCTAGTGATGGGAAGTGGGTACGGGGTAAATGAAGAAAAGACTGTAAGGGTATATAAATTCTCAAATAATACCTGGGTGCAGATTGGTGATGATATCTCTGAGCCTGTCGGTGAAGAGGAATGTTTTGGCTGTAAAGTAGAGATCAGCGGAGACGGTTCATTGATTGCCATAGCTGATGATGAGGAAGGTGAAATTCAATTGTACAGGAATAATGGTTCAACCATTACAGCAATTGATATACTTTATAACTCAGTAAATAACGGAGATGAGTTCAATAACATGAGCATGAGTAGTGACGGGTCAAAAATCGCATTCATAAACGGAGAAACTGCAAATTATGGTGAGGGAATAGTGATGGTTTATAATTATTCGCTAAACGGAAACTGGTCTCAAGTAGGAAATAATATCGATCATCTCTTAGAAGGAATCACAGCAGATTATGTTCAGATAAGTGGAGATGGGAAAACTGTGGTTATTGGATTTAGCAGTATTGATAACGATTATTGTGATGCTTACAAATTTGTTAGGGCTTATAAATTTGTTGAAAATCAAAACAAGTGGATTCAGATTGGAAACGATCTTGCACGAGATAAAGGATACTCTGCTGACATAGATTACTTTGGAAGCAGAATAGCAATAAGTGGTGATTATGGTGTCTTTACATACGAATTAAAAGATGAGAGCTGGATGCAAATAGGACAGACACTAAAAGGTGAAAACGAAGACTGGTATGAGGGAAGTATATCTTTTAATAAGGATGGTTCAAGATTAGCATTAGGATTGGCTGAATCTGACTACAATACAAATGGAAAAGTAGAAGTTTACTCTTACCCTACCTCTGCCCTACCTCCACCAGTATTAACTAATACTGTAGTAAACTTCATATATACATCCTCAACAAATGAGGAGGGAACGGAAAAGGATATTTTTATACAGCTAAATAATCCAAATAAAGATGATGAAACAACTGTTGATGTGGTATTAACTAATGGGAACCTGGAAGATATTGATGATTTTGCCTCAAAAACACTTACATTCCCTGCGGGAACATATGACTCAGCAATTCAGAAAATAACAATAAATATTACTGACGACAGCATAGAAGAAGGTGAGGAAGAAATAGTTCTAAGTTTACAAAACGCTTCTGGGTCAGCAACTATTGGACCTAATTCAACTTTCACCTTAACTATAATTGACAACGACGGCTTATTTATTACTGGACTTGAAGAAATAGGTGTTGAAAAGGATATAAATATTTATCCAAATCCAACGAGTGGAATATTAAATATTGAATTCAATGGTGCATGGAAAGGAGATATAACCCTAAAAATCTTTGATACTTTTGGCAAAGAAGAACTAAGTAATACTATTCAAAATAATTCAGGGAATTCTGAAATAGAACTTGACGTCTCCAATAGAAAAAATGGTATATTCTTTATAGAATTAATACAAGGAGATAAGAAACTAGTGAGAAAGATTATTAAAAAGTGATTTTTAAGATCTTTTTAAAAGAAAGATTTAATTGTAGTTACATCAACATTACCACCACAAACTAGTATCAAACATTTTGAGTTAGGTTTTATCGAGATCTTATTATTTAAAATTGGAACAAAACATGCTGCCGCAGATGGCTCAGGAACAATTTTTAATCTTTCTATCATAAATTTTAGTGAATTTATCATTTCAGATTCTGATACAAGAATAATATCATCTACAAATCTTTTTACATATTCAAGTGTGATCTTTCCAGAAAAAGGGGCTGCCAAGGTATCAGCAATAGTTTTATTTTTTACTGTATCAAAACTTTCTACTTTCCCAGATTTTAAACTTCTACTCATCACATCAGAATTTATAGGCTCAACCCCAAAAATTTTAATATTTGGATTATACAACTTAAAAACATGAGACATACCTGATATTAATCCTCCACCACCAATACTAATAAAAACGTTGTCAACATATTTTAATTTGTCTAGTACTTCTAAAGAAATTGAACCCTGACCATTGATTACATCATAATCATCAAATGGATGAACCATAGTTAGTTTTTCATTTCTAATAATTTCATTACAAACATCCATCATGTTCTCAGAGGTTAGAATAACATTACCCCCATAGGATTTTGTAGCATTTATCTTAGTTTTTGAGGCATTATGAGGCATTACAATTTTAGATTTTATACCAAATAAAGATGAAGACCAAGCAACTGCTTGTGCATGATTACCTGCAGAAATAGCAATTACTCCATTTTTTTTGTCATTATGAGATAGTGACAGTATCTTATTGACAGCACCCCTAACTTTAAATGAACCTGTCTTTTGAAATAACTCTAACTTAAAATGAGCGTCAATTCCAAAGGTTTTATTTACAGTCTTTGATTGTACTATTGGTGTCTTATGAATGTAGGATGAGATTCTTTCACGAATTCCTTTATATACATTTAAGGAGGGAAAATTCAAACTTTATTAATAAGGTTAAGTTGTAGTTTTAATGACTCTATTTCCTTATCAGACTGATCAATTTTTGACATATATTCTTTCTTTAGATTTTCAGCAGCAACAGATTCCTTTAGATAATATATATTATTTTTTAGATTCTTAATTTCTGACTCAATCAAATTAATTTTTTTAATAAGGTCAGATTTTTTCTTAATTATTTTATTTTTAGAATAAGGATTTTTAGCTAAGGAATTTAATTCTATTATAAATTTAAATTTATCAAATTCATCTTTATTCAATTTTTTCTCAGATGCACTAACAACTGAATCAATTGACTTTTTGAATTTTTGTTTTAAATCATCAATATTTTCTTTGGGTATATGTCCAACTTCAAGATATTTAACTTGTAACTTAAAAAATTCATCTTGATTGATTGAATCTTTTTTTGAGAGTTTTGTGATTTCATCACAAATTGAAGTTTTTAATTTTAGATTATCTTGATACAATTTAATTGTATCCTTATCACCTATTCTTTTTCTGTCGTAAAAATGATCACAGGATTTTTTAAACTCATTATAAATTGAATCTTTAAATTTAATAGGGACCTTTCCTATTTTCTTCCATTCTTTTTGAATATTCTGAATTAATGTTGAGGTTTTTTCCCATTCTTCACTATCCATAACCGTTTCAACTTTTTTTATGAGATCTTTTTTTAATTGGAGATTTTTTTTGTAGGAATCATCTATTTTTTTGAAAAATTGATTTTTTTTCTGAAAAAAAGCTTTAAATGTATTCCAGAAATCCTTATTGATGGATTTTGAGTCTGAATTTGGAACTGCGCCAATTAAATCCCACTGATCTTTTATAGAAAGAACTTCTTTTGTCTTTTTTGTCCAATCCTTAATTGTAGAAAAATTAAAATCCTTGAAACTATTTAATTTTTTAATTAGTTCTTTTTTTCTATCTAAATTCTCTTGAAGAGAGTCTTTAATTGATATAATAAATTCTTTTTTTCTCTTGTAAATTTTATCTGAAGCAGATTTTAAACGCTCCCAAATATCATTTTGTTTGTCTTTTGAAACTGGACCTATATGTTTGAATTCCGAATGTAGATTATTTAGTTGGGAGACAGATTTCATTATATTTTTTTCTTCAATAAGAGATTCAGCTTTATCACAGATGACCAATTTTTTCTCTAAATTTTTCTTTCTATCCAATTCTTTTAATTCAAAATAAATACTTCTATTATCATAAAATCTATCTAGAAGTGCATTGTATGTAGACCACAAGGATTTATCTTTTGAATCTGAAATTGGTCCAATTTGTTTCCATAAATCTTGTAATGATTTTACCTTATTAAATGTATCTTGGTCCTCATTTCCATCAACAAGTACTCTTAATTTTACTATAATCTCTTTTTTCTTTTTGATTTTACTTTGAGGTGATAACATTGATAATTCTTGATTAGAAGACTTATTAATACCTGTGTCCTCTTGGTTAGGAATAACTGATTCAGAATTATCTGTTGACTTCTCTAAATCATTTACCTTACTTACTTCAGTCGAAAGATCCTCAGTTTTTTCTGGTGTCTTCATAACACAAATTTAATTAATATTTTAATTCAATTTAGAATCAGATGGATAATTAGAAAATATTTTATTCTTAAAAGAATCTTTTGATAATATCTTTTTCCATGACTTTTCATCAGTAATATTAAAAACAAGATCTAAATCAAAATCATTTATTACTATCCACGAATTATCTTTAATTTCACTTTCTAACTGATTTGGAGACCAACCAGAGTAACCTAAAAAAAATTTACATTCAACTGTAACTTTATCCATTTTTGTTTTTATTTCATCATAATTACCTCCTAAAAAAATTTTGTTTTTAATTTTTATCTTATCACCACTTAATTCTTTATCGTTATGAATAAAATTTAGAAAATTATTATCTACTGGTCCACCATAAAATAATTTGTTTTTGACTGAATCTTCTAAATTAATATCTAAAGAATCATATTCAACCTTATCATTTAATTTGTATCCAAAACTTCCATCTCTATTATGTTCACAAATTAAAATTATAGATCTTTTGAAGTTTTTATCATTCATTAATGGTTGTGAAAAAATTATACTTCCTTTCATAACCTTATCATTGGATTTATAGTTAAAATAGTCGAAATTCATCTTAAGATAATTTATAACATAAATGAAGAGAATTCAAAATTTAAGGGTAGATTATTCCGGAAAAATCCTAGATCTTGATAAGATTAATAAAAATCCTATTGATGAATTTAAAAAATGGTTTAAAGAAGCTCAGAAAAAGAATATACTTGAGCCTAATGCCATGACATTATCAACCGTATCACCGAGAGGAAATATAAATTCAAGAACAGTATTATTAAAAGGTATAAATAACAAAGGTTTTATTTTTTATACAAATTATGAAAGTAGAAAGGGAAACGATATAAATTTTAACGACACTGTTTCATTAGTCTTTTTATGGAAAGAATTAGAAAAACAAATAATTATTAAAGGCAATGCTAAAAAAATAAGCAAAAAAGACTCAGAAAAATATTTTCAAAGTAGACCTAGAAGTAGTAGAATAGCAGCTTGGGCTTCAAATCAAAGTAAGATTCTCTCATATGAAAATGAACTTAAAGATAGATTCCTAGAGTATGAAGAAAAATTTAGAAATAAAGAGATACCTCTTCCTGATTTCTGGGGAGGCTTTTTAGTTGAACCCAAATCCATTGAATTCTGGATTGGTAGAAAATCGAGGATGCATGATAGAATATTATATACAAGAAATCAAAAAAATTGGAATATTCAAAAATTATATCCCTAGATAAGAGAAGAAATATTATTTATCTTAACTGGATTTTCAGTAACGAAACCTTCACCATGAACTACACCAATCTTGTGACCCATCTCGATTGATCTTGAATGTATAAATTCCAAAAATTCTTGAGATGAAATAAAAGAATCAGGCTCATCACTTTTAGGATTATAAAACTGACTTTTAAAACATTTTACAGATTCCATTTTTTTTATAAAATAATCAGAAACATCAATTATAACATCTGGTTCAATGTAATCATTTTGGATAGAATGTAGAATTATTTTAGGCCTGTGAGGTTTTTGATGGTTATTCTTATATTGAGTTTTATATTTAACTAATCCAGATAGAAAACATGATTTTTTAACAAGTTTTGCAGTGTTTTCATGATCTGGATGTCTGTCTTTCAATGAATTTGTTATTATTACATCTGGGGTGTAAGCTCTAATTTTTTTTATTATTTCAATAATGTTATTTTCATCACTATTAATAAAACCATCTCGAAATCCTAAATTATCTCTAAATTTTATCTTTAAAAGTTTTGCCGAATCTTGTGCTTCACTCAATCTAATATTTTCGTTCCCTCTTGTTCCCAACTCCCCTTTTGTTAAATCAACTATACCAACAGATAAACCTTTATTTATTGATGAGAGAATAGTACCCGAACAGCATAATTCAGCGTCGTCAGGATGAGCCATAATAACAAGTATATCTACACTCATTTTAATGGTTGTTAGATATGTATCTTTCAGCATCTAAAGCACCCATGCATCCGGATCCTGCAGCTGTTACTGCTTGTCTATATATATGATCCTGAGCATCTCCAGTAGCAAAGACACCTTTGATATTTGTTTGAGTTGTACCAGGTATAGTTTTGATGTAACCATTTTCATCCATATCTAGATAATCTTTAAAAATATCGGTGTTAGGTTTATGTCCAATTGCAATAAATAATCCCTGAAGACTAATACTTGATACTTCATTTGATTTATTATTAACCATATCTATTCCTGTCACGGCGTCATCACCCAAAAC
>MDTC01016541.1_pt1 | contig 11652 bp, 7 predicted proteins | sample 811181 | NCBI WGS metagenome assembly MDTC01 (sample SAMN05326644, study PRJNA326480) | marine metagenome | isolation source: seawater | place: Pacific Ocean: North | collected 2011 | reverse complement strand
TTAGGGTTGACCTGCTCAACTTAACCAAATATCCCCTAAGTAACTGTATCGTTACGCTAACTTTATCAAGGTCTAATGGCACGAGCTTGATCAATTATGAACTAGAAGCCCTCATCGAAGAATCTCAGACAAATGAGAAACATATAGTTATATTCGAGGATTGGATGGCTAAAAGCAGTGATGTCTTAGGAGAAGTTGTCGATTACCAATTAAGAAAAACATGTGATCAATCTTGAGCCCTCAGCTTGAATGTCTCCACAAGTCGAAATAGTTAAATATATTCAATAACTTATACTTACCAAGACTTAAATTAATCACTGAGCCAGCTAAGGTTTTTCTCAATCGCTGGCCTTTACTTAAATATCTTCAGAATAATTACTTTTCTCCGATAGGGACAGTGTGGACTATTGTAAGGGGTCTGTATAGCGATGAAATTTAATAACGAAGAAATTAATGTTATTGTAAATACCGGCTTTTTCGAATCTATTGTCGGTCCTCTACAAAAACTCGTCGAATTACGGACACCTAAAGGCGACGGTGATGATGAGACCCAGTGTCATTTCCCTAAAATGTGTACTAACTGCGGGAAAACATATAGTTCAGCTCAAGACTTTATGCAAAAAACGGTTTCCCTGGAAGGGGAAGATCATGATGTCTGTTATATAGTCGGTCAAAAAACTAAAATATTACGCTATCGTAACTGCCATCCTCCTTGCTCCAGTACGCTGGTATTTGCCAGCGATGAGCGCAGAGATACTAGTAGTAGGGGTCTTCAATGTCGCAATACTTTTGAAGCACTGCAGGATATATTACTCACCACCTTTCATTCGATACGCCCCCATGTAATTCATAATGTAACTCTTTATCTTTTCAGGGTAGTTCTATTCGAAAACATGACTCCATTCGAAGCCTATTTCATTCTTAAAAAAGACGTAGAGGAACGACATTTTATGGGCTTTAATCAAGAAAGCTCCGTCGTAGTTGAAGAAATTGAGGCCCCAAAGGCCTCATAAAGCTTTGAAAAGAAATAGGTGGAATGTATGAGTAACATCTGTGACTCACAGGGTTGTCTATGTCTTAAAAACCTCATCAAGGTTGTATTCATCCTTTTGTTCTCAATTGATTGCGGCATTGAAGTCCCCACAACAGAAGAGACGACTGCGATCACTAAAGATACCCCCACTGCCAAAGTGGTTTATGAAAGTAAAACCGTTAGCGCAGAAACAGCAAAGATTGAGGTCACATCAGGGGACCTTGCTGGTACCACTCTCAATATTAACACCGGTACTTTATCTGTCGGCACCGTGATTGAAATCGCCTCTACAGCCCAGCCTCAAGCCTTTGCCACCACTGAAGTCAACGAGGCATCACCGCCTATTGCGATTGTAGCTTTAGATGAAGATGGTCAACAAGTGCTGGAAGCTAATAGCCCCATGACTATTACCCTACCAGTAAAGGCGGCAGGACTAAATAACAGTTCAACCGATCAGCTTTGCATGCTCTTGGCACCCTCAGCTGACCTTACACCTATCGTTTGGCGCAGAAGTGCACTGACAGTGGAAAATAATACGGTTTCTGTGAAAACTGTAAATTTTGGTGTATTTCAGGTGGTATATTGCGGAACCGAGTTTATGTCCGGTTTTGACGAAGCTAAAGACGAAACAGCCCCCACGGTTGTGATCAAATCATCCCAAGACCCGGGCCCAACACAGGCAACCACCATCAATTTAACTGTCACATTCAGTGAGAAAGTCACCGGTTTTATTCTAAGCGATATCACGGTGACTGGAGGCACAGCAGGCAATTTCCAGGGTTCGGGCCAAACCTATCAATTCGATATCACTTCGCCCACATCGACGATCACCGCTAACATAGCAGCTAATGTTGCTCAGGATGAAGCAGGCAATGGCAATACTGCCGCCAGTCAATGGCAAATTACCTACAATCAACCCCAAGTCGCACTTGATTGTTCTAACCTTGCAGGAGGTTCATGGATTAAAGTTCCTGGTGATTCGGACTATGATACCGAGGATTTCTGTGTGATGAAATACGATGCCAAGAATGTTAGCGGCGCTGCTTATTCTCAAGCTGGCTCCTTGCCTTGGGTAAACATATCTCAAACCGGAGCAAAGACCAGCTGCGAACAGCTTGGCAATAACTTTACCCTCATTTCAAACCCTGAATGGTTAACCATTGCCACTAACATAGCCATCGCTGGCAATAATTGGAGTGGTGGTAGCATTGGGAGCGGCGCTCTGAGCGTTGGTCATACGGACAATAATCCTAAGAGCAGACTAGAAGCAGATGAAAACGATAATAACGGCTGTATCAACACGGGCCAATCCTGCAACAGCACCACTTGGCATAAACAAAGGCGAACACTAACCCTAAGCAACAACAATATAATCTGGGACTTCAGCGGTAACAGCTGGTCTTGGACCACTTATTACGCCGCTAACGGAAAACCAATTCGAATAAGTAGTTTTAGGCAATATACGTCATTTAATAACGACGGCCCCACCATATTAAAATCCCATCTCGTACCCACGCAAAAATCATGGTGGCAAACTACTTGGAATTCTAACCAAGGCATAGGTCAATACTATTCCGGCAATGCAATAGCAGGAACATTGCGTCGAGGAGGCAGTTATTCCAACACTACTACTGGGGGTATCTTTACCGCAAATACTGAAAACACTACAACCTATAGTCGCGTGGATATCGGTTTTCGTTGTGTTTACAATCCCCCCTAATATGACAGGTGAGGCAATTTTTCTAAAGCACAATAAGCTGTTACTGAAGAAAATCTAGGCCCTATCAATTCAGGAGGTTCAGACAGCAAATGATACAAAGGCAACGCTCACAACATCAGTTACTCACTACTTCCTGCAAAATTTTTTGCATATTGATGTTATCCAGCGATTGCGGCGTTGAGGTTCCGGAAGCAGAAGAAACAGCAGCAGTCCAACAACAGACTCCTACGGCTACCACGGTTTATGAGAATAAAACCATCAGTGCAGAAACAGCAAAGATAGAAGTTACTTCAGGAGATCTAGCAGGAACCGCCCTAAATATTAACAGAGGTACTCTATCTGTCGGTACAGTGGTTGAAATTGCCTCCATCACCCAACCCGAGGTTTTTACCAATACCGAGGTGAATGAAGCCTCGCCAGCGGTTGCAATTGTAGCGGTAGATGAAGACGGTGAAAAAGTATTGGAAGCCAATAATCCTATGACCATTACCCTCCCCATAAAAATAACTGGGCTAAACAGCTCGACCGACCAACTCTGCATGCTACTGGCTCCATCAGCTGCCATCACCCCCATTGTCTGGCGAAGGAGTGCGCTGACCGTAGAAAATAATGCGGTTTCAGTCAAGACCATCAATTTTGGTATATTTCAAGTGGTATACTGCGGGACTGAGTTTATGTCGGGTTTTGATGAGGCTAAAGATGAAACAGAGCCCACTCTTATTATCAAATCATCACAGGACCCCGGGCCAACCCAAGCAACCACCATCAATCTAACGGTCACCTTCAGTGAAAAAGTCACCGGTTTTGTCTTAGGTGATATCACGGTTAATGGCGGCACAGCAGGAAACTTCCAAGGGTCGGGTCAAACCTATCAATTCGATATCACTTCGCCGTCGACAACGGTCACGGTTAACATTGCAGCTAATGTCGCCGAGGATGCCGCAGGTAATGGCAATACTGCTGCCAGTCAGTGGCAGATCACCTATAACCAACCGCAACTGGCTCTGGACTGTTCCGGGCTTACGGGAGGAGGCTGGATTAAGGTTCCCGGCGATGCAGACTATGAGACCGAGGATTTCTGTGTGATGAAATACGAGGCTAAAAAAGTTAACAACGCTGCGTATTCCCAAGCTGCGAGCACCCCCTGGGTCGATATATCTCAAAATTCAGCTAAAACAACGTGTGAATCTTTGGGCAGTGGTTTTACTCTCATTTCTAATCCTCAATGGTTAACCATCGGAAGTAATATTGCCACTGTAGGCGCAAACTGGAGTGGTGGCAGTACTGGGAGTGGCTCCCTCAGTTTGGGTCATGTGGACGATAGCCCAAGTGCAACCTTAGCCGCCGACCCAAATGACAAGAATGGCTGTGCTAACACCGGGGAAAGCTGTAACGGCAGCACCTGGGAATCACAAAGAAGAACTCTAACACTTACCAACGGCAACGTTATCTGGGACTTCAGTGGCAATGCCTGGACCTGGACATCTTATTACGTAGCTGGCGGTAAACCTTTGCAGCAGAACGGTTTTGTTCAATATGGCACCATTAGCGATGGCAACTCATTCAAAAAAGATCAACTGGTACCCACTCAAAAAAACTGGTGGAACAATAACTGGACTTCAAACAATGGTATAGGCCAATACTATCCAGGAGCTAATACAACTGGTGCTCTGAGACGGGGTGGAGCCTATGACAACGAAATAAAAGCAGGAATTTTTAGCGCTAATACCTATAATAATCAAAACTATAGCCGGGACGACATCGGTTTTCGTTGCACCTATACAACACCTTAATCTCTATAATATGGAAATAAAATTCGAGTATAGAATCCCAACTACCAAAGCACATCTCTAGTCAAAATACTTCTGGTACACATCTTCATCAGACATATCCAAGTCATCAGCATCTGGCTTAGAGGGCTCTATCGCTTTTGGAGCTTGTTTATAAGCTTTTTTGACAATGACGGTCTGAATTTTATCGATGCTCGTGGCTATTTCACCCTTCTGCTGAAGTTCCTGATAAAGGGCAGGATCATCGTCTTTGATATCATTCATCACCACCTTCACTGCTTTTTTCTCTAAAGCTTCTAGCTTCTGAGCCAAAGCAGGATCCACCTTTTCTTCCTTGGTGGACTTAATCACTGTGGTTTTCTGTACCTCAACTAGTTTTTCTTTAGTCGTTTTTTCCAACTTGATAGGTACGGGGGATGAAGCAACATCCTTAGGTCTATCTTTACTAACTTTTGGCGCTACCTGAATCTTAGCAGAAAATCCCTTGGGGATAATCACTTCGAGAGCATCTTTGCGAGTAGTATCTTTCACCGCCACTTTTCCCCGCAAAATAGTGACTTCCGAGCCTCCTGACTGTGAATAAGCTGCGACATGAAAATCAGTCCCACGCACTCCCATAGACATGGTCGTTGTTTTAACTTCCATATCATTACGAGGTCCGGTCTTCTCTATGGTGGCCCGCACCGCACCAAAAAATATCTTCATAACCGATTTTTTTTCCGTCAGCTTAGACTTTTGCTTGGTATCAACCACATAACTGGTAAAAGAGCTCACCTGCAGCTGATCCCCGTTGGGATAAATTAGCTGCGCCCGAGAAGCCCGCCCCGTCTGAATCACGGCTTTGGGAGGGATCTTCATGCCTCGCTTACCTTTAATAAGGGTGTAATAGAAATTACCCAGCTTCACATGAGGACCTTTGCCTCGCACCTCTGCCTGGGGATTAATCAGGACCCTGACTTTGCCAATTTTTTTGGTGATGGTTGCTCCACCACCACTTGCTCTCACCTGCTGCGCTGTGATGCATTGAAGTAATACAGCCAGTAGCAAACCGAAAAGATTTATGTTCACCTTAGGTCCCTCCGTTTGATCTTTACACATTGAGTATTATAGACTGTTATGTGAGATATACCCATTCTATATATTAAATTCCCGGAGGTCATTTGTGAAAGGTGTGAAGAAAGGTGTGAAGAAAGGTGTGAAGAAATTTGTACCGTTATTTTGGCTAACAACCATAACACTCACATTACTCAAATCACAAGCACTCACCGCATCAGCCCTTCAATACCCGGAGCTAAATGTAGTCCCAAGAGCGACGACCATCATAAGCAGAACAGCTAAAACCGAAACTCAAGCGCCATTTTCACGATTTCTATGGGTGCAAATTTCTTCTGCAACGAGTCTGACAGCTGCGCTGATGACCACCAATGCATCAACCACTGCCCCAAACCTAAAAGATGAGGCCACAGCAGGTATGGCCATTAGCAGTGGTACCTTGCTTCTCACTCTTGGGCTTGATTTTATGTATACCCCTTACAGAAGTAGCATTAAAAACATCAGTAGTATAAAAACGAGAGGGCAACGGGGAGAGTTAGAACGTCAGCGTTATGCTGAAGAGGTTATTAGAGAGGCAGCAATGCTTTCCAAAAAAGTAGCATGGCTGTCTTTTTTGGGTAACGGCGGCACTGCTGCTGCGATGCTGCAATCAGAAGATAAAGATGTAAAGGTAGCTGCAGCCATTGCTGCGTTAGTATCACTCATGCCCTTTATTATGGATAACAAATACCAATCTAATTACAGTAATTATCTGCGCTACCGTAAAAGAATTTATGGCCCACTCAGTCAAATTCAGATGACACCGCTGGTCGATATGCAAGGTACAACCAAGTTGAGTCCGACTTACACCCTAACGTTTTTATTATAATCCACTGTAAGCTTCAGATAGCGACGCTTTGCCCGAGTAATAAGGCCCTCTAATTGAACCTATTACTTAGGATTTTTTTGCTTTTTCCTAAAGGTATGTTTTGCTACTTTTCTTGCCAAAATAACAGCCTGATCTCTGCCCAAGTTCATACCTTTTTTAGATATTGAAAAACGATAGGAACTCACGAAGTTATCAATTGCTTTAGGACTAATCGTCATAATTTCTTTCATTAATTTCAAGGCATCCCCTGTGGCTAATTGAGGACCATTTTTATCTCTCGTAAGAAATTTGTAGGCTTTCTTGAAATAACCTACCACAGATATCTTACTGCTCTCTCCCAATAATGAGAATGAACGAGCGATCTCAGCACATTTCACTCTAGGTAAGGCCAGTTCGTCCTTACTCACACAAAATTTGGTGAGAGCATAATAATCTTTCATACCCTGGCCAGAATCACCGGTATAATCAGCGGAAAAACGCCGTGCCAGTGATACGGAAGCCATAATATCTAGATCCAAACCTTTTTCCAAAAAACTCGACTTAAAAATTTCGATAAAAGCATTGGTCTGTTCATCTGTTTTATGAGACATCAACTTTGCATAGGAAACGGCATCCCTTCCTGAAAGACCTGCTTTGAGAAGCATATGGGCTACTTTCACAAAACGAGCTGCCGCCCCAGTGCAACCTGAAGAAATATAAAGAGCTAATTTGGAAGCATCTTCTTTAGGCAAACTAACGGTCTTTTCCGAAACAAGAAAGCGATAAGCTGTGGCAAATTCTTTGGCTGATGAACAATCATAGACGTCCGTTTCTGATTCATTCATCAACAGTTCTTTAGCCAAAACCCGGTGTTCCAATAGCAACGAGAAAAAAATAGCCGTAAAAATTGCTCTCGTAAATAATCCTGGAAAAGACCAGGGTATAACGAAACAAAATTGAGTGACTTTATCCATAGTCTTTGTTATTGCAGTCAGCACAATCATGCTCCTCTAAAAAAGTTGATCCCGACACCTGTGTCAATGATACCAGATGGTAGCCAAATTGATGATAGTTTTATCATTGAAAATGATCGACATCACAGTAACCACAAGTTAAAAAAAACTTTAGCTTTACGCCCCATCCCCTTACAATGAAACCAAGAAATACGAACTCAAACTACAGAGAACACCCAAAAACCATGGAAAATATCGTAAATGAATTAGGTCGACAAGCACTAGCACAGCCCGAAAAAGCTGCCATCATTGACAAGGCCTTTAGCTTCATTGGTTATAAATATCGTTCCTTCTCCTATGCCCGTCTCGCAAATGATGTGGCACATGCGGCAAAGATCTTGCAGGACCGTGGAATAAAACCAGGTGATCGTATTTTGGTCTTCGTTCCTATGTCTTACTCACTCTATGTGACTTTGCTGGCGATCTTCTATACCGGAGCTGTGGCCGTGTTTATAGATGCATGGGCCGATAAGCGCCGCTTACGTCAGGCATGCGCCCTCATGCAACCAGTCGGCTTCATCGGCTCACTCAAGGCACAGTTACTGAGAGTACTGTCAGATATTAGAAAGATACCGATCAAGCTTACCGTAGGGTCTTTAAGAACAAAATCAAGTGATCTGCCTCCAGCAAGCTTCGCAGGTGCTCAACGAGCACCGGATGACGAAGCTCTGGTTACCATGACTACTGGCTCTACAGGTCAGCCCAAAGGGGTTAAACGCACCTATGAATCGCTCAATAACCAGGCTCGCTCTCATCAAGATCATTTGCCCATGGCACCAGATGATGTTGATTTAACAGCCCTACCTATTTTTGTTCTCAGTAACCTGATCCAGGGCGCTACTAGTGTCCTGCCCCGTTTCAATCCCGCAAAACCAGATCGATTTAAGCCAAAGGTCATCCTGAACCAAATCCGAAGCTGCGGTGTGACAAGCTCTATCGGGTCACCAGCCTTCTTTGAAAAACTAGCCGATCACATGCTCAGCGAAAATCAGAAAACCAACCTAAACTGTATTTACACCGGTGGTGCACCTGTATTTAAAACTCTTGCGATTAAGCTCAAGCAAGCGTTCGATTGCTCAGAGGTATTTATCGTCTACGGCTGCAGTGAGGTAGAACCTATCAGCAAATCAAAGTTGATGATGTTGTAACCAGCGATGTTGCGCTAGGCGTTCCGGTCGGTGCTGGAGTTACCGGTCTGGAGGTAAAGTTACTGCGCCCTCATGAAGAACCTATTGTTCTAAGCCCACAATACCCAATCACCAGTTTTGAAGCTGGACCTGGTGAAATCGGAGAGATTGTTCTGGCTGGGTCTCATGTGGTTAAGGGCTATATTGGGGATCAAGAAGCAACCCGGCAGAACAAAATCCTCGAAGGGGCCAAGGTGTGGCACCGAACTGGAGATGCCGGCAGTATGGATGATCAAGGTCGCATCTATATCCAGGGACGGATCAAAAATCGCATGACTCATGATGGTCGCACTTTCTATCCTCTTCCTTTTGAACAAAAGCTCACCGAACTCAACCAAGTAGAATTCTCAGCCGTCTTGGAGGTAGAGGGAAAAGCATTTGTGGTCATAGAAGCGCTAAAAAGTAGCTCAGCAGAAGAGCAAAAACAAATCTTACAGAATGCCAAAGAAATTATGGACGGCATTAGCTGCCAATATTTAATACTGGACAAAATACCTAGGGATCCGCGGCATCGTTCCAAGGTGAATTTTGAAGAGATGAAGAAGCTAATCGCTGATTCACATCTTTAGCTATCAGTTTTAAAAACCTTATACCCTGCAAAGACAGCTATATAAAGTATGTGCCGTTTTATCGCCTCAAGAAAATCACGTTAAAGGTTAACAATTGTGCCTAAGGTGTCAAAATAAGCATGATCTAAAAACTAGTATCACAAATTAGCTTCGTATTTTTAGCAACATCTAGCATATTGCCACCGAATTTTATGAACTTAAGGTCAACAAAAATAATCAAAAACCGAAAAGGCTACAGCCCGCATCCAGAAAGTGCATTGATTTCTGGAGCGTCGACCGAGTCAACTGCACTAAACTGGAATCATTAAACTTTGTAAACATAGAGGTTCATCTTGTCTCCATTTCTTACCACCTTGTCTACGGTCATAGCCAAAAACCACAAGAAGCTTCTATTTGCTTGCGTCACCTTAATCATGATCATGATACCAGGGCTGGGACAGCTTAAAACTGATTTTGGTATTAGAGTTTGGCTGGAAGAAGACGATCCCTTGGTCCATGAACTCAACAAGTTTGAGACTGATTTCGGCAATGATGAGTCTGTAGTCGTTGTTATTCATGATGCAGAAGGCATCTTTAAACCCAATATAGTAAAACTAGTCCAAGACCTAACCAAAAAGCTGGGTAAATTATCTGAAATCGAGGTTGTCGACTCCCTGTCCAATTATAACTGGATCACAGGCAGTGATGATGCTGTTGATATCGATCCCTTTCTGCGAAAGAAACTCCAGCTCACCCCTGAGCTGCTGCAGAAAAAGCAAGATCAAGCCCTTGGTCATGAAATCATTCCTGGCTATCTCCTGTCCAGAGATGGGAAATCTACTTATATTTTTGCTCATCTGCCAGACACTTTAAATCATGCTCCAGACTACAAAATAGTCATGCAACAGGTTCAGGCCGTTGTCGAAAATACTGACCTACCTCCTGGTGTTAATATTTATCTAACTGGTGCTGGAGCTCTAAATGATGCTTTTAGAGAAGTGGCAGAAAAAGATATGAATGTGATCATGCCTCTCTTGTCACTGGCAATGCTGGTCTTGCTTACCCTGCTCTATCGAAAAACTATCTTTGTCATACTCCCTCTTCTTACCATCGCTTTTACTAATATGGCAACTTTTGGCTTTGCTGGATACGCCGGTGAAGATATTAATAATGTAACCTCGGTGTTGCCAATGATCATCATTGCCATTGGTCTTGCTGACTCAATCCACCTTCTGAATAGTTTCATTGTTGGCCAACATCAAGGTCTGCCACGGTATGAAGCCTTGAACTTTGCGGTGAAAAAAAATCTATTACCAACACTTCTGACAACAGCTACTACTGCAACTGGTTTTCTTGGACTTATGACTACCCATCTGATGCCTATTCGTCAGTTAGGACTCCTGGCTGCCTTTGGATGCGTATTAGCATGGATATTGACTTTCGGAATATTAGTCCCTTGCCTAGGGATGCTTCCTGAAAAATGGGTGAAAGCTAGAGCTCCTAAAGTCAAAACATCGGCTGATAGCGACAAAGTATTTGCCTATGCAGATTTTGTCCTGCGCAGAAAGTTGGGCATTCTTATCACCGGCATTATCATAGCCATCGGAGCGTTATTCTTTGCATCCAAGGTTGAAGTAGATTCCGAACCCAATGCCTATTTCACAGCCGACGTCCCGATTCGAGTCGCTAATGAATTCGTTTTAGCCAACCTCGGAGGACTTAATGGTCCAGAAATTATTATTGATAGTGGAGCCAAAGATGGCATGAAAGACCCTGCTTTTCTGGCCAAAGTAGAACAACTTAATCAATGGCTGCGAGGAAAATCTCACGTGAACCAGGTTATTTCCATTGTGGGTACCATAAAGTCAATTAATCGTTCACTCAACGAAGATAAGCAATCCGCTTACCAATTGCCTGATACTATCCCTATGGTCGCACAAGAGTTATTGCTCTATGAAATGGGTTCTCCTTCTGGTCGTGGCTTGGAAGATCTAGTAGATAGCAACTATCAAAAAGTCCGTGTCACTGTCTTATGGAATCTGACAAAAAGCTCTGATACTCTGAACGCCATTACCGATATCGAAAAGAAACTAAAAGAACTAAATCTGAACGGTTTCGTCACCGGCAAAGCATTTATCCTTTATCGACTCAATAACTATGTGGTATCGACCATTTTCACCTCTATGGGTATATCCTTTCTGATTATATCGATCATTATGATCATTCTCTTTCGTTCCCCAACTATGGGACTATGGGCAATTCTAGCCAATACATTGCCAGTCCTGTTTGGAGTTGCAGCCATTCATCTTCTCGGCAAGCAGATTAATTTTGGAACGGCGTTAGTTGCCAGCATTTGCCTTGGTATTGCAGTTGATGACTCTATCCACTTTATGACATCCTATATTCAAAGCTGGAAAGAAGATCGAGATCCCAAGAAATTGCTGGTCAAGGTTTTTACTTC
>MDTC01047393.1_pt1 | contig 11654 bp, 8 predicted proteins | sample 811181 | NCBI WGS metagenome assembly MDTC01 (sample SAMN05326644, study PRJNA326480) | marine metagenome | isolation source: seawater | place: Pacific Ocean: North | collected 2011 | reverse complement strand
GCTTCGTGGGCTTCTTGTGCACCCTCTTTGGAACCGTAGCGATTCGGTTGTTTGGGCAGATAATTCGCTCCAAAGCTCTGCTCAATGTAATCACGACACGCGCTGACTGCATCAGCACTCAAATTGGTTGAGTCAGTACGCATGTAGGTAATGTGACCCGCTTCATACAAGCGCTGTGCTAGAGTCATGGTTTTCTTCACACCAAAACCTAAACGCGTACTGGCTGACTGCTGCAGCGTCGACGTGATAAACGGCGCCGATGGCTTGCTCGACGTTGGCTTGTCTTCACGAGAAATAATTTCATAGTCGGCATCTTTTAACTGTGCCAATGCCGCATCGGTCTGTTCTTTGTTCGCCGGCCTGAAGTTTTCACCGGCTTGCTTCACAACCTGCATACGCAAGTCATCTTTGGCTTGTGTCGCTAAATCAGCGTGTACGTCCCAGTACTCTTCCGGAACAAACGCTTTAATCTCTCGTTCGCGTTCGACTACCAAGCGGACAGCGACCGACTGCACACGACCGGCGGATAGCCCGCGGGCAATTTTTTTCCATAACAGAGGCGATACCATGAAGCCCACAACACGGTCTAAGAATCGACGCGTTTGTTGTGCGTTAACGCGATCCAAATTGAGCTGGGCAGGATGCGAGAAAGCATCTTGGATCGCATTTTTGGTGATTTCGTTAAAGACCACCCGTTGATAACGGTCGTTGTCCCCCCCCATCAGTTCGCGTAAATGCCACGCGATAGCTTCCCCCTCGCGGTCCAAATCCGTCGCGAGAATAACTTTATCTGACTTTTTCGCCAGTTGGGTAAGTTCCTTGACTACTTTTTCCTTACCGGGTAATACCTCGTAGTGTGCATCCCAGTCATGCTCAGGGTCGATTCCCATCCGCGCTACCAAACGTTTAAAATCACGTTGCTGTTGGTAAGCCGCCTTATCCTCCGGCGACATTTTGCGGACTTCGGCCGCCGATTTACTGGGTACCTTCTCTACCGCCTTGGTAGGAAGGTCGCGCACGTGCCCTACACTGGACTTCACGATAAAATCGTTACCCAGGTATTTATTAATTGTTTTGGCTTTTGCCGGGGACTCGACAATAACGAGCGATTTCGCCATAGAGTTTAGCTTCTCTTTTCTTTAACTGTCAGACGATATAGGTTCATAACCACAAAAATACAAGTGGCAACCCGATGATTCTGCCTTTTTTAAGATATATCGGTTATTTTCTTAAGAAACAACCATAACCTGTGTATTTGATAAAAATTCGCACAATTTAGATAAACAGTCAGACTCGGCGAATTTTCGGTAAGCCCACGAAAATAAAGGCTTACAAGCCGTTATTAACAACGTATAATAATTCTAATTCGATCATATCAGGCTAAACAGTAGCCCCCCGAAAGGAGCGCGAATACGTGACTATGCAACACTTTGAAGTGAATTATGACGGCCTTGTCGGTCCGACTCACAATTACGCTGGTTTGTCATTCGGCAACGTTGCCTCGTTAGCCAACGCAAAGGCTACCTCTAGCCCTAAAAGCGCCGCCCTACAAGGGTTAATGAAGATGAAAGCGCTGCACGACATGGGCATGAAGCAAGGCGTTTTGGCGCCACAAGAACGTCCAGATATTTATGCGTTGCGACGCCTCGGCTTCACCGGCACCGATGGCGAAGTATTATATAAAGCGGCAACCGAAGCGCCAGCTATTTTCCAAGCCGTGTGCTCAGCATCAAGCATGTGGACCGCCAACGCGGCGACTGTATCACCCAGCGCCGATACGGCAAATGGCAAAGTGCATTTTACACCGGCTAACTTAACGAATAAGTTTCACCGCTCACTCGAGCCTGTGACCAGTGGCAATATTCTTAAAGCCATGTTTGCGCATGAACGTTATTTCGAGCACCACACTCACCTGCCTGATAACGAGCACTTTGGCGATGAAGGCGCAGCAAACCACACGCGTTTATGTGAACAATACGGTCATGCCGGTGTTGAGATCTTTACTTACGGCCGTTGTGCATTTGATAGTACACAACCTGCACCGCGGAAGTTCCCTGCACGACAAACGTTGGAAGCATCTCAAGCCATCGCTCGCTTGCATGGTCTTACTGACGATAACACCGTTTATCTGCAGCAAAACCCCGATGTTATCGACCAAGGCGTGTTTCATAACGACGTTATTGCAGTAGGTAATCAAAACGTATTGTTCTACCACGAACAGGCATTCCGTGATACCGAACAGAAATTCGCTGAAATTCAACAAAAGTTTGGTGATACCCCAGTGCACTTTATCGAAGTTAAAACCGATGAAGTGAGCGTACAGGACGCGGTATCAACCTATTTGTTTAATACCCAGCTAATTACTCCACCAGATGGCATCATGACTCTCATTGCACCGACTGAGTGTGAAGAGAACCCTCGTGTAAAAGCCTACCTTGAGTCATTGGTGCAGCGCGATAATCCTATCAAGCGCGTTGAGTTCTTTGACGTTAAACAAAGTATGCGAAATGGCGGCGGTCCCGCGTGTTTGCGTTTACGCGTAGCGCTTAACGACGAAGAGCTTAAAGCCGCTAACCCTAACTGTTTGATGAGCGATGACTTGTATCAACGCTTAACTCAGTGGGTTGATAAACACTATCGCGAAGAGCTTGCCGTTAACGACCTACGTGACCCTGCGCTACTCGAAGAATCACGTTCAGCGCTTGATGAATTAACGCAAATTTTGAAGCTCGGTTCAGTTTATCCTTTCCAGCAGGACTAAGTTCAAAATAGTATAAAAAAGGGGCGCTTTAAGCGCCCCTTGTCATTTGATAACGACATTAATCATTGTCGTTATGCAGTTCTAAATTAGCATCTTCGCCGCCATCGCGTTGCGCTTTTGCCATATCATTACGCGCGGCATCAAGTTCGTCGAGGTAATCCTGATTAATATCCCCAGTAATATACTCACCACTAAATACTGACGTTTCAAAGCGCTGAACATTCGGATTCTCTTCACCGACCGCGCCTACAAGATCGTCTAAATCTTGATAAATGAGTCCATCGGCGCCAATCATGTCGCATATTTCGTTACTTTCGCGACCATGACCAATGAGCTCGTTGGCACTTGGCATATCGATACCATAAACGTTAGGGAAACGAATTTCAGGTGCAGCCGAAGCAAAATAGACGCGCTTAGCCCCTGCTTCTCGAGCCATTTCGATAATCTGCTCAGAGGTCGTTCCGCGAACTATCGAGTCATCGACCAGTAACACGTTCTTGCCTTTGAATTCTGCGCTAATGGCGTTCAACTTACGGCGCACTGACTTACGGCGCTGCGTTTGTCCCGGCATGATAAAGGTACGGCCAATATAGCGGTTTTTAACAAAGCCTTGGCGATACGGAAGATCCAGCACGCTCGCAATTTCAAGTGCGATATCACAACTCGTCTCGGGGATTGGAATGACCACATCGATATCCAAGTCGGCATAATCGCGCTTGAGCTTCTCACCCAACTTACGCCCCATGTTGACGCGTGATGCATACACGGAAATACCATCAATAAACGAGTCAGGCCGTGCAAAGTAGACATACTCAAAAATACAAGGACAGTGCTTCGGCTTGTCTGCACATTGACGCGAAAACAGTTGCCCGTCGTTGGTGATATAAATCGCCTCACCTGGCTCTACGTCGCGCACGTACTTAAAACCCGTACCATCGATCGCCACGCTTTCCGAAGCAACAATATATTCATCGCCTTCAGCCGTCTCACGCTTTCCGAGCGCAAGCGGACGGATGCCCCACGGGTCACGGAATGCAACCAAACCATGACCAAGAATCATTGACACCACAGCATAAGCGCCGCGTACCTTACGATGCACCGCTGTGATGGTTCTAAACACATCATCAGCGTTAAGTTCTAAGCTGTCATTTTTGTCCAGTTCATTAGCGAAAACGTTCAGTAATATTTCCGAATCGGAGGTGGTATTAATATGACGACGCGCGGTTTTGAACAGGTGTGCATGAACATCGGCTGCGTTCGTTAGGTTCCCGTTGTGCGCCATCGCAATGCCAAACGGCGAATTGACATAAAATGGCTGAGCCTCAGCTGAACTTGAACTGCCCGCCGTAGGATAGCGTACGTGACCAATACCGACGTTTCCGGCAAGGCGATGCATATGACGCGTATGAAATACATCACGCACCAAGCCATTGGCTTTGCGTAAGCGCAACGTATTGTACTCATCCACCGTCATGATGCCGGCAGCATCCTGTCCACGATGTTGGAGCATGGTTAAGCCGTCATACAGCGCTTGATTAACCGGCTGTTTGCCGACGATACCAACAATACCACACATAACTTTACGACCCTCTTAAACTGATTGCGGGACTAAAAAACTTGAACTGCTTTCTAGATATTCAAAAAACCACTGAATAAATACACCGAAATGCGGTATCAATACCGACTCCCGCCACCACTCGCTGTTTGACAGGGTGGTAAACGAGTCCATAAAGAACAGCAAAGCGCTCACGATAAGCACACCACGCAGCGCACCAAACACTAATCCAAGTACACGGTCGGTCCCGGAGAGGCCCGTGTGCTGAACAAGTTTCGAGAGGATATAGTTGAGAATGGCGCCGATAATCAACGTGGCAACAAACAACGCAGCGATAGCAGCCGCATTTCGGACAAGCGGATCTTGGATTTCAGTAAAATATACGGCTAGATCTTTGTAGAACTGACTCGAGATAACAAAAGCGGCTACCCATATTACGAGTGAGACCGCTTCTTTGACGAAGCCTCGAATCAAACTCACCAAGGTAGAAATGGTGATGATGATAATGATTGCGTAATCTATCCAGAGCATAAGCACTCAGTCGCACTGAAAAAGTGAGCAGATTTTAACAGAATCCAATAAAAAATGCGGCTTTTTTTATTTCTTTACGGTTTATAGTTTAATACTTTGCCCTGCAGCCCCGTGAGCTCTTTGAGCGCCGCTAGCTGTTGTTCTAATGCGTGCTTTGAAGTATCCGGACCGACCATTAACTTAGTTAGCTGTCCTTGGCTTCCACCTGACTCAATAAATACCGCAAAACCCTTCTCTTGCAATTGCTTTTGCAAAGCCAACACACTGTCACGATTGCTAAAGGCACCCAATTGAATAACGAAAGCCTCGCCCGTCACGGTCACCGACTTCATTTCCCGCTCCGGTGCTTGCACTTGCTTTTGTGCATCCATCGTTGGTGCTTCATCGGCGGTGACCTCATCGCTTTGCTCGGCAGCGACTTCCACCGGGGCTGGCTCAAACTCGGTCGGTGCCTGCAGCGAAGCACTCTGTTCGGGTTTCAGGGGGATCGTTTCGAAATCTTCAACCGCTTCCGTTTTTTTACCATCCAGAACATCCGGTAAGATGATAACCGCGAGTGCAACCAGTATAAGGGAGCCAACAATTCTGTTTTGCAACCGACTTGCCACATTGAACTCCTATTCGTTACCCGAATTAATTTGTGCGTAAATGTGGCCTACAGTGTAAAACGAGCCAAACGCGAACACCAGTGCGTTTTTTTGTTGTGCGCGCTCTACGGCAAAATCAAAAGCGGCTTCGACACCATCAAAACAACTGACCTGTGCACTATTGAGCGCTTCACAAGCAGCCAGTTGTTCAGCTGTATTACCGCGCGGTTCATGTAAGGTGCCTAGCGCCCATTCAGTAATGTGGGGGCTTAATGCTTCAAACACGGCGTTGGCATCTTTATCTTTCAGCATACCCACTACCGCGATAATTTCTTGATGTGGCATGCGCTTTAGTTGCTGGGCAACATACTGTGCCGCATGACCGTTATGCGCGACATCTAGTAATACCTCCACCTGCTGGTGGTGCAGTCGCTGCATACGCCCCATCAATGATGCCTTTACCAATCCTGCCTTTATGGCATCTTCGCTGACCGCCAATGGGAGGCATTCAAGCGCCGCTAATGTGGTCACAGCATTCACTAATGGAAGCTGAGGCGACGGTAAATTAAACAAGTTAACGTTAAGCCCGTAATAATGCCAATAGTCGTCATACCGTTTACTTGAAAAATCACGTCCCACTTGTTTAAGATCGGCACCGATTGATGAAGCCTGGGCAGCAATACTCTTCGGTGGGTAGCTGTCGCCGCAGATGAGCGGACGGTTTCGACGCGCAATCCCAGCCTTTTCAAAGCCTATTTTTTCACGGTTATCACCAAGAAATTGAACATGATCAATTCCAATACTGGTGACTATTGCGACATCAGGATCAACCACATTCACAGCATCCAACCGACCACCTAAACCGACCTCCAAAATAGCGACATCGAGTTCAGCGCGTTGCATTAACCACAATGCAGCGAGCGTTCCCATTTCAAAATAGGTTAATGAGGTGTCTTGACGGGCGTCGTTGATAGCTGCAAAGGCCGCAGAATGCTCGGCTTCAGATAACAGGGCACCGTTGATTTGTACGCGCTCTCGGTAATCCACTAAATGCGGTGATGTATACACACCGACTTTGTAGCCCGCTTGTTGAAGTATTGACGACAACATCGCCACGCTGCTGCCTTTGCCGTTAGTACCCGCGACGGTAATAGTGAAACGAGCGGGCTGAGTAATTGCAGCGCGCTCACGCACTTGATGCGAGCGTTCTAACCCAAGGTCAATTTCTGTAGGATGGATTCGTTCAAGGTAAGTCAGCCAATCCGACAGCGAGCTAGTCGCTGTCGGCGTCATTATTTGCTCGTTCATCACAAGTCAGCGGCTTCCATTTCACTTTGTGCCGGGCTTTCTAGATTTTGGAATTTAGCTAACAGACGTGCCACAGTTGAGCGCATCTCGCGACGATCAACAATCATATCGATCGCGCCATGTTCTAGTAGGAACTCAGCACGCTGAAAACCTTCCGGTAAGGTTTGGCGTACCGTCTGTTCGATAACACGAGGCCCTGCAAAGCCTATCAATGCCTTAGGTTCAGCAATGTGGATGTCACCCAACATCGCCAAACTCGCACTCACACCACCCATCGTCGGATCGGTTAAAATCGAGATATAGGGCAGACCCGCTTCGCTCATCTTAGCCAACGCGGCAGAGGTTTTCGCCATTTGCATCAACGACATCAAAGCCTCTTGCATACGCGCTCCGCCAGATGCTGAGAAGCACACCAGTGGTAGGTTATGTTCTAAACAAAGCTCAGCTGCTTGTACGAACTTAGCGCCGACTACGGATGCCATCGAGCCACCCATAAAGTTAAAATCAAAGGCTACAGCGACCACGGGAACGCCTAATACCGTTCCACGCTGTGCAATCAAGGCATCTTTTTCGCCACTGCTTTTTTGAGCTGCGGCAATTCTATCTTTGTACTTCTTCGAATCCTTAAACTTAAGGATATCTTTAGGTTCCAAATCCGCAGCAATTTCTGAGACGCCAGTCTCATCTAAAAAAATGCGTAATCGTTCGCGGCCTGTCAAACGCATGTGGTGCCCACATTTAGGACAAACATTTAAACTACGGTCTAAATCGTTACGATACAAAATGGCATCACACGCAGCACATTTGCTCCAAACGCCTTCTGGAACATTGCGACGTTTGTTGACTTTAGGTTTAGCAAGAATACGTTCAATCCAGCTCATAATGGTCCGCTTACTCAGCTTTAATAAAAAATTTTGATTAGATTACATGGTAGCACAAATGGGTCAAGCAAAGAGGTCGTAACAGTCGCGGTTTTTTATCACTCTGTAAACCAAAGCGGACCCGGTTCAGCTTTAGGTAGTTGCCAGTCTTTCGGGTAATCCACTTCGACTAAGTACAAACCGCCTGGCTTGGCGGTCGCCGCTGCTTTGGTGCGGTCTTTTCCTGCTAACAGCTCGCCGAGCCAACTGGGATCTTGCTGATGGCGACCGATAACAATGAGGCTACCAACAATATTACGCACCATATGATGCAAGAAAGCGTTGGCTTTGATATCGACAATAATAAAATCGCCACGGCGATGAACATTGAGGTGGGTTATCTCACGATGGGCAGAGTGCGATTGGCATTGCGCCGCGCGAAAAGCACTAAAATCATGTTCCCCTAATAAAGCCGGAGTCGCCGCCTGCATCGCATCAACATCGAGTGGGTGATGATAGTGACTGACGCCGTGACTATGAATACCCGGTCTTAGAGCGTGGTTAGCAATGATGTAACGATAGCGACGCGCAGTCGCACTAAACCGTGCGCTAAAACTATCATCAACCGGTTGTGCCCAGCGCACTGCGATATCAGGTGGTAGATGGCTATTAACCCCCAAGGTCCAGGCGGCTGCGCGTCGTGGCGTAGAGACATCAAAATGCACGACCTGGTTGGTTGCATGAACGCCCGCATCGGTTCTGCCGGCACACACGGTTTCTACCGCCTGATCGGCGACCTTACTTAAGGCGTTTTCCAGCCTTTGTTGAACTGAGTCCACTTCACGCTGGCGTTGCCAACCATAGTAAGCTCGACCATCATACTCAAGCCCTAACGCAATTCGCATACAACTCCCTTACGAATTCAATTATTCCGACTGCAAACGTTGCAATAAGACGCGTGCTTCTTCGGCAACCTCATCCTCGCCTTCAGATAAAGTGACCAAAATGTCCTCGGCATCTTCCTTCTCATCCATATCGAGGTACGCACGAGCAAGATCAAGCTGACCGAGTCGCTCCTCATCCGCAGTATCCAACTCATCCTGCGGCGAACTCTCGCTTTCTTCGTCACCCAGCACACGACCGACGTTATCCGACGTATAGTTGTCGGTCTCCTCTTCGCTATCGGCCTGTTCCATCAACTCGTCTATATCCACGTACTCATCTACCGAGGACGACGTGTCAGCGTTCCCCGCTTGGTCCGTTGATACGTGCTCTGTTTCCTTATCGGCCTCAGCATCACTGTCTTCTGTCAGCTCGGTCAGCGAACTTTCCACTTCAGCAGCTTCATTTAACAGGTCGTCCAACTGTTCATCAGACACTTCATCGGACGGCTCTTCTTCGTCGACTTCGTCAGCCTCTATTCCCAGTTGTGCCAGCGCATCATCCAACGGGTTATCATGCTCCCCATCATCAAACTCGGTATCTTCGGCGGAATCATCTGATGAAGGTGTCTGTTGCGCGTCCGCTTCTGACTCTTGATCCAGCGTTTCTTCTGCTCCTTGCTCTGGTTCTGCTTCTGGCTCTGGCTCTTGTTCCGGTTCGTCTTTCGATGCTTCAGCGGCCGCTTCTTCATCAAAAATATCATCACTGACTAATTCGTCATTGGAGTCTTCACTCTCCGCACTTGGTTGTTCATCCGATTCGTTACTTTCCAGGTCTTCACCTGTAACGTCTGCATCCTCGCCTTGTGATTCATCTGTTTCGTCGTTCTCGTTTGCATCCTCATTTGCTTGCTCATCCAGATCGAGATCCAGTGCTGGCACTTCGTCATCTTCGGCTTCGCCAAATAGCTTGTCCAGTTCATCTTGAGACAATTCAGAGGATTCATCGCTGTCTTCAGGCTCAGTCTTGTCAGTATCCTGTTCCGCCACCAACGACTCATCATCTTCTTCGGGAAGTACATGTTGATCGATATCATCAGCATCACTACCTTCACTATCACCGTTATTGTTAGGGAACAACGGGTCTTCTTCATCATCATCACCATCAAGCTGAATACTAAAATCATCATCTTGATCAACAGGCGAGTTTTCTAATTCGGCTTCTAGGTCACTTAAATCGTTACCCTCTTCTTCTTCATCATCAAGTGCCGTATTACCATCAAAATCGAATAGACCATCATCAGCGTGAGTTGAGGCGCCACCCATTAACTCACGGTCAAGTTGCTCAGCCGCTTGCTCTTCAGTAAGCTCTTGCTCTGACGCACCAGTCTGGCTCGACTCAGCGACCGTCTTATTGCGACGGAAGAAAAACCAATAAATTAATCCTAAAATGAGCAGTGCAGGTAAAATCGATAACAAAGCGATATTAAGCGGACTTTGCAACCACGACAGTCCATCCGCACTTTGTTGTTGCTGCTGTTGATTAATGAGGGCTCTTTGTTGCTCTAATAGCTGATTGAACTGGCCCTCTAGATCATCAGACTCTTTTAGCTGCTCGGAGATAGTGGCGATTCGGTCGGCTAAATCATCGAGCCGCTTCTGAATTGACTCATTTTCCGCATAGACCTTTTTAACCGCGTTCATTGAATCATTGACTTGCGACTGTAACTCAGCAAAGTTGGACTGCTGACGTGATTCCACTTGTTGAATGGCTTCTTCGGCGCGCGCTTTGGCTTGCTCTAATAACTGCTGCTGCTCAGTTCGTGTTTGCTTTGCCTGCTGCTCAATTGCAGCGAGTTGCTGCTGTTTATCCTGTAAAGACTCATCGGCCAAGACCTGTCGCCGTGCAGCCTCTGGGTTAATCATCTTAATTTCTTGCAAGCTGGGTATACGCAAATAAAAACCATCAAGCATTCGGTTCATGTTGCCATCAACGAACGCGCGTGGATTTGCTTGCACAATAGCCGCCATCGTTTGGTAGACCGTTACACTCGAGTGAGGCCGATAGCGTGATGCGATAGACCACAGCGTATCAGACGACTTAATCGGGCCATAACGCTCTTCGCCAGAACGCACATCGGATGCCTCGGCACCTTTCGGCCCCTTGATAATCGTTCCGTCCTGGTAAAACGCGTGGGCAAAAAGTGGAATGCATAAGAATACAGCCATCGCTACTGATGTAACGACACTCATTGTTAAGTGTTTTATCAACTGCTTAATCCCTTTATTGTGATTTGATTGGGAATCACTCATGTTCGTTCTCTTGCCCACGATTTCCTATAATATTTAACGGCTATAAACATAAAAACTTTATTTTAAGCCACTTCGTTATTACCAGTATTCTTTAATCAACAACTCCGCGATTTGGATCGAGTTAGTTGCAGCGCCCTTACGGATATTATCTGAAACAACCCACAAATTTAGACCTTGCGGATGACTAATATCTTCTCGAATACGCCCTACAAAAACATCATCCTTACCCGCGGCATCGCCAACCTGAGTCGGAAAATCTTGGCGGTCTTCGCATAACGTGACACCCGGCGCTTCACGTAACAAGTCTTTAGCGTACTCAGCGGTTATCGGTTGCCGTGTCTCGATATGGATGGCTTCAGCATGCCCAAAGAAAACAGGCACGCGAACCGCCGTTGGGTTCACTCGAATGCTCTGGTCGTTAAGTATTTTTTGTGTTTCCCACACCATTTTCATTTCTTCTTTGGTGTAGCCATTGTCCTGGAACACGTCGATGTGCGGCAGGCAATTGAACGCGATCTGCTTCGGATAGACGCGGTCCGCTGTGGGACGGCCGTTCAGAAGATCGGCCGACTGCCGGGCCAACTCCTCCACGGCTTCCTTGCCTGTCCCCGACACCGCTTGATAGGTAGCAACATTGATCCGATCGATCGACGCGGCGTCATCGATCGGCTTGATCGCGACCAGCATTTGAATGGTCGAGCAATTCGGGTTCGCAATGATGTTGTGATTTCGATAGTCGGCTACCGCTTCGGCGTTGACTTCGGGGACTACCAGCGGGATGTCGTCTGCGTACCGGAATTGGGAAGTGTTATCGATGACTACACAGCCGCTGCCGGCCGCTTTCGGCGCATAAATTGC
>MDTC01256274.1_pt1 | contig 11655 bp, 10 predicted proteins | sample 811181 | NCBI WGS metagenome assembly MDTC01 (sample SAMN05326644, study PRJNA326480) | marine metagenome | isolation source: seawater | place: Pacific Ocean: North | collected 2011 | reverse complement strand
TTAGGAAAAGATCAATCTGGTAAAGATGTATTCTTGAAAGATATTTGGCCAAGCAACAAAGAAATAGAAGACTTAATTTTAACCTCAATTAATGCTGAAATGTTTGTTAATAGATATTCAAATGTTTCTGAGGGATCAAAAGAATGGAGTAAGATTAAAACAGTTGATAGCAGCATCTATAATTGGGAAGATAATTCCACTTATGTAAAAAGACCACCTTTCTTTGAAAACTTATCTGATAAACCTGAAGGTTTTTTTACAATTAAGGACGCCAGACCATTACTAGTTTTAGCAGATTCAGTTACGACTGATCACATTTCACCAGCAGGCTCTATTAAAAAAGATAGTCCCACAGGAGATTATTTTATGAACCACCAAGTTCAACAAAAAGATTTTAATTCTTATGGCGCAAGAAGAGGTAATCATGAAGTTATGATGCGAGGGACTTTTGGAAATATAAGAATCAGAAATGAAATGGCGCCTGGCACAGAGGGTGGTCTAACAACACTATTTCCAGACAATAAAGTTATGAGTGTTTACGAAGCTGCTATGGAATATAAAAAAAGAGGTAATGATTTAGTAGTTGTAGCCGGCAAAGAATATGGGACTGGCTCTTCAAGAGATTGGGCTGCAAAAGGAACAAAACTTTTAGGAGTAAAAGCTGTGATCGCAGAGAGCTTTGAAAGAATCCACAGATCTAACTTAGTTGGTATGGGAATCCTTCCTTTTCAATTCAAAGAGGGTTTTGACAGAAAAAAATTAAACATCAAAGGGTCTGAATTATTTACATTTGTAAATATAGAAAAAGGAGTTGATCCAAGACAAGAAGTAGATTGTGAAATAAAATACATTGACGGTACGATAAAAAAGATTCAATTATTATGTAGAATAGATACTGAAAATGAAGTTGAATACTATAAACATGGGGGTATTCTTCAGTATGTACTCCGAAACATGTTAGCATAATCTTATGAGAGAAATTAAAGTTAAGGTTCATTCATCTTCAGCTAATTTAAAAAAAGAAAATCAATTAGCCTGGCAAGTTGCAGAAATTGCAACTGATAAATCTAAAGTAAGCGGAGATGCTATTGACATGGCAATCAATAGAATAATTGATAATGCTTCTGTTGCAATTGCTTCATTTTACAGAAGACCTGTAGTCTCAGCTAGAGAAATGGCTTTAGCACACCCTAGAAAAAATGGAGCAACTATTTTTGGAATTGACTCTAAACAAAAATTTCATTGTGAGTGGGCTGCCTGGGCAAACGGTACAGCTGTTCGAGAATTGGATTTTCATGATACTTTTCTAGCTGCTGATTACTCTCATCCAGGAGACAATATTCCACCAATATTATCAGTTGCGCAACAAATGAAATGTAACGGAGCAAATTTAATTCGAGGAATCATTACAGGTTATGAAGTTCAAGTAAATTTAGTGAAAGCGATTTGTTTACACGAACACAAGATAGATCATATTGCTCATTTAGGTCCAAGTGTTGCTGCGGGAATCGGAACAATGCTAAATTTAGATATTGATGTAGTTTATCAGTCTATTCAGCAAGCCTTGCACACAACTATTTCAACAAGACAGTCACGAAAAGGAGAAATATCTAGCTGGAAAGCTTTTGCCCCAGCTCATGCCGGAAAGTTGTCAATCGAAGCTGTTGATAGATGTATGAGAGGTGAAGGTGCGCCTAGCCCAATTTACGAAGGTGAAGACAGTGTTATCGCTTATGTACTAGGAGGAAAAAGTGCGGAGTATCTTGTTACACTACCTGAGAGAAACGAAACCAAGAAAGCTATACTTGAAACTTATACAAAAGAACATTCAGCAGAATATCAAGCTCAGGCTTTGATAGACTTAGCAAGAAGTTTAAAAAAAAGAGTTGGTAACATTGAAAAAATTAGTAAAATTGAAATTTATACAAGCCATCATACTCATAATGTAATTGGAACAGGAGCTAACGATCCACAAAAAATGGACCCCAATGCTAGTAGAGAAACTTTAGACCATTCAATCATGTATATTTTTGCAGTGGCTTTAGAAGATGGTGTTTGGCATCACGTAAAGTCCTATACACCAGAGAGAGCAAAAAGAAAAAGTACTGTAGAATTGTGGAAAAAAATCAAAACGTTTGAAGATCCAGAGTGGACAAAAAAATACCACCACCCAGATCCAAAACAAAAATGTTTTGGTGGAAAAGTAGTAATTACCATGAACGATGGCAGTATTGTATCTGAAGAATTAGGAATTGCAGACGCACATCCTAATGGAAGAAGGCCTTTTACTAGATCAAATTATATAGAAAAGTTTAAATCCCTGACTGATGGAATAATTACCATTAGTGAGTCTCGAAAATTTTTAAAAAATGTTCAAAATTTAAAAAAATTAAGTGCTAGAGATATTCAAAAATTAAACATTGAAGTAAAAAAAGGCAACAAGCCTAAAAAACTATCAGATTCAGGTATTTTTTAGGGTTATTTAATCTCTGAATTGTTTGACTCCGTTTATTTATTAAGGTGAAATACCTAAAATTAAAAACAATAATAGGGAGAAAAAAATGTTTAAATTTATATCAAAGACAATCTTAGTATTATCTTTATTTTTATTTTCAACAGTCTCAAGTTTCTCTTTTGAACCAAACAATACTAAATGTATAGCTCCAGCAAATGCTGGTGGTGGATGGGATTTTACTTGCAGAGCAGTAGGTAAAGCACTTCAAGATTTAAGTATAATTAACGGTTCTTTAGAAGTTACAAATATGGCTGGAGGCGGTGGTGGTAAGGCTTTCGCTGAAGTAGTTAATAAAAGAGGCTCAGACGACTCACTAATCGTTGCAGCTTCAGCAGCAACAGCAACAAGACTTGCTCAAGGAGCTTATCCTGGAAATTCAATGGATCAAGTTAAATGGGTTGGAACAATCGGTGCTGATTATGGTGTTATAGCTGTAGCTGGAGACTCAGACGTTGTAACCTTAGGGGAACTTCTAGAAAATCTTAAAAACAAACCTAAAAAATGGGTTATTGGTGGTGGATCCGCTGTAGGTGGTTGGGACCATCTTAAGGTTTTGATGGCCGCAAAAGAATACGGGATATCAAATGTTCGTAAGATCAAATACGTTTCTTTTGATGGCGGAGGTGATGCTGTAACTCAATTACTTGCTGGAAATGTTCAAATTTTCACGGGAGATGTTTCTGAAATCAAAGGTTTTGTTGATGCAGGAGATATTAAGATTATAGCTGTACTATCGCCAGATAGACTTCCAGGTGATTTTTCTAAATTTTACACTGCCAAAGAACAAGGTGTAAACGTTGTGGGAGCAAACTGGAGAGGTTTCTATGTACCAAAAGGAATGAGTGACGAAGCTTATAACTTTTGGGCGGGTGCTATTAAGAAAATGTATGATACGCCTCAATGGAAAAAAACAATGGCTAAGAATGGTTTAGCTCCGCTAGATTTATCAGGAAAAGCTTTTGAAGGTTTTGTTTCTAATTCAGTTGCATCTATCAAAACAATTTCTAAACAAATCGGAATAATTAAGTAAATCAATTAAATTTTAGCGCCTCTTATGAGGCGCTATCAATTTTATGAACGATAGAGTCTTTGGTGTATTTACACTTTTATTGTCAATTTTTTATATCTTTTCTGCTTATATAGTAGAGGAAAGTTTCATTTCAGATCACATCGGCCCAAAAATTTATCCATATCTTGTTTCTTTTTTTTTAATAATTTCGTCATTATTTCTTATTGTTAAACCAGACATCAAACCTCACTGGCCTAAATTTGGAAAAATTATTGAGATCTTAATGACAGCTTCAATTCTAATAATGTATGCAATTTTTTTACCTGTAATAGGATTTGTTTTTTCAACACTCTTCGCTTCTAGCTTTATTTCATGGAGACTTGGTGCAAAATTAACTTCAGCTTTTACAGCAGGCTTGATTATATCTGTTTCAATTTTTATTTTATTTAGAAAAGTTTTAGGCTTATCGCTTGCAACAGGACCTTTTGGATTTTAATGGAAACGGTTGATTTTTTAATAGATGGTTTCAAAGTAGCCCTAACTCTTGAGAATTTTACATTAGCGTTAATTGGCTGTATTTTGGGAACAATATTTGGTGCATTACCTGGTCTCGGACCTGCAAACGGCGTTGCTATCTTAATTCCTCTATCTTTTTCTTTAGGACTTTCCGCAGCATCATCAATGATTTTACTTGCAAGTGTTTATTATGGAGCAATGTATGGAGGAAGAATCTCTTCAATTCTCTTAAATATACCTGGAGATGAGCCTGCCATGATGACCTGTCTCGATGGTTATCCAATGACCAAAAACGGAAGAGCAGGTGAGGCATTAACACTTACTGGTCTTGCATCTTTTTTTGGTGCAATGTTTGCAACACTTGGGTTAGTTTTATTAGCACCACAACTTGTTAAAGTTGCGCTACTATTCGGGCCAGTCGAATACTTTGCATTATTTGTTATGGCTTTCGCTACACTTGGGGGCGTGGCTTCAAAAAACCAAGCCAAAACTGTTTTAGCCTCTTGTTTAGGATTAGGAATTGCAACTATTGGTGTTGATCACCAAACAGGTGTTCCAAGAATGAGTTATGAAATAATAGAACTTTATGATGGAATAGATTTTTTAGTAGTCATTGTAGGATTATTTGCTGTATCTGAAGTATTTGTATTCATAGAAAATACAAATTTAGAAAATATCAACAAAGAAAAATCAATAATAATTGGAAATATTATTCCAAAACTTAAAACAGTTGTAAAAATAGTACCATCATTATTCAGAGGAACTTTTTTAGGTTTTTTATCAGGAGTATTACCTGGAGCAGGTGCTTCACTCGGGTCCTTCGTGGCCTATACTTTCGAAAAAAAAATTTCTAATAAAGATGATACTTTTGGCAAAGGAGATGAAAGAGGTGTTGCGGCGCCAGAAGCAGGAAACAATGCAGCAGCAGGTGGAGCCTTAGTCCCAATGCTTGCTTTAGGTGTTCCAGGGTCTGGGACAACTGCTGTTTTATTAGCGATGTTGATGACGCTTGATGTTACTCCAGGACCACTTTTGTTTAAACAAAACCCAGACGTTGTGTGGGGTTTAATTGCAGCTTTATTTATAGGAAATATAGTCTTATTAATCTTAAACATTCCTCTAGTTAAATACTTTTCAAAGATATTGTTAATACCTTCAAAATACTTAATGCCTGTTGTTGCAATGGTATCATTTGTTGGTATTTATGGAATTTCAGGATCTAGCTTTGATTTAATTATTATGGTTATGTTTGGCTTGTTAGGCTGGCTACTAAGAAAACTAGACATACCATTAGTACCGATTATTATGGGCGTTATTTTGGGTGAGCACATGGAATCCAACCTTAGAAGAGCTATGACTATTCATGATGGAGACTGGTTTATGCTAATATCTTCCAATGTATCAATTGTTATCTGGAGCATCACTTTTATTGGATTTATTCTTCCCTTTTTCTTTAGAAAGAAAATAAAATCAACCCTGAGTCAATTGAACAATTAAACTTTTAAGAATCACTGTTTTTAAGCGAATAAAATAAAAGAGTCGTTTATTGTATGTATAATTTTATTTGGATATGTGATTAAAAAGTCACTATTTTTTCTATATAAATCAACACTTTTGGAAGATTTGCTAAATTTGTATTGGGTAAATTAGGGTCTTTTTAGCTCCCTTTCTGAGATTTTTGAGGTATAAGAAGGAGTTAATTTTCGAAAAATAACAACTAATACTTAAAGGAATAAAATGAAAAAACTAAAAAATATGATGATCGTTGCCGTTGCGACTATCGCAATGACGTCATCTTCATTTGCCTTTGAAGGATTCAGTGTAGGGGGTGTTTTTTCATACTCTACTTTTGATACTTCAGGTAAGGAAACTAAGGGTCAGGCAGGTGGTACTAACGAAGCTTCTGCTGTTGCAAAAAAATCATCTGATGTTGATATCGGATCAGTTTTTGCAGAATATACCTTTTCACAAGGATCATCAATTGGATTAGAATACATTCCAGGTGAATCTTCTCTTGGTGCAAGAACAAGATCACAAACTCAGACTAACGGTCAAAACGTTACAGGAGTAATTACAGCAAAAGCTGAAGTTTCTGATCACGTTACTTTTTACGTAGAACCAACAGTTATGCTATCAGATACTTTTGGTGTTTATGTTAAAGGTGGAGCTTCAAGAGTTACAGTAAACTCTCTAGACTCACAAACATCAACTACGATTTCTGGTACTTACGGAAATCAAGATGTTTATGGAACAACTATGGGATTTGGTGCTAAAGCGTACAAAGGAAATTTCTTTGCTAAGCTTGAGTACATGGAAACTGAATACGGCAGAGTATCGCTAACTTCATCTACTAATAAACAAATTACAGCTGACATAGAGTCAGAAGCTACAAGAGTAGCAGTTGGATATAACTTTTAATTAAATAAAAGTTTTAATCTAAAAAATTTAACCCGGCTATTTTAGATAGCCGGGTTTTTTTTTATTCTTTTATAAAGTGAGTTTGCACTTAGCCAAGCATCTTCAGCCTTAGATCCAATAAGCCAATCAGCACAAACACCCAGTTTCTGATTATGAAACCACAAAGAATTTAAACTGTTATTAGATTTATTATAAGCATATCTCCATCCGTGAATGCTTTTAAAAACAATATTTTTACTCCGATATCCTAATAACTTTTCAAAATGCTTAAGTATTATTGATTGATATTTACTTCTATTTTTCTTAAATAAATTTATTATTGATTTAGAAAATGCTTCAGTACACTGAATAGTCCATAAACTTTGATTGGTTTTAAACCTATTTTTTGAATTCTCATGAGCAGCCCAAGCTATAATTTTATCATTAAATTTAACACTACTTATAGGTAGTTTTTTATGTTTTTTGTAGCTAACCATGACTGTAATATTTGGTGACATAGTTACTTTTAAGTTTAAAATTTTTTTATTTAAATATTTTGAAGACAAAGCTTTTAATTGAGGAAAAGGGCAAGTTAAGATCAAATATTTAAAAAATACTTTAGCTTTATTATCTAACGTGATTATCCAATGATTTGATTTAAACTTTATATTTGTAACTGTTGAATTGTAATTTGCTTTAATATTTTTGATCAAGTATTTGTTAATATCGCTATTTCCTTTTCTGCCTATAAATTTTAATGATTTCTCTTTTCTCTCGAAGGTAAAATCCAGATGTTTTCCAGTCCAATCTTTTAAGACGCTTTTCTTCTTAAGATTTAATATAAATTTTTTAAATTCCCTGGATTTAGGAGAAAAATATTGAAGACCGTGATCAAAATTAAGATTATTTTTGTATCTTCTACTGGAGGCTCTACCTCCAGGTCCTCTTGCTTTATCAAATATTTCTACAGTATATTTTTTAGATAATAAATTTGCTATTGTTGAACCAGATATACCACTTCCCACAATACAAAAGTCTTTCATACATGAAACAAACTTCTAAAACTTTCGTTAATTGTAATAATTTTTAAAGTGTCTAATCCACCTACTATTAGTTGTAGTGCGACTATAAAAATAACTCCAATACCTACCCAACCTAACCATCGGTGTTCTTTGATATATTTTGCAAAATATGAAGCGAGAGTTCCAATTAAAACTACTGACAACAATAAACCCGTAACCAATAACCAATAGTGCTGTTTAGCTGCACCAGCTACTCCTAAAACGTTATCTAAACTTAATGTGATGTCAGCTATTAAAACTTGGTAAACGCCTGTACTAAATGATGTAACCTCTTTAGACTTTAAATTAGGCGATCTTACTTTTTTAGATTCAAATAAGTCTTTTCTTAAATTATAAATTACCCAAAGCAATAAAATTCCTCCTATAATTTTAATCCAGGAGAATGCTAAAAGATAAGTGGCACTCAAAGCGAAACCAACTCTAAATATAAAGGCAGCTGCCACACCAAATGCTATAATTTTCTTTCTGTTATCTGGAGCAAAATTGGCTGCTATCATTCCAATAATGATCGCGTTATCAGCCGCCATAACAATATCGATAAATATTATTTGAAGAAGAATAATTGATTGTTCAAGGACCATCTAATACTGTTTATATTATTTAATTGTAAAAAATCAAATAATAAAATATTTCATAGGTTGAAATGAGTTCTCCCGTAAATACATCAAAATCCTATTTGTTTAAATTATCTATTCCTATTTTTTTTTCAAATATAGCAATACCTTTTGCTGGATTAGTTGATACTGGTCTAATGGGGCATCAAAATAGCGAAAGTTTTTTGGCTGCACTGAGTATTGCCACCTCAGTTATCACTATGATTTTGTGGAGTTTTGGTTTTTTTCGTATGGCAACTGTGGGCCTTGTAGCAAATGCATTAGGTAGAAAGGACTACAGCGAAATTATTCAAATACTCATTAGAAATTTAATTTTAGCAGTATTGATTGGCCTAATCATAATTTTTTTTAAAGACTCAATTTTATTTTCAATTAAATACTTTTTTAAAACATCAGAAGAAACCTATTCTTATATAAATATTTATATTTCAACTAGGGTATTATCAGCACCAGCTGAACTTATTCTTTATGTGCTAACAGGCTTCTATTTAGGTTTACAAAAAACTAATATCTCAAGTCTCATGATATCAATTTTTTGTGTTGGTAATATAATTTTAAGTGCATTGCTTGTAACTTCTTATCAACTAGGAATTTTTGGTGTTGCAGCTGGGACTGTTATTTCCGCTTACATAACAGTAATAATTTTCTTAATTTTTAGTTATTATATATTAAAAAACAAACTTAAAAGTTCTCTCACATATAGTAAAATATTTAATATAGTTAAACTAATCAAGCTTCTAAATATAAATTTTGACATCTTTATAAGAACTATTCTTTTAACCTTTTCATTTTTATGGATCACATATCAAGGCTCGAAACTTGGTGAGAATTATCTAGCTGTAAACACCTTATTAATTCAATTTATAATATTTGCTTCTTTTTTTTTAGATGCCTACGCTTTTTCTACAGAAGCAGTTGTTGGATATACAATTGGCAGAAGAGCTAAGAACTCTTTTTTATTAGTTGTATCCAATTCTTTTAAATTGAGTATTTTTTCTGGATTAATTATTTCTGTAGTTTACCTATTTTCTTTTCAGATCGTAATTAATGAATTAACTAATCTAGATTATTTAAAATTTTTATCTTTAAGTTATATTTTTTGGATAATTATAATCCCTCCAGTAGCAGCAATTTGTTATCAGTTTGACGGTATTTTTATTGGTGCATCTCAAACAGGAGAAATGAGGAATGCAATGATTATTTCGGTATTTATTTTTATTTTTTCCTCACATCTATTGATAAATAGTTTTGGAAATCATGGTTTATGGTTATCTTTATTATTTTTTATGATTATTCGATCTGTAACATTAAACTATTTTTTTAATAGAATTTTAACCAAAATTTAGATGCTCTCAATTTATAAAATTCCTGGATATATACTTTGTTTGATGGGTGCCTTTTTTTTAAGTTGGGGTGGCTTATTAATTAGAGAGTGGGAAGGAGATGACATTTGGCAGATTTTATTTTGGCGAGCTTTTTTCTTTACTTTTACATTAATATTTTTTCTCTACTTTATTTATAGAAAACAAATTATCTCAACTGTTAAAAAATCAGGTGTGCCAGGTATATTAGGTGGAATTACTATGGCGATTGGTTTTACGGCGTATGTATACGCAATGAGAGAAACTACAGTAGCAAATGTTTTATTTATTATAAGCACTCAAACGATATGGCTTGCTATCTTTGGTTATTTTTTTTTGAAAGAAAAAATAAGTTTAAAAACATTTCTTTCAATCATTTTAGCAATGATAGGAATTATAGTAATGATAGGAGGTTCATTAGATTCTGGATCACTATCTGGAAACATTGCAGCTTTGCTTGTTCCTATTAATTTTGCCATACTTGTCTTGTTGATTAGAAAATTTTCAAAACTTGACTTAATCCCAGCTCTTTTTTTTGGAGGAGTAATAATAATGATAGTTGCATTTTTTATGACTGAAACAATATTAATTTCAAAACACAATCTATTTGTAGGCTTTTTATTAGGAACTTTTCAACACGCGTGTGGTTTTATTTGCATAGTTATTGGCACTAGGTCTACCCCTGCTGTAGTTGTAGGTCTATTAATGTTGGTAGAGACTTTGTTAGGACCTTTTTGGGTTTGGATATTTTTAAACGAAATTCCAGCAATGAGTGTTTTTGTTGGTGGTAGTATAATAATATTGGCTGTAATTTTTAAAACAGTTGAGCAGAAATATTTTCAATTTTAGCATCTTATTTATATAAATTTTTTTTTAAGTTTTGTGACAATTCTCAAAACATATATCGGCCAAAAAATTAGCTCTAAAATTAGAATTTTAATTAAAGCAGAAAAATAAAATATTGGGCTTTTAATAAAGTTAAAAAATGATAACAGATTTAGAGATATAGGAGTTCTTTCATCAGACTTATTGAATATATCAATATTTTTTTTATATATTTCATGTGATGTTAAATTTTTTAAATAATTAGAGTTAATATTTTGGTAATTATCTTTTAATTTTAGTGTTTTTTGCTTTAAAACTTCTACCATCTCTTTATTTTCAGGAAGTGCAACTGGGTAAAAATTAAAGAATAAACTAATTTGAGTATTTTTTTTGTTACCTGTAATTCTGCCATGAAACAATCTATTAAAAAAGAAGTAATATTCTCCAGCCAATCCTTTAAGTGGAGAAAGAAAAAATTTAGTAAATCTTAGTAGTCTTGAACTAGCAAATGATAAAAATTCAGCTATTCTAACATTTTTAAAAGGAATTAATAAGTGTGAACCTGGAATACATGCGGTTGTTCCTTCTTTTTGATCAGTTACTAAAAAAGAAAAAGTTGTTTCTCCCACAGCATCCTGATGAATATATAATCCTTTATCATCTGGATCAGAGAACCTTGCAGCACAATCAGCATGCAGTGCATAATTTTTTCCTGATGTTTTTTCTAGAGTTTTTTTTATCTCACCATTAAGTAAAATTTTTTCTATTATTTGATCCAACCTTTTATTCTTACCCAAAACATATAAACTTTCTTGTGCTGTAATTAAATTACTTTCCATTTCTTCCTGTCTCATTATTTTTAAGATAGTTCTTAATTCTTCTAAATCTTCTGGACTTAAAATTACAAAACTACCTTTAGCAAAGCCTTTATCGAATAATTTTTTTTCTAAATATTTCATCTGAAAGTTAGGATTATGATACCATATTTAACAAACATTTTAATAGTCCATTTCTGTCTAAGTATTAAGAACAGCAGCGTAAAATACCAATCAACTCGATGTGAGCACACTTGCCGATTAAAAATTGGTAAATTATCATGAGATTAATGATAAAACTTTTAGCGATTATGGCTTTCGAATCTGAGCACAATCTAAGCAAACTAAACCTTAAAATCTGAGCACACTTGCATGTAAGATGCGGGTTATTTTCACTTGAATACAACCTTATAGTCGACTAATTTATCAATGTTTTCGTAAGAAAATAAACGGGAGAGACTATTTAAATATAGCGCCGAAGGAGCAACCACCCCGGAAACTCTCAGGCAAAAGGACCGTTA
>MDTC01091579.1_pt1 | contig 11655 bp, 10 predicted proteins | sample 811181 | NCBI WGS metagenome assembly MDTC01 (sample SAMN05326644, study PRJNA326480) | marine metagenome | isolation source: seawater | place: Pacific Ocean: North | collected 2011 | reverse complement strand
GGGGGCTGGCAACGCCCTGGAAACAGGCTTCCCCGCCAATAAGCTCGCCGGTATAGAAACTGCCGAGGCTGCCGTCAAGACAGTGTCCGCCCAAGACCTGGACTCGAACCAACCAGACTTGGTGATTTTTGTGGACACCAGTGAAGACTTCTCCAAGGGCCACACTCCCGGCGCAAAGTGGATCACCCGTAGTTGGTTAGAGGTGGAGATCGCCGAGGCCGCGCCTTCAAAAGACACCTCCATCGCAGTAACCTGCCGAGACGGACGCGGCTCAAAATTGGCCGCCGCCACACTGCAGAACATGGGATACTCCAACGTAACAGCTTTGGAAGGTGGATTAGCCGCCTGGAGACAGGCCGGAATGACCGTGGAAGAGGGACTGACGGGTATAATCCGCCCACCATCTGACATAAACTACCTGGGCGTCTCCCGCAGCTACGGCGAAATGATGAATTACCTGAGGTGGGAAACCGCCCTGGGCGAGAAATACGCGACCGATTAAGCAAGCAACAATATCCAAAGTCACCCTTGTAAAGATTTAGGAGAGACTCGATGTCGACACGCCAAGATGATGTAATCCCTGATTTTCTTAGGATGGACGAGGCAATTGGCTCGGACCCGGCCAACGCCGACAAGACCGGCAATTGGCACGGTTGGCCCACCAAGGACTTGAACCCCGTCACATTGATGGACGATGAGGGCCGGGCCGTCCGAATCCGCACCCCCGTGATGGACCTGGAAGGGCTGATCACACCCACCGACCTGCACTACACCGTGCAGCACTTCGCAGTTCCTCCGGTGGTGGAGACCGACAAATGGCAGCTCAAGGTTCACGGTGAGGTCAAGAACGAACTCACTCTGAACTTCGACCAACTCCGCCGCTTCCCCGGTCGCACAGTCCGCACAGTCATGGAGTGCTCCGGCAGCGACGCCACCTTCTTTGAGTACTTCAAAGACGAAGGCCCGAAGCCTTCCCGGACCCAAGAATGCATGATCCTCAGCGCCAGCGAATGGACCGGCGTGCCAATGGCCGCCGTCCTGAACGCCGCCGGTTTGTCTGATAAGTCTCTCTACGTGCGCGCCGTCGGCAATGACGAGGGTGTACCTGCCACCGCCGCTGAGGGCACAAAACCGTTCTACTACGACAAGGGCTTGCCCATGCAGAAGGCCCTGCACCCCGACACCATCCTAGCCTACGCGCAGAACGGTCAACTCCTGGAACACCTCCACGGTTCGCCGGTCAGGCTGCTGGTGCCCGGCTGGTCCGGCAACTGGTCCGTCAAATGGCTGACCGACCTTGAGATCACAACCGAGATGCCAGAGTGCTGGTATCACTACGAGTTTTACTACTACGGCAATTCGGTGGATGATCCCAACAAGGAACTGATCACCACCATCGGGGTCAAGTCCATCGTCACCCAACCCAACGACGACACCGAGAAGATGACCAAGGGTGTGCACATGGTGCGCGGTTACGCCTGGAGCGGCGCCGGTGCCATATCAAACGTCGATGTCAGCGTCGATGGCGGCGACACCTGGCACACCGCCCACATAGAGGCTCCCCGCGACCGGTACATGTGGGTGCGGTGGTCTTACCAGTGGAACGCCGACAAGGCTGGCGATTACAACATCATGTCCCGCGCCACCGATGAAGTGGGTCGCGTGCAATCACGTGAGCCCCGCTACAACAACATGCGCAAGAACTTCAGCGCCATAGTCGGATACCCTGTCACGGTTGAGTAGCCGAGACATCTTTTAATAAAGGGATATCCTGTTACTGTTGAGTAGCAATTTGCGCCTATATCACTGAACATATTTCCAACGAATCCCGGAGGAACACATGCCAATAATCGACCATGCAGACGTCCGCCTAGCGCCGACAACCGAGCGGTTGCGAGAGCGGTATCTGGTATCTAAAGACCAGGGTGCGGTATCATTGACCGTGAAAGAAGTTGAGATTTCCCCAGGGTGGGAAGGTCGGATGCACACTCATCCCGTGGATGTCTCGATTCAGGTTTTGTCTGGCGCGATCCAGATAATCCTGGGGGATGAAGTAAAAACAGTACGGGCGGGCACAACTCTTTTGGCCCCGCCAGGTGTACCCCACAAACTGATACACCATCTCTGGACCCCAGCCCTGTTGCTGATCACGTATCCGTCATCAGAGTTGGAGACCACCGCCCTGGAGTAAGACTCCAAAGTCGGGTACTGAATAGGCAACAACACTGGAACATTTTGAGGAGGACCCATATGGCCCTGCCACAGATTGGCACCAAAGCCGAACCGCAGATCATCCCAACAAACGCCGGCCTTCGCACTTGGGCCGTGCCGCCGCAAGGTTTGCAGGAGAACATCGTCCCCAACGACCTGTTCTACATCCGCAACCACTGGAAGGACAGCCCAGAGATCGACATCAACACCTTTGAACTGAAGATCGATGGCGAGGTAGAACGCACCATCTCTCTATCGTTCGAAGACCTCAAGAAGCTGCCCCAAAAGCGCTTCCAGGTAACATTCGAGTGCTGCGGAAACAGCCCGGTGCCCGAGTACTACACCAAGGCTCTCCGCATCAGTTCCGTCATGGAACAGATCAAGGGTCACGGCATCATGGGCAACGCCGAATGGGCCGGAGTCTCCCTGAAAGACGTTCTGGAACTGGCCGGAGTCAAAGACTCTGCCGTCGAAGTGATGTTCGAGGGCGCCGACCACGGAGCCGACGAAGTGGTGGGAGACCCCGCCGAAGTCACCTACGAGCGCAGCCTGCCCATGGCCAAGGCCCTTCATGAGGACACCATCCTGGCTTATGAGATGAACGGTGAGCCGCTACCCAAGGACCACGGTTATCCGCTGCGTCTCTTGGTCTCAGGCTGGTACGGTATGAACTCCGTCAAATGGTTGGTCGGCATTCACGTTCTGGATCACAAGTTCGAAGGGTTCTACATGACCCAGCGCTACATGACCATGAACGAGCCTGGCAACCCCGAACCGTACCGCTACTACGGCAAGTTGCAGGTCAAGTCCATCATCACCAACCCCGTCCCCGGTGAACTTATCCCCACCAGCGGTTGCACCCTGGCTGGCGCGGCATGGTCCGGAGAAGAGGATGTTGAGAAGGTCGAGATTAGCACCGACGGTGGCGAAACATGGAGCCTGGTAGACACCCTGCACCCGCGCGAGGCCTACTCGTGGTATCGGTGGGAGCACAATTGGAACCCACCCGGCCCGGGCAAGTACACCATCATGTCTCGCGCCACCAACTCGGACGCTATAACCCAACCCATGGAATTCCCGAACCCCTGGGACGGCCGGGGTTACGGAAACAACATGGTGTTCCCCTACGAAGTAGAGGTTCGAGACTAGACCCGTTCTGGTCTAAGATAGAGTCAATAACTTGCCCACTGCAAAACGAGTTCCGGTCCCGTTGGTTTTCTCACTCGTGATAGTCTTCGTCCTAGCCCTGATAATCTTCTTCGGGGCTTGGGCGGTATCTGCTGATGTGGAAAACCAACGGACACTGGCTTTTGGCATACCTGGCACCACGGCAACCCTGAGTGGTACGACCGTAACGGCTGACGCTGGTGCCAACCTGGTAGACCCGATTGGCGGTCATGAGACTGCCGGTGATACCTGGTGGGGCAATGCCTTCCTGTCTGCCTGCCCATTGCATTAGGCCAGACTGGGCAGCGCCAATAGAGTAATCAAACAATAAGGACCCTGAGACTCCTGACCCTCGGCAAAGTCGGTCCGGTTTCCCTTGAGACGAACCAAAACCATGGCGGTCACCAATACCCCTTCCCCGGCAAGCCCTAGAACTACCAAGGGAATCCACAGAGCCTGGTTCATATTAGCGATTCTGGCAGTGGCTCAGATAACAGCCCAGTCCATTAGCATGTCCGCCGGAATCATGGTCGCTCCCCTCAACGACCCGGACGGCCCATTTGGTTGGAACATCGGCGTGATCGCCGCCGGTCTGGCCACGTATTACGTCTGCGGAGCCACTGTATCTCCGATCACGGGCATGCTTGGCGACCGCTACGGCGCTCGACCGTTGATGTTCACCTGCGGTCTGCTCTATATGACTAGCATGATCCTGGTCGGCACCATCACCCACCTCTGGCAGTTCTTCTTGTACTTTGGCGTGATGTTGTCCATCACCCAATCCCTGGCCATGGTGCCGCTGCTGGCATCAGTCAGCGGTTGGTTTAAGGTGAAGCTGGGTCTGGCCACCGGCATCCTGTGGGCTGCTGGCGGAATTGGAGCAGCAGCTATCGCCCCCTCAGTAGCCAACCTACTGGACGCTTTTGGCTGGCAATCCACATTCACCATCATCGGCGTGGCCGGTGGTGGAACGCTGACGCTGTTGACCTTCTTCTTCCGCTCCAAACCGGCCGATGCCAATCTACAAGCTTTTGGCTCCAGACCTGATGATGTGCCGGAAGTTGTCCGCAGCAAAGAGATAACACGCCTGCGCCTCAAAGTCTTCAACAAGGCCATGCGGAAGACCAGGGCATTTTGGAATCTGCCGACCATCCACGGGCTGGGTTGTGCCGGTCACGGCATCATCCTGATCTACTCCATCCCGTTGGCCATCGAGCAGGGAATCAGTCTTTCAACAGCTTCTTTCATCCTTGCCATAATCTCCGTATTCAGCATATTCGGTCGTTTCATGTCGCCAATCCTGGCAGAGCGTTTCGGTGGCAAGCCAATCATCATGACCGCTTTGCTGATCCAAGCTGGAACGGTACTGGTTCTGTTCTGGGCACACGATGCCTGGGCTTTCTACCTGTTTGGCGCTTTGTTCGGGCTGGGCTTTGGTGGAGAGATGACCGCCTACCTGGTGGTCAACCGGCAGTACTTCGGCACTGGCCCAATGGCCACCCTTTACGGGTTTGAGACCATGGGCGCCCTCACCGGCCACGCCACCGCCACTGTCTTGGGTGGTCTAGTCATCTACGCCACTGGCTCGTTCTACCCAGCTCTGGTCATGTCCATGCTCTTCAGCTCGACCGGTGTCTCGGTGGTGCTTAGCATGGAGTCCAACAAGCAAATACTGATCCCAGATTGGGAGGATGGCCTCCCCCCGCACGCCAGGACCAATCCTCCAATTTCGGAAGAACCAGTCCGCGCGGGTCTGTCGGAACAGGTCGAAAACGACTAGTATCTTCCCATATCCATAACTGGTGATTGCCATGGCTGAACTCATCGATCTAACTCTGACATTGGGCAGTGAGCGAATCAGTTTAGTTCCAGGCCTGGTGGGAGTGGAGACTGAACCGATTCAGACCCACGCCACCCATGCCAGGTCCAACCAGAAGCTCTGCCTGGCCACCCACATCGGCACCCACGTCGACGCCCCGTTCCACTTTGTGGACGGCGCAACAACCGTCGAGAACATGCCCCTTGAGAAATACGCTGGGCCTGCCCTGTTGCTGGACTTGAGATCTGCAGCCAAGGGTCAGGAGCCGCTGACTATTGAAGAACTCACGGCAGCCGGTGCCAACCCAGAGTCCGTCAAAGACCAGATTGTTGTCTTGTTCACCGGCTGGGCTGAAGCCGAGTCGGGCGGGCCTCGTTTTTACGGCCACGGCCCGTACCTGGGTACCGACGCTGCTGGTTATCTAGCTGACTGCGGTGCCAATGCGGTAGCCGTGGACTTCCCCATAGACAAGCATCCAGAATCCCCGCTGTCGACCATCAAAGACTTCCCAGTACACCGGCTGTTGTTGGGCCAGAACATCCCCCTGATAGAGAACCTCATCAACCTGGATAAGTTGGTCGGCAAACAGTTTGAACTCTGGGCGTTGCCGCTGAAACTAAAGGGTGGGGACGGCGCAGCCACCAGGGCCGTGGCCCGCGTCCTCTAGTATTCCCCCGAGATGAGCACGCTGGACGTCATGCCGATTCTGCTGGCCACTGGCAATAGTGATAAGCAGCAGGCGTTCCGGGCACTGCTCAGTGGACTGCCGCTCAATCCCACCAAACCGTCAGAGCTTGGCGTTTCCGCGTCAACGCAAGAAAACGGCCCAACCCATGAAGCCATCGCAATCGAGAAAGCTGTCGCTTGGTCTGAAGCTGGAGCCACTTTGGCCATTGCCTCCGATGGAGGATTGGTCGTCCCGAGTTTGGGCGCTCGCTGGCAGAGCCGCCACACACGCAGGTTCGCCGGGCCGGATGTAAACGACTCCCAACGGATAGACGCCCTGCTTGAACTGATGGAGCCCTTCAACGGAGCAGACCGGAACGCTTCTTGGGCGGAAGCCATTGCCATTGCCTATAAAGGCCGTCTATTGGTCTCCTGGGAGCTTCTGGGGGCCACCGGCGAGATAGCCCGGTCCAAACCACCGGGCCCCATCCCAGAGTTCTGGGCGTTCACCATCTGGAATTTCCCCCAATTGGGCAAAACCTACAGCCAACTAACTCCGGAAGATCTAATATCTCTGAACGACCATTGGACCCGGTTGGGGCAGCTGGTACGTAGATTCTTTCAGTCCGTATTTGTTCCGCCATTGGATTAGCCCAGTTCGTTTGGGATACAATTATCTTCCGTGCCTGAGCCGTCCTGGAATGCCATCAACGGGAGATAGTGACCCTTTTGACCACCACCGATAAGACCTCCTCTGAACCCGCAGGTGAGTACCAAGCTCCCGAGTCCATAGAAGACGTTCAAAAGATGCTGCGAGACCAGGTCTATGTATCTGACCGGGCCTTGGCAGTTCCCATATTCCTGGCCATGAAGTTGCAGCGTCCACTGTTCCTGGAAGGCGAAGCTGGCGTCGGAAAGACCGAGATCGCCCGCGCCCTTGCCGCTGGTCTGGGCACCAAGCTGATCCGTTTCCAGTGCTACGAGGGTCTGGATATCAACCAGGCAGTGTACGAGTGGAACCACGCCCGCCAGATACTAGAGATCCGCCTGATGGAGGCATCCGGCGACGTTGACCGAGACACCGCCACCGCCGACCTCTACAGCGAGAAATTCCTCATCAAGCGGCCTCTGCTCCAGGCCATAGATGAGGCCCAGGAAAGACCGCCGGTGCTGCTGATAGACGAGTTGGATCGCTCCGACGAGGAGTTTGAGGGGTTCCTGCTAGAACTGCTGGCTGATTACCAGATCACGATCCCTGAGTTGGGCACCTATAAAGCGGCCCATCCACCCATCGTCATAATCACTTCCAACCGCACCAGGGAGGTACACGACGCACTGAAGCGTCGCTGTCTCTACTACTGGGTGGACTACCCCGACTACCAGAAAGAGCTTCAAATCATCTCCGCCAGACTTCCCGATGCGCCCAAGAAACTGGCCGAGCAGGTGACGGCGTTCATCCAAGAGATGCGGGAGACCGAGCTATTCAAGATACCCGGCATCACTGAAACCCTGGACTGGCTTTCGGCCCTCCTGGCTCTAAACCAGACAGAACTGGACCCGGCAGTGATCGACGATACCCTGGGCATGATGCTCAAGTACCAGGACGACATCGACTCGGTGAAGGGCGAACCGGTGCATGACATGCTGGAGCGGTCCAAGAACCGTGGCACTCGCCGGGGTGGCCGCAGACGCGGGTAATGGCAACCAAGACTCCCGGGCCAATACCCATACTGCCCAACGATGCCGGCCAAGACGGCCACATCCTCCAAAGTCTGACGCTGTTTGGCGAGATGCTGCGACGGGTTGGGCTGGAGATCGGCTCCGGCAATATGCTGGACCTCGTGCGGGCCACCGAGTATGTGTCCATCGGGAGGCGCGGAGAATTCTACCAGGCCGCCCGCAGCATCCTGGTACACCGCAAACAGGACCTGCCCATCTTCGATGAAGCCTTCCAGATATTCTGGCGCAAACCGTCAGACCGCACCACAACCATGGACCTACGGTCGCTGGGCGAACAAAAACGGTTCCGCAAACCTCAGATCTCCACGGGACGGGACGACGAACCGGATGGCGAAGGATTTCTGGAAGGGGAACCCAACGATGACTCAGTCCAGAACGTAGACCTGAGCAAGGCCTATAGCGCGGTGGAAGTGCTCAGGCAGAAGGATTTCTCTGAGTTCACGTCACTGGAGATGGCCGAGGCGCGCCTTATGATGGCCGGTCTCGCCTGGGATTTGGGTAAACGCCGAACGCACCGTCTAGCGCCGGGTAAGTCCGGTCCGCTGGACCTGCGACGCACCATGCGGCAAAACCTCAAATACAACGGCGAGTCACTCGACCTGGTCCATCGGTCGCCCAAAGAGAAGCACCGCCCCTTGGTGTTGATCTGTGATGTCAGCGGTTCCATGGAACGCTACACCCGTATGCTCCTGCAATTCATCCACACCATTTCCGGTGGCCTGGATCAACTGGAAGCGTTCTTGTTTGCCACTCGCCTGACCCGCATCACCAGAAGCCTCAAGTACCGGAGCATCGACCAGTCCATCGACGAGGTCTCCAAAGCAGTGCCTGACTGGGCCGGTGGGACTAGGATCGGAGACGCCATCAAGAGCTTCAACTACGAATGGCTGCGGCGAGTGCTTCGGGGACAGGCCGTGGTTCTGATCATCTCCGACGGCTGGGATCGGGGCGACCCTGAGTTGCTGGCCAGGGAGACCTCCCGACTTCAGCGGAGCTGCCACCGGCTCATCTGGCTCAACCCGCTGCTGGGTTCGCCCACCTACCAGCCGCTGACCCAGGGAATGAAGGCGGCATTGCCTTTCGTGGACGACTTCTTGCCAGTTCACAACCTCAACAGCCTGGAATCGTTGTCCCAGCACCTGAGCAACCTGGGGGATGATAGGCAGCTGGGACAGGGCTACCGAGCGCCCATGCCAGAGGAACCGGAGCCGGAACCCGTGGTGGAAGACCGGCCCATCGACCGGCTGAATCTGCCCTCGTTCCAGCACCCCATGTGGGGCAAGCGCCGTCGACCCTAGCACGGCACGAACCACCGTTTAGCGATCCAGACCACGCCAAAGGACAACGCGGCCAGTGTTCCGCCTGCCACTGCGTCCAGGATGAAGTGGTTGCCGGTAAGGGTGATGGCAAAGAATGTCAGCGCTGGGTAGGCCAAACCAAGCCCACGTAACACTCCTGGCAAAGATCTCCAGAACAGCACCCCAAGAATCACGGTCCAACTGAAGTGAAGGCTGGGCATGGCGGCGGAGATATTGTAGTAGGCGGCCATGCCTTCGCTGCCGTAGAACTTGGGCCCAAACTCCTGGATTGCGTCCACCAATTCCACGCTGGATATGGCAAAAGGCGAAGCCACCGGAAAGATCATGAAGGTCAGCAGCGCCCCAGCCAAGTTTACGAAGACCACACTCCGGTAGAAGTTGTAATTCCGGCGGTTCTTAACAAAGAGGATGAACGCAGCCACCAATATCATCGGCCAATAGGTGATGATGTAGACCCAGTTCATGGTCACGACCAGCGCTTTGACGTTCTCCAAAGCCCAGATCTGCCAACCAGGCTCCCACAAGAAGCCCAGGTCCCGCTGGAGGGAAACGATCCGCTCGCCGTTGACCAGACCCACCGCCCGTGTGTCATCGTGGACCAACCCTCGGGTTACGAGATAGACGAAATACGCGCCGATATAAAGGATTATCTCAGCTAGCGCGGCTCTATTTCCATTGATGGTAGAAATCATCTTGCGATCAATCAGGCCAAAAGTGGTCTTAACTGATTATGGGGGTGGCTGAGGAGAAAATACCAGCGATTGGCAGGGCTGCCGAGCACAAACAGTTCTAAAGTCGACTAAGTGATTTGCTCCGACTACGACTGTCGCTCAATCCGTGACGGGCATCCGTCTTACTCCGCACCCAGGGGTACAGCGCAGGCACAAATAACCGGCGGCGGATTCCTATCTCCATGGTCAGGAATGACGCGATAATCAGCAGCGCACCGCCGACGGCATCCATGATGTAGTGATTTCCAGTGATGGTGATGGCAAAGAGGGTCAGGGTTGGATAGATCACACCAAAGACCTGAATCACTCTTTTATTCGTCCGCAGGAAGATTATGCCAAACATAACCGTCCAGCCAAAGTGGAGGCTGGGCATGGCCGCATATGCATTGTAGTAATTGGCAAGTTCCCGGCTGGCATATCCTGATGGGCCAAATACCTTGATCGTGTCCACAAAATGTTCCGCAATCATTCGGGGCGGGGCCAACGGGAACAACATGAACCCCAGCAAAGCAATAACGAAACTAATCAGAACGACGTTTCGGTAATACTTATACGTCTCGCGGTTGGTGAAATACAGGATCACCGCCGCACTCAAGACAATTGGGAAAAATGTGATTATATAGGCCCAATTGAAGAAGATGACCATAGACTTAGCGCTCTCAATGGCCCAATCCTGCCACATCGGTTCCCAGAAGACGCCAACCTTCTTCTCAAAATCTATCACTCGCCGGGCATTGTCCAAAGCAGTGGCTTGGAAGTCGGAAAAAACCAACGCCCGAGTGTACATGTAGGCGAAATAAACACCCGCGACCAGCCCCACTTCCCTTAGATGGGCGAGCCACATCAGTGGCGGAGGCAGATGAGGGATGTGCTTCTTGATGTTAGCCATTATCAGGCTCTAACGATGACTCCCAGTATTAAAGTACGGAAGAGTGTCCGCACCGTCCAACGCTCGTGTTTCGCCTAGGTTTGATGCGCTGGTTACCCCTACAGTTGCAAAAAGGTTTCCCACGAACTATGAAGGTTCAATCAAATCGTGACGGACAACCCTGGGAAATTCCAGAGGCTGTCGGTCTGAATATCGTGGTATGTCAGGCCCGTTCTTTGGAATTAGTTGCTTGGCTAACAGCCTCATCTGTGTCTTTGGGAGCCTCCATCAGATCTGAACCGTTACCTACCGCTGGCTTAACTCCATTCTTGCCAGTAGGCATCGACCCATTTACCTGTAAGAGCACAGCATCCGGCTTCAGGTCCACCGGACCGCGATGCCGCGCGGCGCTGCTTCCCTGATATACACTGCAATCCAAGCAACCGATCCACTCTTCAGGGACGAATCTTTCACCGTAAAGAGCCCTGGCTGTGGTGTATTTGGCGTTGTTCCAGACTTCGTTCACTGAAGATTCGTTGAGGTCGCCAAAGTCCTGTGTCTTGTCGGTGAGATAACAGCAGGGAGCGAACCCGCCGTCCCAGTTCACCACCGCACTTCGCCACAGTCGCCAACAGACCTGACCATCTTCAGAATACGGCTTGTAGAAAGGGTCCTTACGCAGGTATTCCGGATGTTCGCGGGGCAGCCAACGTTCGGCCTCGGCCTGGTCATTCTCTCCATGGGGAAAGTCCACCTTCTTGAACACCAGCGAGTCGACGCCCAACTCAGTGGCCAGGACTTTGGCCTCCTCCAGTTGGTGTTCGTTCTGCTTCATCACAATGAACTGCCACTCGATGTAAGGGGTTTTTGAACCCAACTCCCGCTTCTTCTCATCCAGTAGATGGAGGTTCGCCAGCACCCGGTCCAAGTGGCCAGCCACGCGGTACACCTCGTAGACATCCTGGGTCACACCGTCCAACGAGACGATCATGACATCAAGCCCTGACCTGATCACTTGCTCTGCCATCTCCGGCGTCAGGGGTTTGTTCAGGTTCGAACTGATGATCGTGGCAATCTTCTTGTCGTGGGCGTACTCGATGTATTCGTGGATACGCTGGTTCAGGAAGGGTTCTC
>MDTC01058750.1_pt1 | contig 11655 bp, 19 predicted proteins | sample 811181 | NCBI WGS metagenome assembly MDTC01 (sample SAMN05326644, study PRJNA326480) | marine metagenome | isolation source: seawater | place: Pacific Ocean: North | collected 2011 | reverse complement strand
ATAATAATCAAATACAATACATCTCTTAGACATAAAGTATCTGGACTAAGGTCAGATGTTCAAACATATGGTATTTCAACTAAGACAGATGAAAATCCAGTGTCATTGCATCCTTACATTTCTAATAATAATAGATATGGTAGAAATCCTGGTTATAACTATGGTAATGTATGTTTAGATACTTTTAATGATACTTTTCATGTAGCAATGAGAAACAATAAATTAGATGTAGCGGCATTTACATTATTGCAATGGGCTAGTTATTACAGCCTTACTCATTCTAATCCATACAATCAACCATATCAATGTCATGTAGGTGCACCTAAATCTATGAGCGATAAGTATATTGCAACACAATCTAAATCAGGTATTTTACTACATTTAGATAGAAGTATAAGACGCATGTTAAAATCTTACAATTTTAATTATCATAACAAAAATCAGTTTATATTAGATAAATATGATGAGATAGATTGTAGGTTTAAAACTGAATCAGCAATATACAAAAAATCTATTGCAAATAAAATCATAATGAGTAGTGATGCGTGGTGTATTTACGAATCAGCAATAGGTCAAGTACTTGAATCAATGACTGGGCTAAATCGTCAAATACAATACAATACTTTTAATGGAATAACAGGAATGGACTTTGATTTCTGCAATTTCAACGACACTGATGATGATTATGATGAAAATGGACAAATGAAAGACGATATACTATTAGATGAAATAACAGATAGGCTAATAGAATATATGTGTGAAAATCAATATCCAAGAGAAGGTGATATTATATGTCGTTATGTTGCAAGACATTTAGAAAAAGAAGGTTATTACACAAAAGATAATAGTAAAGAGATAATAGAAGTAGTAATAGATGAATCAACAGAGAACATGAAATCGATAATGAAACAATGGGCTAATGGCTCAGAAGGAGTATAATGGAACTAAAAGACATATTCTTTATAGAAGAAAAAGACTGGTACACGCTTCAAGCATGGGCTAAACTAGCCTACGATGAAGATAAAAACGAAATATCAGGCTTAATGACTGCAGTACCACAAAAAGATGGTAGGATTAAAGTTAGCGATGTAGAAATACTTAAACAAGAAAATACAGGGACAAACACTGATTTAGATGGCGATGCAGTTGCTAAGTATACTATGAAATACGCAATGAAATACAATAATCCTAGCATGAAGTTTGTATGGTGGCATTCGCATCATACAATGGGAGCATTCTGGTCAGGAACAGATACTAACGAAATAGAAGCATGGAAGAATACAAGTTATTCTTTGGCTTTAGTAATTAATCTTAAAGAAGAGTATCTATTTAGAGTAAGTTTCTGGCGAGTAAATGGATTGCCTGTAGAGCAGCATATAGACACAACTCTTACAATAGAAAGAGAAGTGCCAAAGATTAACATAACCAAAGAAATGGAAGCTCAATACAAAGAACTTTGTAGTAATAAAGCTACACAAGTATTTGGTGGATATAAAGGTTATCAGCAATCTATATGGCAAAACAATGTAATTCAGAAGCAAGAAACTGAATTAGAACATGAAGAAGCGTATTATAAAATAGTAGATTCATTGACTAGACTACAAGAAGAATATTTAGATGGTACTTGTAAATACAATGATTTTAACAAAGAAGTTAAAAAGTTAAATAAAGATTGTAAAAAATCTAAGTATCCATTTACAATTAAATCAATGAAACGCTTTAGCAAGTTAGAGTTACAGCAATATCTTATGACTGTATTTCCTGCAGAACTATTAGAATGGCAAGATAATATGCAGAAAGAGATTTATGAAACTGCTGACTGGCAAAGAGAAGGAGGTTGGTATGGAGTTTAATATGAGGTCAAGAGGACTCGTAGATAACTTAAGTCAATACAATTATCATATACTAGGTTGCGGTGCTATAGGTAGTGCCGCAGCCATGCAACTATGTCGAATGGGTGCAGAAAACTTTTGTTTATATGATAATGACACAGTTGATACGGGCAATGTAGGTGTATCTCAATATACTCAGTATGACATTGGTCATGCTAAGGTAGATATGCTTAAATCTAAACTAATGGATATTAATCCTGATAGTTTAGAAGTAGTTTGTATAGATGAAATGTTTAAAAACTATATGTATCTTAATAATAATGATATTATTATACTAGGTTTTGACAGCATGAAATCAAGGCTAGAAGCAGTACAAGCTTTATCAGGGTGGAAACAATCAAAGCCATTTGCTCTTATAGATGGTCGTATGGGTGCAGAACATTATCAACAATATGTTATACTAAGCCCAACATATGACAAATATAAGACAATATGGTACCCTGATGACGAAGGTAGTGAGGAACCATGCAATATGAAAGCCACAAGTTACTGTAGTAATATGTCTGGTAGCTTTATTGCAAATGCAGTGAGAAAAATAGTTAAGGCACAGCCATACGAAGAATTTGTCTCATTTCATTTTCCTACTATGTCAATAGAAAAAACTACTTGTTTAATTAAATAACAAGTAGTAACTTAAAAGGCTTGAGAGAGCCAACAACTGGTCCTGTAAGTCCTGCAAGTTCTTAAGCCGACCCTGTAGGCAAAGGAATATGTGAGGCTCTCTTAAGCCCTTTCGTAGGGGTCAAATTAACAAGGAGAATAATAATGGCATTAAAAAAAGTCAAAAGGAAAGCTGTCTCTCAAAACCCAAAAGTAATGTTACTTTATGGGGCACCAAAAGTAGGGAAAACAACAGCTTTAAGTCAATTAGAGGATTGCTTAATAATTGACACAGAAGATGGTGCAAACATGGTAGAAGGTTACATCGAAAGCGTAAATAATAGAGAAGATTTTATAAATATTCTCAAAGAAGCAAAAGATGGACACGACTACAAATACGTAGCTATAGATACTATAGATAAAATAGCTATGTGGGCAGAACATACAGTATGTCAAGAAGAACAAGTATCTGCTGTATCAGACCTAGCATTTGGCAAAGGTTTTGGTATGGTAAGAGAGAAAGTTCTAAATACTGTAAATGCTCTAAAAGAGATATTTCCTCATGTAATAATCATCGGACATAGGAAATGGGCTAAAGCCGTAGTAGATAGTAAAGCCATAGTAGAGCCAGAAAGTCTAGATTTAACAGGTAAGTTAAAAAACATGTTAATGGCAGACTGCGACGCTATTGGTTACGTCTACAGAGATGAAGAAAAAGGCGATTTAATGGTATCATTTAAAGCAAATGAAGCATTAGAAGCTGGAAGTAGAAGTCCACACTTAAAAGGTAAGGACATGAAGTTAACTTGGAATAATATATATAAAAAGGAGAGTAAATAATGGCGATATTCAAACCCGCAATGACAGAATCAACAGGAGGCAATAAGTTTACAGGTATATGTAAATTTGCTGTAATTAGTTTTGCAGATAAATCAGATATGTTTGATTGGGCTGACTTATATTTAGAAGTAGAAGTCAAACAAGAACATAGTGATTACACTAGAAAACTACAAATAAAAGGTTCTTTTGAGAAAGATGCATCAGGCAATATAACTGGTGGTAGCGTATTAAAAAGACTATATAATTTCTTTGATGCTATTGGTTGTACTGCAGGTCTAAATGTAAAAGGTGAATGGGAAGCAGAAGATGGCACTAAGATTGACAATATAGTAGACTATTTAAATAAAGGTGCTTCAGATGGTGATGTTGAAACTGTATCTACATACAGATATTTAGCATATTTCTATAAAGAGCAACCTAAAAAACCAGGAGCAAAATCGTATGTAAATGTATGGCCTAAAGTATATTGGGCTAGTGATGAAAATACAGCAAAACTGCAAAGTGACATAGATTGGCTTAAATCTAAAGGTTATTTAAAAGAACTAAGCGATGAGGTAGCTACTGCTCCAGCTATGTCAGGAGATGGTTTATCTAATCTATGAAATATGTCGAAATAGCTAAAGGAACACCTTACAACAGAGGTATACTTATCCCTGTTAATAGATTGTCAAATCACTTAGGTGAAGAGCCTGTCTATAGGAGTGTTTATCTATACGATGATACAGCCTTTGAGTATGTCAAAGAAAACGGTAGTCTAAAAAACTTCTTTGGCGTTAGATACATAGACAAAGTACCTGTAGATATAGATAAGCAGGACAGAAGTGATGAGAGAACTTTAGATATTTTGAGAGGTATTATCCTTGAGTTAGAAGATGCAGATATTGATTGTGGGAGCTTTCAATCTTACTTTTCTGGCTCAGGATACCACCTCATACTATCAGGAAGTTTATTCAACTTTAAACCTGGCAATGATTTGCCCTTTATAGTTAAACAGACTATGAAGAAGTTAATGCCTGATATAGATAGCAGTATCTATATGAGGACAGGAATATACAGATTGCAACATACTCCTAATCAAAAAACTGGTTTATACAAAATACCTATCACTCGCAATGAAGTAATGAATAATAGTCCTGAAGAAATCTTTGAACTCGCTAAAACCTCTCGCCTCAACTATACCTACAATCAGCTTAAAGGTGATGGCGAGTTTGAAGATAAAATAGTCAAAGAAGTTCCTGATGTTAGGGTATTTAATAAAATATCAGAACCAACGAAGATAATACCTTGTGTGCAGTCAATGTTAAATCAAGGAGCAAACGAAGGTAGTAGACATATAACAGCAATGAGAATAATAAGTCATTTTAAAAGACACGGAATACCAAGTCATTATGCTAAAGTATGTATGCTACATTGGAATAACAAAAGCGTACCAGAACAACAGATTATGGAAATGGTAGAAAATGTTTATAATAGAAACTATAAATACGGATGCCAAGATAGTGTTATGGTACAGCATTGCAAAACACAATGTATACACTTTCAAAGAAAAGACTACTTAGTAGATATTAAATCAGCATCTACAATGCAAGAAGAACTAGCAGAACGTTTAACTACAGATTTTAGTGGTAAAACAATTAATCTAGGAAGAGCATTAGGATTAGATGTAGAGTCTACTATATATCCAGGAGAACTTGTAACTATCTTTGGGCCCACTGGCTCAAACAAAACTACATTTGCTCAGAACTTAGCACTAGGTGTAGACTTTGTCAATAATAGAATTGTAAAAGATTGGCAAATACCCACCTTGTTTCTAAGTTTAGAGTTATCTTCTTGGTATATGCATAGACGACATTTACAAGTAGTAGCTAATAAATCAAAAGATGAAGTAAACGATAATTATGAACGGTTGTACAACATGCATAAAGACGAACTAGAGCATATTATGGTACAAACTATATCTCCTACTTTAGACAAGATATATGAAAAGGTTAGAGAGTTACAACCACAATTAGTAATTGTAGATTATATAGACTTAGTAGACACACCTGTTAGTTATAGAGGTGAGTACGAAAAGATTAAATATATATCACACGGATTATCTAATATGGCTGTAAACAACGACTTAATAGTAATACAAATATCACAAGTAAGTAGAGAATATAGTAGAAACGAAGTTCTAGATTTGTATGCAGGTAAAGGGTCAGGTGCAATAGAAAATGCCTCAAGAAAGGTTATAGGTCTTAATGGCCAACCTAAGTCTTCAATAAGACAAGTAAGGTTATTTAAAAACACAGATGGCGAATTATTTGATACAGCAGTAGAATGGCAACCATCATTTAGATTAAGGAGAACAGATGCGTTCAATGATTAGAATATTAGCAATAGACGAAGCAACAGTAATAAAGTTGTTTTGGCTATTTAAAATAGGGTTTATACACCCAGCAAATGATACAGGAATCGTAAAAGGTATTATAATTGGCTTTTGGAGATTTGAAGTACAGTTAATACTAGGATTCTGGAACAAAACTAAAGAACAGGAGGTCTACCATGCGTAGAATATTAAAAAGAGTTCTTTTTGGTAAAAGAAAGAACTATAGTTATAAAAACAATAACTATCAAATAAAAAACCTTAAGGATTTAATCTTTAGCAATAACAGAAGGTTAAATGATTTAGAAAAACAACTTGGAAACACTTTACGAGCTTTAAATTTAGAAAGAATTGCACAATCTAATATTATTGCTAATAAAAAAGATGCTGAGAAATATGACAATCAGTGGAACTAAGATAAAAAATAAGCCAAAAAGGGGACGCAAGTCCCCTAAAGGCTTAAGTATTTGGGAACAAAAATTTAGTAGAAAACTAAAAAAACATCATAAGCATTTTGCTAAAAAGGTGTTTCATCGACTGATGAAAAAGTCTTCTACTTTAAGAACAACATTAAAAAGAAGGAGCAAAGAGTATGAAGTGGAATTTAAAATGTCACTTACAGAAGTTAGAGAGTTGTTATATAAATCTTATGGGAAAAAGTGTAGGTATTGCAATACGATATTGCTTGTCAGTAATATGGCTTGCGACCATATTCACCCTCTTTCTTTGGGTGGTGATTCAACTAATAAGAATCTTCAAATGATATGCATGAGATGCAATACAAGAAAAGGACCGCTAACAGACAAAGAATTTAACAAATTATTAAAATGGTTAGGCAAACAAGCAGAAGGTTTGTCTAGGTACGTATTAAGAAAACTATCAAGTAGAGACTTTTAGAAAGGAGAGATATGAAGTACGTTAATAGAAAATCAATGATTATAAGAGAATCAGGCAGGAGTAGCGACTTTATTACTCCTAGTTTTGGTTATGGTTGTTTATACAAATGCACATATTGCTATATGCGTAGACATGTAAAAAATGGTGTAACAATAGCGTCAAATACACACGAAATATTAGATGCATTAGATAGGCATTTATGGCTTATAAAATGGCCAAAAGAACCTAATCAAACACACGAAAAGTATTACACATACGATTTTAGTTGTAACGAAGACTACGTATTGCATTTAAAATATCACGATTGGGAATACCTGTTTGACTATTTTAAATCTAACGACAAAGCAATGGGTACAGCTGCAACTAAATATGTTAACAAAAAAATGCTGGGGTATGATGCGAAAAGAAAAATACGCATAAGGTTTAGCATTATGCCCCAAGCGTTGTCAGATAAACTAGAACCAGGTACATCTAAAATTATAGATAGAATAAAGGCTATTAATGATTTTTACGAAGCAGGATACGATGTACATGTAAACTACTCACCTATAATAATGTATGACGATTTTGTAGATGGTTATACAAAGTTATTTAAATTAGTAGATTCTATTGTAGATGACAAGATAAAGAGTAAAGTAAAAGCAGAATGTATATTTCTTACGCATAATAAAGAAATGCACAATTACAACATAATAAATGGAGTAAAAGACGAAAAAATTATATGGAGGCCAGACTTGCAAGAACCTAAAACTTCTGAATATGGCTGTTTAAATATAAGATACAAACACTTTTACAAAGATAGATATATCAAAACTTTTAAAACTATGCTAAAAGATAATGCAAGTTGGCAAAGTATAAGATATATATTTTAATAATTAGGGCAAACAACACGGTATCGGTGTGCAGATACACAGCTTAGAGGCTATTAGCAGTCGGATGCTATAAGTAATATCAATCACTTGTTTGCCCTATAAAATAGGAGAAATATGGGAATACATATAGAAGACTTTAAAAAATGGTTAGAATTATTAGAAAAGTCAAGAGAGGAATTATTGAGAATATATGGGGATAGAGTTATAAAAGGTATTCCTTTATATATTGAGTTAGATAGAGCTATTAAAAAAGCAAGGAGTGGAAATGACGGTATACAGAAAAAGAAACTGGGGTAAATCAAGAATGAGATTTTGCCCAGAAAGTAAAATAGTATGGAGTCAAAAAAGAGATGGCACAGTAGTAACACACAGAGATATGCCAACATATGGATTAGAAAGAGAAGAGATGCCAAATGAAAAAAAATGAAGTAACATGGAGTGATTTGCCTAAAAATTTACAATCTGATTTAAAGGATATAAAAAACAATATTTTAACTAAAGACAAATGTCCTTATCCAAAGATATTGTTAGGTGGCTATGTAGACAATGAAGAAAGGTATTTAAAAGTAACTAAAACAGGACTTAATGCAGTAAAACATAATGTAGATAAAGGAATTGTTAAAGGGTTTACAGCAGGAGAAATGCCATTAAACGAATGCAGATTTAAATACATAATAAGTAACAAGAAAATATTAAAGATGTGTAAGTATTTAGCAAATCATTTTAAAGACTATAAATGGGGTGGTATATGGGAATTTAGAGGAGCTTTTCACATACCACCTGATGGTTTTTTAGGATGGCATACAAACGCAAATGCAAGTGACCCTAGAATGTATATAGTATGGGTAGAAAAAGAAAATAGCAGTTTTTTTTATCATGAAGAAAAAGATGGTAGCATAAAAACAATTCAAGAAAAAAAAGGTTGGCAAGTAAATCATTTTAAAGCACCTCATTATCACGCAGCACATGCAGATTGCAATAGAATATCATTTGGCTTTAGACCTTTAGACGAAAAAACTTATAAACAAAAGAAAGAAGCTTACTTAAAAAACAAACAATTTTGGGAGAAATTAAATGGCAAACAAATTAGGTAGACCTAAAAAAATAAAAAACGTTTTTTGGTTAAGATTTACTAAAAAGTATCTAGGATATTCAGTAAATTACTTAGCTGGCAAATACAAAGTTTCAAAAAGAACTATATGGAGATATTTAAAATGATACAAACAAAGGGGGCAGATGTAGTGGAAAAGTTAAAAGAATACCAAAACTTAAAATACAACAATGACAATAAGTTTGATGTTGATTTAAAGTTTGGACAAAAGTTTGAACAAAGTGTAGCAAAAATACTTACGCTTGGTAAGGTAGAAATTAAAACAGAAAGAGATACTTGGAAAAAAACAGGTAACATAGCAATAGAATTATCATCAAGAGGTAAGTTAAGCGGTCTAAACACTACTAAAGCAGATTGGTGGTGTCAGGCATTAAGTTTAAACGGAGATATAGTAGGCATACATATGTGGCCAGTAAAGCAATTAAAACAAGTGGTAAAGCACAGTGTAAAATATGGAAGAGGTAGAGTCGCAATGGGAGGCGATAATGACACTAGTGAATTAGCACTAATACCATTGGAGGAACTTACAAGTGGAATTTAAAAAGAATAAAAAATATTTTTCTTCATTAAGAAAAGTAAAAGAAGATTACTGGCTATGTGATAACCCTTTGTTTGTGTGCGGCAACAAGGGGTTATTCCCAGTATATAGAGCAAATGGAAGACAAGGAGTGTTAAATAAAAACTATCATGAGTTAGTTTTAAAGGATATTAAAAAGGAGGAAAATAATGAGTTTGACGGATTATAGTAAGATAAAAGAAATAATAGATGATATTATAGGTGTTAACACAAAACAAGGCAATAACTTAAAGAAGGCTATAAAAAACTACTTTGATAACAAGCCTGTAAATGTTAAATTAGCATCAAGAGATTTTTCTTCTTTTAGTATTAAGAAAATATCAAAATATACTGACCAAGCTGAAAAGGCTTTGTTGAGTTATAATAAAAAACTAAAAAAAGAAACTGAATTATTAAAGAAAAAGGGAGAATATTGTGGGGTATCAGGTTGAGACACTTGATATTTACAGTTAGTAAATTATGAATGTTAAGAAAAAACCAACTATTAAAGAAATAAGTCGTGCTATATTAGAATTAAATAGTAGGACAAATACATTGCATACAATGCTTTTAGATTTAGAAAAGGCTTTTAGTTTGTATGTAGACATGGAAAAGAAAAACGAGAAATTTAGTAAATACATTGACAAGAAAGTTAAGGAATGGAAGAAAGAAAATGACGCAAAAGCAAATGGAAAAGCTGATAAACCAAATCTTCAAGGAGATACAGACGGTGAGAGCAGCGGGACAGAAGGAGTACGCAAGAAAAAGTCTTAATGCTTTTGCTAACTTTGAAAGAGTTGGCGATAACTTAGGAATAGACAAGAAAGAAGTATTACTTGTCTATTTATTAAAGCATATTGACGGCATCTGTTCTTACGTTAAAGGTCATAAAAGTCAAAGAGAAGATGTTAGGGGTCGTATAACTGATGTAATAGTGTATCTTTGTCTTTTATGGGGAATGGTAGAAGAAGATGATAAAATGTCCAGCATGCGATAAACCAATAACTTACTCAACTATGTCATTTAAAGTTTCTTCAGGATTCTTAAGCGAAGATGGCACTTTTCAAGAAGATATAACACTACATTTACATGCAGATTGTGCTAATGATTATCTGTATAATCCTTTTGCTAAGATAGAATTAAAACTAAAAGACGGAGAACTTTAATCTTTATTTAAAAGCATTAAAGCTAACGAAGCTAAACCAGCCGCACTTAAACCCTTAGTAGCATATTTACCATACTTTAACATATTTTTACTAATAGTTTTTAATTTAACCATATCTCTACTTCTAGCCTTGCCTTTAGCTATTTTGTCTAAATCCTTTCTAATAGTTTTATACTGACCTCCAGATTCAAGTTGTCCTGAATCTAAAATCTGTTGTCTAGTAAGTAATTTTTTAGGGTCTAGTTTAGTAGGCTTAGTTTTTAGTTTATCCTTACGTACAAAATTAGGTTTAGTTTCTTTGTCTACATGGTCTTTCATTTTAGCAATATCAATTTCTTTTGATTCAACATAATTAAGTACATTTTTGCCTTTAAAAATAGAACTTATAGGAGTATCTCTTAAATCTGTAGCATGAAACCTTACTCTACCAGGTTTTTTATAATCCCACTCAGCAACAGCATTATAACCACCCCAATCAAAATTACTTTTAATAGAAGGACTAAAGCTAAACATAATTTTACCATCTTTAGCTAAATAAGGATTTATTCCAGCACTTTTTAAAGCAGATAATGCTTGACCTTGATTCATTCTGTTTCTTTTTAAAGCTTCTAAGATTTCATAAGTTTTGTAATTAAATTGTGCTCCTCTTAGTACTCCACTAATACTATTGTCAAACCATTTTATATATCTTAGATTAGGATTAGAAGTAAGTAACTTTTTATTTTTAAAAAACCTACCAACACCAGGTAACTCTCCATGGCCTATACTATGTCTAGAAGTTAAATAATTAGCTTTATCTAAACTACCAGCTGATTTTAAAAAACCTTGTCCATATTTAGTGTTTTTACCAGCACCTATAACATCGTGGTCCCAGTAGTTTTTTAAATGAGGTTTTCTTTTTCTATAGTTTTCTAACAATCTGCTTTTTTTACCACCAAATATTTCTCTATTAGCAGCGTCATTTAAAACTTTATAGTGTCTTTCTTTAATAAGTTTATTTTTAGCTTGTTTAGCTTTTTTAATAGCAGTGTCACCAGATTCTCCATATTCACCAGCTAAATACTTTTTATCAATTTCATTTAACTCTTCAGGCAAAGATTTTATCTTTTGTTCTATTAATCTGCTAACGCCTGTATTAGCATAAGATATAGCTTCTCTAGGATTAACTGCTGCATAACCTAATCTACCAATAGATTTTCCTAATTCTTGAGCATATAAAAGAGATTTGTTAGCACCAGGCTGATAAAACCCCTCTAAGAAATTCATAGCATGATTAGCTAAATGACGAGGCATATTTCTTGGTATAGCAGATTTGCCCATATAAGCTGCTCCACCTAAAGCTGCTAAAGGAGCT
>MDTC01217682.1_pt1 | contig 11656 bp, 14 predicted proteins | sample 811181 | NCBI WGS metagenome assembly MDTC01 (sample SAMN05326644, study PRJNA326480) | marine metagenome | isolation source: seawater | place: Pacific Ocean: North | collected 2011 | reverse complement strand
GTGTCATCAACATCAACAAGAACACAGCTAGCAAATTGTCGAAGTGGAGTTCGCACCCCTCCCATGATAGGTGTGGGAATGTTGATGAGGTGCTTTGAGATTGCGTCGTAGTATCGTCTGACGTATTCAAGACGAGTCTCCTCTGGATATTTTTGGAAGAGAGTTGCAGCAATTAGCATGTACATGAACTGGGGAGTTTCAAATACTTCGCCGCTACTCCGATCCTGTACCAGGTATTTATCTGCTACCTGACGAATGCCAGCATATGTGAACAAATAGTCACGATCATGGTCAATGTATGAGTCCAGGATCGCCCACTCGTCGTCGCTGTATGCCCCTGCAAGGGTCTTGTCATAGACACCGAGCACAATACCCTTGTCTACCTGAGTTTTTAGAGTAGGGTGAGAGTCAGGATGTGCCTTGTACACTGACTTTCTAAGAGAAAACAGCAACAAACGTGCTGCTACAAATTGATAGTTTGGTGCGTCCAAAGAGATCAAATCATTTGCAGACTTGATAAGGATCTCTTGAATATCTTTTGTTTCGATACCGTCGAAGAATTGCAGGTTAGCATTCATCTCCACTTGGGATTCACTAACGCCTGCAAGATCACGACAAGCGTGCTCTACCATTTGATGAACCTTTTCCAGGTCCAGGGGCGTGCTGCGCCCGTTACGCTTGACGACGTTGATGGTCATACTTTTTTCCAATCGGTAAATTTAAGTTGTGCCTCTAATCCAGAGAAAGTATTGTTTTTGATTATAGCAGAAGGATCAAGTCCTTGCAATACCATATCATTGATGTCCTTACAGGTTACTGACCTTGGCCAGATAACCACCTTTTCCTTGCTTCTGATGGCAGCGTCAATCCGCTGCACGATTTGTCTGTTACGCGGTTCGTTGTCGAAAACCCAGACCCGATCTCGATAAGGAAGAGTGCTGTGGTCAACATCGCTCCCACACATAGCAACAGCATTGGTAATGAAAGAACTGTCGAAGGGTCCTTCTGTGACATAAACGGTTTCCTCAGAGTTTACATTGTCTTGTCCAAATAGTTTGAGACGATCCTCAAACATCACTGTAATGTATCGTAGCGTGCTTGTTGGATCCATAGAGCGACCTTGGATTCCAAACCAAACACCGTCCTCACCAATGAGAGGGATAATAATTCGAGGTCGATCATTCTGTAATGAATCAAAGGTTTGTTTCTGTGAGTTTACCCACCGCTTGAACCTATCGACATAGTAAAACCGTCCCAGTTGTTCTTCTGGGATTTGTCGGTTGAGAAGATATTGTTTCGCTGGGTGTTCTATATTTAGATCAGAAATCTTTTTCAGATCTTTGGTTCTGTTAGTAAACCGTGGTTTACTATCTGGCAGCACAACCTCTTCCACGGTGCTACCTTTACCAGTGCGACCTTGGCGATACTTTTCTAGTTGATACTCAGAGTATACCTCTGGTGCAATCTCTTTTAGAAAGTTAGCACAGGTTCTACCGATGCCACAGTTGTGACATTTGTAGACCATACGCTGCTTGATCATAAAGAAATATCCGCGTGCCTTATTCTTGTGCTTCTGTGAGTCACCACAGTAAGGGCAGCGGAAGTTGTAAAGTCCGTTCTTGACTTTCTTAAATTTGTCCAGGCGGTACGATGCCCTCTGAATATAGTCTTGATCGACTGTGCTCATTCATACGAGAGTCCACTGCGACCATACTAACAGAGTCAGCGCGGGAAGTCAATACAGATTTGATCATGTCGGGCGCTTCCATGACTGTCACTAGGGCAGCAGTACATCCGATGACAATCCAACGGAACCTAGACAGTTGATTAACTCTTTCTTCTACCTTATCTACCTTCTGTTCTACACGTTCGACCAGTTTCATGATCGCTTCATTAGTTCTTTCGCCCTCATCCAAACGATTCTCATGTCGTTCTAAGATGATTGCAACTCTATTAGAGTTCTCGGAGATTGTGCCAACAGCACGCTCCAACTTCTCCAACATAGATTTGGAGAGGTCTTCATAGATCTCGAACTTTGCCTCAATAGTATTGAGTTTTCCGAACCCTAACATCTTTCTACTGTGCGTTCATCGCTTGTTGTCTTTTGTCCCAATAGAACTTGATCACCTGGGCAGGATATAGTCTCTTGACTTTGAATTTCTTCGCCATCTCAGGTCTATACATCTTACGCAATTCAATCTTAACCTGTGCTTCGGACTTGCCGTAGAGGATGAAGTCTTGTGAGTCTTCATACTGCACACGGAAAGGAAGATAGTTAGCAGGAGCATGTTCCTGCAACTCTTCTGTCTTCAACATGTCAGACACGCTCTTCTCATAGCGACGCTTCTTTACCTTGGCACGAGTAAGCCTGGTGATACCAGGTGGTTCATGAGACGGAGGGAGGGCAGTCTCAGCACCAGTGCCAACAGAGTTAGTAGGAGCGTCTTCGTTAATCATAGCGTATCTAATACTGCTTTTACATCGTCATCAATATCTACCGATTGTAATGAACCTGGTTCATCGTCACAGTATCTATTGAGATAGATGATGAATGTTTTAAGAACGGACCAATACTCTCGTTCTAATTTATACATTAGGAGAGGTAGAGTTCCTTCACCAAATACATTATAGAGAACAATCAAATGATTTAAGATCAAGTTAGTACGAAGAACCCCCGTCTTGATATACCTTTTTAGTAATCGTTTCAGGTACTTAAACTTCTTCATGTCTTCCATGAAGTCGTCGAGTGTAACTGAGTGAGGGTTCTCGTAATACTTGATGGCAAACATTAAATGATTCTTCTCATTTAACTCATCAAAGTACATATCAAATTGTCAGTTGTTATTAGCTACCGAAAGTCAGAGTAGCGGCGGAGGATACGACTTCTTCTGCACCCTTAGAGGTGTTGATCTTGACGCGGTACTTGTCACCATCGTTAGCAGCAAGTTGACCAGTCAGTGCGAGAGATGCACTGGTTGCGCCAGAGACGTTGGTCCAACGTGTGCCAGCAGCAGTCTTCTTCTGCCACTGATAGGTGATGGTGCCAGACTGATCGACGGTTGCAGCAACAGTGAAGGTTGCACCACCAGAAGAAGTGGTCTGGTTAGCAGGTTGAGTGCCGATCGTAATCGTTTCAAGCACGTCTGCTACCACAGTATCGTCAGCGTCGTCACCAGCAGCGGCGGCAGTAGCATGTACGAATGCGAGACATTCTGCCTTGTGGCGGGTGTCACCTTGTGCAGTGGTGTAGGTCTCATACAACCACCAACCAGGACCCCAGATCCCACGAGCCTTGTTAGCAGCAACTGCTTGCTCAGTAGCGTCAACAAACACCAGTTCACGGGAGCGAGAGTCGCCACCCTTGATTACAAATTCTGCAACTGCCTTAGGAGCAGTTCTACGCACGGCACCAGACAGAGCGGCAGCAGTGCTACCTGCATATGCTTTGTGCAGTTCGATTGAGGTTGTGCTAGTTACTTGTGCTACGACGTAAGCAACGCCACCCAGTTCGAGGATGTCGCCTTGTGCTACTGTATCCGCTGCGTTCTTCGTAACAGTGGCGTCACCATTGGTGACCGCGACGTTGTTCGAGAAGGTTGCGGCATCAATTTTTCCGAAAATTGCCATTGTTCTCCCTACGGATTGTGTTCCTTTTTATATTTATAAAAAAAGGGGACCTTAGTCCCCTATGAAATCAGTCGCGGGAAGCGATTGCTGCCTTGACCGTTTCTAGAAGTTTGTCGTCCATGTCAGTCTTAGTAAGTTTCACTGCTTTACCAAGAACAACAAGACAGATGTCGATCAGTTTCTCACCAAGTTCTGCATCGTCGGGAATCTTTGCGACGGCATCCTTGATAATTTTTGATGCGAGGGGGAGTAGAAATGCAAGCATGGTTTGATACTCAAATGGGTCTACTCTATATAGTCAATCAGGAGTGAATTTACGATCCTTCATGTAACCCCACTGACCCTTATGCAGTGCGCGGACCCCTTTCTTTGTAAGAGTGGACTTCTCTTTCTCCTTCTTTTTATTCGCCACGATTTCCTTGTAACGTTTACCGTACTTCATACGGTTGTCACGGTCCTCATGTTCGCGCTTTTGTTTGAGGTGTGCTAGTTCCTCTTTCATTTTGCTTGGCGTCCTTGACGCTTAGCATCAAAATCTTTGGTCATCTGCATCATCTTCTGCTTCATGCGCTCTTTTGCTTTCTCCTTAGCAGCAGTGTCATCAACAGTAGCACCACATGAACCTTCGGCAATTTCGGTCTCTTCCTTGCGAACATCTTCGCCAGGTTCGTACCACTTACCATCACCATCGGAGTCTTGCCAACGCTTACCTGCCTTGGCTGCTTTAATGTGCTTTGCTTTCTTCTTGGCGGATTCTCGTAGTGCCTCCACCTCGGATTGAATTTTCTTTCTTAGTGATTCAGACATGAGATCTTCTTTCTTAGGGTTGATGATGACGTTACCTTTCTTTTTAGTGGTAGTCACCTCTTTGTTTTGGTCAGGTTTCATTCGTCCATTCCCATTTCTTTACGCCAGGAATAACGCTCTTCGGACATGCGTCTTGCCAGGTTTCTAGAACCACGGGACACTGCACGGGCAGCACCACCGACAACTCTCTTGATACCAGACTTGATTCTATCACGGAGACGTACACGAGACTCACCTGATCCACCGCTGCTAGATCCACCACTGGAACTAGAACGGGTTGAGTCGCCAGAAACGGTAGACGTGGAAGAAGATCCTTTGGATCCTTCACGACCACGGTCGTAACCTTTCTTGAACTCCGAAGCACCTGCCTTAGCAGCGCGAACAGTAGCACCAGCAGCGTAACCAGCACCCTTTGCCGCTGCCTTACCAGCAGTCTTCAAACCTTTCTTGACAGCAGACCCAGCAGATTTGAGTGCTGCCTTCATCTTCTCCTTACGGAGGTTAGCACGACCTGCCTTAGCAGCAGGGGTCTTGCTTGCTGCCTTAGACGCCTTAACAGCAGAGTCATAGTAGTCCTCAGAGAGGAGTTCCATGCCATCGATGATGTCAAGTGCCTCAGTCAGCACGTCTGCATCGAGTTCTTCCAGTGCCTCAACACAGATCGCTTCCAACTCCTCAAAGGAGATGGTATCCAGTTCCTCATCATCCCAGTCATGAAGGATGTCTTCGACGTTGAGGGTCTTAGGATAATCTTTGTCACCCTTCTTAGCGGGTGCTTCGCCACGCTTACGCTTGGCATGGATGTTGTCCCAGAGACCTTTCTTCTCTTCGACGGTCTCTACCTCTTCCTTTTTGAGGTTTGCTTTACGATAAGCAAGATCAGCTTTGGTGCCTTTGTCCATCTTGCCTTGGTGCTTCTGACGCTCACCTGGTTTAGCAGGTTTACCAACTCCCTTGAAGGAGCGGTGTGAGTATGCTGCACCACTGTGCTTGGAGTCGCCAGAGATCATCTTGCCGCCATCAGAGCGACCGTCCTGATACTCTTTCTCAGACTGACCGTGCTTACCCTTGTAGAGTTCGTCGATCTGATCCTCTTCCTTGACACAGTTAGGAACTTCCTTGCCGCCTTTCTTCTTGGTTCCTTTTGCTTTGTAACCATCCCAGCAAGTAGAAGCGCCCACGTTCTTACGTGCTTGCTTCATTCCTTCCACCATCTGCTGATGCAGATCATCGATGTCAATATGCTCACGTTGCATGTTGAGACCAATGTCCTCGGGTGCCTTAGCGGTCTTCTCACCTTTCTTGCCGACGACCTGGTAACGACCGTCGCTCTTCAATCCAGTGATAACCATTGACTGACCCCCTTGGGAGATCACTCTGCCGATGTTCCTATCGTCTTTGAACCTATCCTTATTCTTCTGGATCAGTTCCTTCTCGATAGGGAAACCAGCGTAACCCTCTACCACCTCTTCATGGTCTTCAATGATCTGTTTGACCACCTTTACTGCTTCACTCAGGCGCTCAGTAGAAACGGTATCGCCACCATATACGGCGTCGAGGATCTTTCTTTGCTCGCTCTGCGTGAAACCCATGAGGGCGGCAGATACTTTAATGTCTAGCATCAGTCTAATTAAAGTGATAGAACTATTTATTCTTGAAATTCTTTCTGAAATCAGAAAACTTCTTTGTTGCTTGTCCAGGCGTCATTGCCTGCACCGCCATTCTATATTTATCAGTGCCAACTTTCCAGTCGTTACCGCTACCATCATCGGCAGAATAATTTGTCTGATCCTTTGAGGTATCAGCATCTTCATTCACTTCACTAACGTGTTGCAACCAAGCACGATGCTCGTCGCCCCACTCGTCTTTGAACACAACGTAGTTAGTACCCTTGTGGACAACAGATCCACGGATACCAGTGTCATCATGCTCTACGATTGCACCGACCTTGAAGATGTGGTCGAGCATGTAGTAGTCACGGAAGGATTCAAAGTCAAGTTTAGGAGCATACTCCCATACAGATTCCTTGACTGCTGCTGCCTTCTCTTTTGCTTTTGTCTTTGCTGGTTTCTTAGGAGGTGTCATGCCATCGAGGACATGCTGCATCATCTCCTTAGACTTCTTGTACCCACCAGTACCACCATGGAATGAGTCATGGTCTCCTGACTGAGCGTGCTTTCTCATAGCAGAAGCAGACAACTTCTCGATGGGATCCTCACTGTTAGGATCACGAGCACCAGCACTCTTGATGTTGATACTCTTGAAGTCGTAGTGCTTACCGTTATACTTCTGAGTTAGGTTCTCAAATTCTTTTACTCTGTCATCACCAACAACCATGGTGACATGCTCATGACCTTCGTCATGCAGATCACGAAGGATATCAAAGATGTTTCTATGTTGTTCCGAGTTCTGAATAGCATCAGCATGATGCTTGAACATGCCACGCATGTGTTGAATCTTCTGCTCAGGGTGTAGAGGATTCTTCTTGTGGTCCTGAGAACGAGATGGGTAGATGCGATAGTTACCTGAGTCACCAGCATGAGACTTCACGGCATCCAACAACTTACCATGACCAGCATGGGGTGGGTTGAACCTACCGAATGTGATCGCGACATGCTTGTCTACGACTTCATTCTTCTTTGGTTTTGCTGTCGTCTTCTTAGCAGCAGCTTGTGCTGCTTCGATGATGAACTGACGAAATCTCATTTGCCCCAATCTTTTGCTACGGTGAAGTTTGCACGAGAGAATTCAAGTCGATCAACAAGTTTGACTGCGGTGCCATCCTTGATAGCGACGAATCCTTCTGGACTCGTAACCTTGTAACCTTTCTCATCTTCTAGAAACGTACCGATACCCTCAATACGTTTGAGTTTATTTATGATCATTTCCTTTGCTGCAATCAGGTTAGTGAATCCAGACAAAGTAGCGAAAATAGCACTCTGATTACTATTTAGGTATTTGATAGACTCGTCTCTCCTTTTGGTCCAGTCTTTCTTTGCCTTTTCAGTCTTCTTCTTATCGATTTCTTTGTTGTAACGGTCAGTCACGAACTTCTTATACCCCATTGCCATCTGCTGAGAGGTGCTAGGCATCCTACCAGACTTGATGACTTGGTTGAAGTAGATCTTGAACATAGCAGAGTAGTCCATGGTCTTGGTGCCACCACCAATGACGTTCAGGAATGGACGAGAGCGGAGCAAATTCCTTCTAGCAACACGAAGAGTGTTGTTCAGTTTGATCTTCTCACTGGGAGAAAGGTTTGCCATACCATTAACGTTCTGAAACTCAGCAGAGAATACTGCTACATCAGAAACACCTTGCAAACCAGACACATCAACACCAAAACTACTTGCCATCGAACTGATGGTAGGTCCGTTGTATCGGGTGTGGAATACAATTCCTAACTTGCTCTTAGCAACCTTGTCACCCATCTCTGTGCCCTTCTCAACACAGTATGTGATGGTGTTAGGACGAAACTTGTAGCACCTCTTGCCACCCATAGTAGTCTCAGGTGGTGTGTCTGTGTAGAGCAAGTCACCTTGGAGTACACCAGTGATAGGGAGTTTAGACAGGTAATCGTAGGCAGCGATCAACTTAGGATGCACACCAGTACCTGCATACCACAGGTCAATCTCTTCATGTGAGTAACAGATCTTAGGTTCAGTCTTAGCGAAGACAGACTTGGTTCCAACAAAGAACAAATCAGTCTCAGGATCAATACCACAGATGATTGCAGGAGCACCGTCCCACTTGACTGTAACCTTGGTGCTGCTACCACCACTACCTGTGCTCAGCATATCCCTGAGGGATTCCAGGAAGTTGAGGGAGTTCTCAGCACCAGCATATCCTTGGTTGAAGATGTCGTCTTCGAGGTGTTCTAGGTGTGTGTTCTTGCTCATGGTTGGACTCCGACTTTATCACGATAAGGGTTGCCGATGGATGACTTCTCTCTTAGGTGATACTCATCATTTGGTTTGAGGTTGTTCTTCAAATGATTTTCCATGTAAAAGACAGGCATCCCTGCGTTGGTGCCGAACTTGTAGTAGGTCACCTCTTGCATCACGAAGTTCTGAATCACGTCGCGGTACACCAGGTCTCCATCATTGGAGATCTTGCGAAGTGCGATCTGACATATGAGACTTGCGATACCAACGATGCCACTACGGTGCTTGGGTTCGGTCCAGTGTTCTATGGCATCATTATAGTACATCTCTGCCAGTTCCCACCACCACTTGTGTGCCACTTCTACATCTGACTCAGTGGGGTCACCGTTCTTCACCATGGCATCAATGTTGAGGATCACATTCTGTGGTAGTTTCCTCTTCAACTTACTATCTTCTGCCAAGACTTTCAGTGCCAGGAATGATCCCTGTCTCACACCATTGTCTGCCAGGACTTTGAGAACTTTGTACTCAACCTTATTTTTATATTCTTTCACCCACTTGGTTCTCTTCTTCTTCTCTAAGAGACCAACAATATCTTGTGGTTTGACTACGTTAGTAGTCTTACTGATCTTCTTGACCGAGAAAGGATACTCTCTGTCCATATCATCATAGATCAGGAAGTCAATCAGTGGTTCATTACCAGCACCAGGTAGAAATACCTGTGCATTATTCTTATTTAACTTACCATACCCTAGTTTATCAAGTTCGTTTGCACCACGTTCAAGAACACATAGGGGAGCAGTGATCTCTGAGAAATCTTTCTCTACATTGTTTATGATACCAGCGTACTGAGATGCTGCTAAATCAGCATAGGCATCTTTCAACTCTTTCTTTTCTGTTGCACCGTGATGCATACAGAACTCAGTGAGTTCTCTGAGATATACTTTGATCACCGCTTGCAAGTCATCTCGCTTATCTATTGCTGCGAGAACTTTCTTGTAGTAGGTTTCAAAATTCATCCTCTTATCCAGAGGGATATCAAATGCCTGAGGTTTTAATTCAGGCATTTTCATCTTGCCAGTTTGAGATCTCGGTTTACCCAAAGCAGGTGTAGAGATCCAACCTGTCTTGTCATTCTGATAGATGACTTCGATTCGAGGTTTATATTCTGTTCCTTTAATCGGTTTGACATGGACACCATCTCCCTTAGAGATGGTCGCAACAGAGTTTCGACCCGTCTCCTGTGAATACACAGGGATGTCTTTCTTTGCTACGATTTCAAATCCTGCAATGTAATGACGTTTGTAATCATTCCATGCATCTTTAATAGTCCTTGCCATGAATGGACATCAGTTACTTGACTATTTATTAACAGTCATGTACTGGTGCTTGGGATGGGGCAAAAGGTTCCCTACTTCTATTCTTAATAACAATGAATGCATCCTTGTTATATTTGCGAGTACCCTTAACAGGTGCCCACCTAGTTCCAGCACCATCAATCTCATAGACTGATGTGCCACCAACCTGCACAACAACATCGTCATAACAATCCCATCCAAGTTCTGCGATGGTATCTTTGATGTTATCGTGCAGTGCCTTCATCAAGGCAGTTGATTTACGTTGTGAAATTAGTTCGTCGCTCATTACGTCTTCGTCTGGGTCAAGTTTTCCGTGCATTGATTGTCGTTCCAATGAATAATTACGCCTGAAATAATAAAACAATTAGTAATGAGATAAGAAAGGAGTATAGCAGAGCGTATGATAGCCACTGCATCCGCCTCTCTGTCAGTAGATCCTTGTTTTTCACCGAGTGCCTTTGCCCATAGTCTCCATATCTTAGATATCACCAGGGGCACGGTTCTCAGAGTCACTTACATTAAAGGCACCACCAGTATAGCGTTTTGCCAGTTTAAGTGTGTTGATATAGATGACATCATCAAGACGAATCTCCAATGCCATTGCTGCCTGTGCAGCATACCACAGCACATCACCAAGTTCTTTGGTAAGGTGCTCTTTGTTCTCTTCATTCCAAGGTTTGCCTTGGAACTTCATCTTCTTGACAATCTCCATGAACTCACCAGACTCAGCAGCGAGACCAGAAGCAGCAGTGTCAAGACGAGAGATGTTACATCCAAGTTCTTGCAGATCATTCAGGCGTTTGATGTACGCTTCATGATCTTTGGAGAAGTCAGAACAAGTGTTGTCAGCAAATTCCAGATACTTATCAAGATCAACAGCAAACTTTTCGTTGTCTTCCTTGATCTTTTGTTTCTCTTTGACCTGCTCAGCAGAACGCCAGGCATTGAAACCTTTCTGGTTGATGAACTCTTCGGGAGTCTGTGGAGTTTCATCTTCAATGTTCTTTGCATTCTCGGACATGTTGTCCTTCAAGTCCTGCATCTTGTTCATTACTTCCTCTGCTGCACTTGCTGCTCTGTCAGCGGAGTTGTAATCGACGTTCACATTATCAGCGCCGTTAGGTGGTTGGGTACTCATACTTTGAAAGAGTCGAATTTGTGTGTTGATTTTACTTCAAGGATTTCATCCTTGATGTCTTGACCTGAGTCTACCAGGTCGTCCTGTGCGGATTGATCACAATCATACAGTCTCATCTTGGATCTGTCAATGCCCACGATGAATCGTTTGTTCATGGTTGGATCATTATATCTATTCTTCAACTGCTTGACCATAATTTGACCCATCTGTTCCAGATCTTCTGTACTGATGAGAGCAAACATCAAGTCAGCAGTTGCAGGTAGACCGAAGGACTCACTGGTGTCAGTGATGTCCACGTCACTACTACCATAACCAGAACGAGTTGTCTGTGTGGCAGTAACGATAGGTACATTGCATTCTACTGCAAGACCACGAAGTTCTTCTGCGATTGCTTTGACGAATGTGTAAGAGTTCACGATCGTACCCTTGTAACGTGCTGATGCACAGATGTTTAGGTAGTCAATGAACACAATGTCAGGAGAGAAACCACGTTTCATACTCAGTTCATTGAGCAGAGACTTGAAGTGGTTAACGTGAGCAGAAGCAGTAGGGTATTCCTTGATAACAAGGCGACCCTGCGTCTTCTTTTGTAGTTTATCTACTTTGTTTCTGAACTGTTGCTTTGAGAAGAGGGGGTCAGAGAGTTGCTTGACTGGTACGTCGAGGAGGTTTGCGTCAATTCGCTCAGCAATTTTTTCCTCTGCCATTTCAAGTGTAATGTAGAGTACGTTGCGCCCCTGTAGGAGCGAGGCACTAGCCATGTGGCACATGAATAGAGACTTGCCGACGCCCGTGCCAGCAAGGGCGATATTGAGAGTCTTGTTAGGCAGACCACCTTTTGT
>MDTC01096561.1_pt1 | contig 11656 bp, 10 predicted proteins | sample 811181 | NCBI WGS metagenome assembly MDTC01 (sample SAMN05326644, study PRJNA326480) | marine metagenome | isolation source: seawater | place: Pacific Ocean: North | collected 2011 | reverse complement strand
TTTATATTTACCAAAACTAATAATCATTTCTCCTGTATTATTAAACTTTATAAATCCAGCTAAATCAGCATTTTTACCACCAACTCTTGAGAAATTTTCTAAGAAACTAACATCATTCTCTAAATCAGAATATTTTTTAAGTTGCGCTAGCAGAATTTCATATGTTGCTTTTGTATCGGCTTCTGCTGAATGAGCATTTTCAAGATTTTTATTACAATAAAATTTGTATGCAGCTTCTAGAGTTCTTTTTTCTTTTTTATGAAAAATATTTTGAACATCAATAGTTTTTCTTTTGGTCATATCAAATTCCAATTCACAACGTAAAAATTCCTCAACTAATAGTGGAATATCAAATTTATTTGAATTATATCCAGCTAGATCACTGTCGCCAATAAATAGTTTGATTTCTCTTGCTATATCTTTAAAAAAAGGTTTGTTTTTTACTTTTTCATTCGTAATTCCATGAATTTCAGCGACATCATTTGGAATATTTATTTCAGGATTAACTAACCATGTTTTAATCTCTGTGTTATTGTTTTTAAGAATCTTAAAAATTGATATCTCAACAATTCTGTCATTGCTTATACTTAATCCAGTTGTTTCTAAATCAAAAAAAACAATAGGTTTTGTTAGCTTTAAACTCATACAATAATTAGAATTTCCCTAACTTAAATGTTTTGTGTAATGTCAAATTGTTCTAGATAATCTGCAACTTTTCTAACAAATTGACCTCCTAATGCTCCATCAACTACTCTATGATCATAGGATAAGGATAAGAACATCATATGTCTTATTGCAATTACATCACCATTCTCAGTTTCTAAAACTGCTGGTTTCTTTTTAATAACTCCACATGCTAATATTGCTACCTGTGGTTGATTAATAATTGGAGTACCCATTAAGTTTCCAAAAGTTCCAACATTTGTCATTGTAATCGTACCTCCTTGTATATCATCTGGATTTAATTCACTTGATCTAGCTCTTTTTGCAAGATCATTAACTGATTTGGTAATCCCAATTAAATTTTTATTTTGACACTCTTTAATTACTGGAACTATTAAGTTTCCATCAGGAAGCGCAGCAGCCATTCCAATATTTACATTTTTGTGAATGTGGATATTGGTTCCATCAACTGATACATTAATCATTGGAAAATCTTTAACAGCTTTTGCCATTGCTTCAATTATTATTGGAGTAAATGTAATATTTTGTCCTTCTCTTTCTTTGAATTTATCTTTAATTGAGTTTCTCCAATTGACAATATTTGTCATATCAACTTCAACAAATGATGTAATGTGAGCAGATGTTGCTTTTGACATGGTCATATGTGCAGAGATTAATTTTCTCATTCTGTCCATTTCCACGATTTCAACCTCTCCTGTGTTAGGAATGTTTACTTTTGTTTCTTGTTTATTTTCTTTTTTAGCAATAGTTTTCTCACTTTCAACATTAACAATTTCAGTTTTCTTTGTTACGTTCTCCGATACATTACTTTTCTTTTCATCAATAAATCTTAAGATATCTGATTTCGTCACTCTTCCTTCTTTACCAGTACCTTCTATTTGATCTAATTCAGCATTAGTGATTTCTTCTTTAATTGCAATGCTCTTAACTAAAGGAGAGTAAAATCGATCTGAGCTATTAACTATTGTCTGTTTTTGTTTAGTTTCAGTATCATTTTTTTCAATAGGCTTTTCATTTAAACTAACTTTTGATACATTTTCTATTTGCTCAATTTTTTGTTCAATTTCCTTATCATTTCCGTCACTATCTTCTCCATCAGTTTCTAAAATTGCAAATGCTTCACCTACCTTTACAACATCATCGACAGAAAAAAGCATTTCAACTAATTTCCCTTCATGCGTAGAAGGAACTTCTGAATCAACTTTATCAGTAGCAATTTCTATGATAGTTTCATCTAATTCAACATTATCTCCAACATTTTTGTTCCATGTTATAATTGTTGCTTCTGAAACACTTTCTCCCATTTTGGGCATAATTAGTTCAACTCTTGCCATAATTTATTTTTTTGCAAAATTAAAAAAAGTAAGTTAATGAGATTCTTTTGATTCTTAGTTTTTTAAAAAATTTATTTAATCAGAATAAGGTATTCTAGTGCTAATTGCAGTACCTAAAGTTATTTGATCAGTATACTCTAGCTCATCTCCAATGGCGATTCCTCTAGCTATAGATGAAACAATCACATTGAATTTTTCTAGTTTTTTATATAAATAATAGTTGGTTGTATCACCTTCCATTGTGGTGCTTAGTGCAAAAATAACTTCATTGATTTTATCTTTATTTAATCGGTCTAATAATTCACTTATTCTAATATCGCTTGGATTTACTCCATCCATAGGAGATATTAAGCCTCCTAGAATATGATAGGTTCCATTATATTGCATAGTATTTTCAATTGCCATCATTACTCTTATATCTTCAACGATACAGATAGTAGATTTATCTCTTTTTGGGTCTGAGCAAATGTCACAGATATTCTTTTCTGAAATACTAAAACAATTCTGGCAATAATTGATATTATTTATAAGCTCGATAAAGGCATTCCCAAATGTATTTACTGATGATGGCTTTCTATTTAACAGGTGTAAAACTAATCTTAAAGCTGTTTTTTTCCCAATTCCAGGTAGACTAGCAAGTTGATCAACTGCATTTTCAAAAATTTTGGATGGAAAATTCATATGTGCAAACTTACAATTAATGTCTAAAAACTATACATTTGTAATAATAAATATTATGAATCCAAATATCATTTTTCTTTGTATAGTTGCTTATTTTTTACTATTATATGTTATCTCACATATTACTGGAAAAAATGATAATAACGATACATTTTTTCTAGGAAATAGAACATCTCCTTGGTTCGTCATTGCATATGGTATGATTGGGACTACGCTTTCAGGAATAACTTTTATTTCTGTTCCAGGATGGGTTGAATCTAATCAGTTCTCATACATGCAAATGGTTTTTGGTTTCTTTTGTGGGTATTTTATTATTTCAAGAATTCTTCTTCCTTTGTACTACAAATTAGGTCTAACTTCAATATATACTTATCTTAAAGATAGGTTTGGAATCTATAGTTATAAAACTGGATCTTCTTTTTTTTTAATTTCACGAACTATAGGAGCTTCATTTAGATTATTTTTAGTTGCAACAGTATTACAATTTGCTGTTTTTGATTCTTGGAATATTCCATTTGAGTTTACAGTTGTTGTTACTATTGCTCTTATTTGGCTTTATACATATCGTAGTGGAATGAAAACTATTATTTGGACAGATACCCTACAAACTACTTTTATGTTGTCTACTGTGATAATTGTAGCTTATTCTCTAATTTCTACATTAGATTTAAGTTTTTCTCAGACTATTTCCAAAATAAATACCTCAGATTATTCAAAGATTTTCTTTTTCGAAGATTGGAAAGATGAAAAATATTTTTATAAACAGTTTTTTTCAGGAGTTTTTATGGCTATTGTAATGACTGGATTGGACCAGGATCAGATGCAAAAAAATTTAAGTTGTAGAGATATAAATGATGCCAAAAAAAATATGACTGTTTTCAGCACAATTTTAATTTTTGTTGATCTTCTTTTTCTAGCTCTTGGGGCATTATTGTATATATATTCGAATGAATTAGGAATTAATATTCCTGAAGATCGTGATATGTTGTTTCCAAATATTGCTCTTAACTCTGGATTGCCTGAATATGTTGGCGTTCTTTTTATTATTGGTATTATTGCAGCTGCGTACTCAAGTGCGGATTCAGCTTTAACATCTTTAACAACTTCATTTTGTGTTGATATAATTGAATTTGAAAAGCAAGAGAAAAAGAAACAAGTTAAAACTAGAAAGTATGTTCATTTGTTTTTTTCTTTAGTCCTTTTAACTGTAATATTAGTATTTAAAGCATTAAATGATCAAAGTGTTGTGAAATCTCTTTTTACAGTTGCTGGATATACTTATGGTCCACTATTAGGAATGTTTGCTTTTGGTTTATTTACAAAATTTAGTGTTAAAGATAAATGTGTTCCTTTTGTTGCAGTATTATCACCAATTATTTGCTATATTTTAAAATTATATATTCCTTTTGGTTTTGAGTTGCTAATTATTAACGGTATCATTACTTTTATCGGTTTGTACATTTTTAGAAGAGAAAATATAAGCGTTAAAAAATCATGAAAATTGAAGAAAGAGTAAACTGTTTTGTAAAGCTAGGCAGAACTTTTGATCAAGTTTTTTCCGTTAAAAATCAAGAAAAATTGAAAATTGCAGAGCAATTAAACCCTTGGTTTACTCAGGATTTTATTAGTAATGCTATTAATTCATGGAAACTTAGTTTGAGTTCCGAAAATTTAATTAAATGGCTTGATAGATATGATTTAAAGAATGATGTGAGTTCAAAGAAAATTCTCATTATAATGGCAGGAAATATTCCTCTAGTTGGTTTTCATGACTTAATGTGTGCTTTACTTTTAAATCACTCTGTCATTATAAAAAGCTCATCGGACGATAAGATATTAGTTGAGTTAGTGGTTGATTTTTTAAGAAATTTTTCTTTTTTCGAAAATAAAATTCAAATTGTTGATAACGTAAAAGGACTGTATTTTGATGCTGTTATTGCTACTGGAAGCAATAACTCTTCCAAGTATTTTGAGTATTACTTTAAAAATAAGAAACGTATAATTAGAAAAAGTAGAAGATCACTTGCTGTTTTAGATGGAAATGAATCAAAATTAGAACTTGATGGCTTAGCTGATGATGTATTTATGTATTTTGGATTAGGTTGTAGAAATGTTTCAAAGATATTTGTGCCAAAGGATTATGATTTGAACAAGTTGTTTTCATCTTTTTACAAATACAAAAATATTATTAACCACACTAAATACTTAAATAATTATGACTATCATAAGTCTATTTATTTAATGGGAAATCATGATTTGATTGAAAATGGTTTTCTTCTGATGAAGGAAGATAATTCAATGCTTTCTCCTGTTTCAATGTTATTTTATGAATACTACGATAATATTTCAGAAGTAGATAAATTTATAAATGATAATAGTGCTTTTATTCAAACAGTTGTTTCTAGTACTAAAACAGTTTTTGGTGAGTCTCAATCTCCAAAATTATGGGATTATGCTGATGGAGTTGATACAATAGATTTTTTATTGAATGTTTAATCAATATACTCGTATGCACCTATATCTGGTTCAGATCTGAAATTTCCTGATATATCATTAGTAAATGAAGTTAAAATACCTGAGTTAATAGCAGGAGAAGATTCAGTCAAATTAAAATCATTGTTTGATACATTAACAAATTCTGGGTTTTTATTTAATATGATATCTGAATAGTTAGTACTATTAACATCACTATTATCTAATTTGATCAAGCAGTTTTGAAACATGTAGTTAAAGTTTCCATTATCATTTTTCATAAAACTGACTTCTGTTGATAGACCACCGTCAATTATACAATTGGTAAAGCTAGCTTCTTCTAAATCTCTTATATAAGTTTGTCCATCAATTCCTTCGTAATAATTGTTCAGAAGTATTGATGGGGTAGATCGTCTTCCATAATCCCAGTAATTGGCAAATGTGCAGTGAGAAAAAGAATATTGCCCTCCTATATTACATGCGACTGTATACTGTCCACATTTGCTTATAACTAAATTGTGTCCATTTATTTTTGCTCCTTGTCCTAAAATACCAACCCCAGTCATGTTAGATATTACTGTGTTGCTAATATTTAATGTAGGATTATTATTATAGACTGTATCTGCATGTATTCCAACATTTCCATTTTTTATTATTGCATAGTTAATGTTATTATCTATGCTTCCAGGAGTTATCCAAATTCGATCCCATTGACCAGGCGAATCTTTATACCATGAATCTAATCTATCACCTTGAAAAGTTACTTCATTTCCTAGTTGGCCATTTATTATTAATGTTCCTCCTTTTTCTTCTTTAAAAGGATTTCCAATAATTAGTCCTGAGTTTTTATGTAGGTATACTTGACATCCTTCATTAATAGTTAGTGTATTTCCTGGATCAACAATTGCATATCCGTAGATAACATGGGGTTTGTCATTTTCCCAAGGCATAGAGCAATCTAAAAGATGGTAGTAAAATTTTGTAGTATCTGTTCCATTAATTATTTCGCCAAAAGTATTTGGTGTGTGAAAATATGCGTCTTGTCCCCAAGCCACAAGTTTAACTGTTTGTGAGTTATTATTAGAAGAAAAAATGATCGAGTCAGATAATATATAAGGTGTGGTGTTATTAGATGGGTCAATTGTTACTTCTAAAAAAATAAAAATACTATCATTTGCAGGAATATTTATATCTTCTTGATTATTGCCAGCAATTCCGTCAATATTCATTCTAAAGTTCGCAGAAGAGTTTCCACTTAATCGAATATTCGTTGTGACATCATAATCATTGTAGTTGTAAACTGTTAGTGTTTTAGTAATCGATCCAATTGAAGCAAAAATTGTATCAAATGTTATTGTGTCATTGGAAAAATTAAGAGGACCTCCTTGGTCACTAGAAAAATCAATCTCTTTTTTACAAGAAAAGAGGGCAATACATAATATAAATACAATTAATTTGTTCATATGTCTTTGTTTTTTCTATCGAGTTCTCTTTTTAGATCTTTTTCTCTGATACTCTCTCTCTTGTCATAAATTTTCTTTCCTTTGGCTAAAGCGATTTCAATTTTTGCTTTATTTTTTTCGTTAATAAATAATCTTAATGGAACAATTGAATTTCCTTTTTCCTTAACTTTCGTATGTAATTTTTGCAGTTCTTGTTTGTTTAATAGTAACTTTTTATCTCTTTTTGGTTCATGGTTTACATAACCACTATTTGGATATTCTGAAATATGTAGGTTTTTAACATATAATTCATTGTTATTAAAAATACAGTATGCATCAGAAATATTTGCTTTATTATTTCGAATTGATTTAATCTCTGTTCCTAAAAGGGATATTCCTGCGATAAATTTTGATAAAATTTCGTACTCAAATGTAGCTTTTCGATTTTTTATATTGATATGCATGTTGCAAATGTAATAATAACAACTTGTTTATGATCAAATATATTATCCTAAAGCAACATCTAGGCACATCATGATGATAAAGCCTGAAATAAAGCCTATAGTAGCTAAATCTGTATTTCCTCCTCTTTGACTTTCAGGAATCACTTCTTCCACTACAATAAATATCATTGCTCCGGCAGCAAAAGCAAGGGCATAAGGTAAGATTGGATATACTAAAACAACAATAGCTGCACCAATTACAGCAAAAATAGGTTCAACTATGGCAGATAACTGACCCCATTTCCATGACTTGAATTTTGAAAAACCTTGCCTTCTTAGTGGTAATGAAACTGCGAATCCCTCTGGTGCGTTTTGTAGTCCCATTCCAATAGCTAGAGCTATTGCACCTCCAATTCCTATTCCAATTTCCATCCCATGAGCTACAGCACCAAAAGCAACTCCAACAGCTAAACCTTCTGGAATATTATGTAGTGCTATTGCTAGTACTAAAAGTTCTGTCTTTTTTAAGTCTGTTTTTGGGCCTTCTGCATTTTCTACTGACTCAAAGAGATGAAGATGAGGAATTTTTTTATCAAGAATATATAGGAATAATGCCCCTAGTAAAAAACCTATTGCTGGAGCAAACCATATTGGTAGATTTGTGATGCCCTGAACTTGTTGTTTTTCTACTGTAGATATAGCAGGGGAGAGAAGAGACCAAAAGCTTGCAGCAATCATGACTCCTCCAGTAAAGCCTAGACACATGTCTAAAACTTTCCTGTTACTGCTTTTAAAGAAAAAAACTAAACTAGCTCCTAAAGCAGTGAGAATCCACGTGAATAATCCGCCGATAAGAGCTTGAATTATTGGAGATTGATGAATAAACCACACGTATAATTGATTATTTTCCATTTATCTTTTTTTGATTAATATGTTTTTAGATACATCATGGCTAATTTGATATGTTTTATTATTGATTTTAATTGTAAGTGATTGATCAAAATCGTTTTTATTTAATACATGAACTCTACTGCCAATTTGTATGTTTAATTTCGTTAAATAGTCTAGGAATAGTTTATCATCAATACTAACACCCATTACATTTCCATTGGTTCCAATATTTACTTTATCTAGTGAAATCGTGTTTGTATTTGGAAACTTTCCGTTTTCAGACGGAATAGGGTCTCCATGCGGATCAAATTTAGGATAGCCAAGGAACTTTTCTAATCGATTGATTAGTTTATTAGATTTTATATGTTCTAGTTCTTCTGCTATATCATGAACTTCACTCCAGTTGAATTCAAGGTTTTCAACAAGAAACGTTTCCCATAATCGATGTTTTCTTAAAACATTAGTGGCCTTTTTTACTCCTTTTGAGCTTAACCTTACTCCCTTGTACTTTTCATATTTGACATATCCTTTATCCAATAGTTTTTTAAGCATATCTGAAACAGATGCTGCAGAAGTGCCCATTTCTTCTGAAATGGCATTAGTTGACACTCTTTCATCATTATAGTTGCTTAGACTAAATATAGCTTTTAAATAGTTTTCTTCTGTAAGTGATAGCATAGGGCAAAAATAATAATTAAATTAGTATAAAAAAATTTTTTAGACATGTCTAAAATATATTGATATTTGCAAAAAAAATATATGCGCTATATATTCTTATTAATATTTTCTATAAGCTCATTTTGGGTGCAGTCACAAACTTTGAAAGGAATAGTTACATCACAAAATATTCCAGTTAAATTTGTTAACATATTCTCAAAAGATTCAGAAAAAGGAACATCTTCAAGTAGTAGTGGAGAATATGTGTTTAATAACCTTTCTTTAGGTTTAAATAAGTTAATTTTCTCCTCTCTTGGTAAAGTTTCTATAGATACAAGTATTTACATAAAAAGAGGTGTAAATTATTTGGATATTGAACTTAAAGAATCATCATTTAGTTTAGATCAAATAGTTGTTACAGGTACTAAAACTTATAAAAGAAAATCGGATTCTCCAGTAAATGTTGATGTTATTAATAATAATACATTAGCTAATTTGCTTGTATGTAACCTGGCGGAGGGATTGAACTATTCTACGGGTCTAAGGCTAGAAACTGATTGTCAAACATGTAATTATACTCAGCTTAGAATCAATGGTCTTTCTGGCAGTTATTCTCAAGTTTTAATTAACGGGAGATCTGTTTTTAGTCCTCTAACTGCTTTGTATGGTCTTGAACAATTGCCTTCAAACATGATTGAAAGAATTGAGATTGTTAAAGGAGGTGGAAGTTCTTTGTATGGATCTTCTGCTATTGGTGGAGTGGTAAATGTAATTACCAAAAGACCCTCGTTAAATAGATATAATGTTAATTATAATTTCAATGTGATTAATAATTTATCTACAGATAATATATTGTCAGGAAATTCTTCTGTTGTAGTTTCTGATGATATAGGGGTTAGTTTTTTCGTAAACTCAAGAAATAGACAAATGTATGATCATAATGACGATAACTATTCTGAATTGCCTGAGATTAGAAATAATACATATGGGATAAATTTTTTCTATCTTCCAAAGAAAAATCATAAAATTGAAGGAAGTATAGGTAGTGTTTACGAGTATCGATTTGGAGGAGAAATGATTAATGTTGCTCCGCATATTGCTGAACAATCTGAGGAAAGACAGCATAATATATTTCTTGCAAACTTAGATTATGAAATAAATTTAAGTAGTGATCAGTATTTGGTTTCCTATATTGCATATCAAAATACTGATAGGAAGCATTATACTGGAATTAAACCTATTTCTGGCACCCAAGAAGAGGTTCAGTTTATGTTGAATCCTCCATATGGTCACTCGAATAGTCAGACAACCCAACTTGGATTCCAGTATAACAAGGATTATATTTTGTTTGATCGGTCTTCTTCATTAATATTTGGAACCGAATTTATATCTGATTTAATTTATGATGAAATCAATGCTTATAACTATGTTGTTGATCAGTCAATTGATAATTATTCTAGTTTTTTACAATTAGATTTGAATCTTTTTAAACAATTGAAGTTATTATCTGGATTAAGGGTTGATAGACATTCTTTGCTAGATAAATTAGTTTTTAATCCAAGATCATCTCTTTTATTTATTTTTTATGATAATTATAAATTTCGTTTTAATTACGGATCAGGATTTAGAGCACCTCAAGTCTTCGACTCTGATATGCACATGTCCTTTGCAGGTGGAGGTGTATCTAGGATTGTACTAGATGATATGTTGAAAGAAGAAACTTCTAATAGTTATTCGGCTTCATTTAGTTTTGATAAATATTTTGTTAATATGGTATATGGTCTTACAATTGAATCCTTTTACACAAGGATTGAAGGCGTGTTTACACAGCAATATATTGGAGAGGATTCGTTTGGAGATATTTTTTTAAAAACAAATGGGAGAGGAGCATTAGTAAAAGGTGTTTCTGCAGATTTCAGGTTCAATATGAATGAACAATTTCAGTTTCAATCAGGATATACAATACAGGATTCAAAATTCGATGAATCTATATTATACTCAGAAGATCTAGAAAAGACTGATAAATTTTTAAGAACTCCTAAAAATTACGGATACATGTATCTTACATATCTCTTTAATGATCAATTTAAACTATCTAGCGATCTAGTTTATACTGGCTCTATGGATTTGGTTCATTATGCAAGCGAATATAATATTCAAGCAGATGAATATTATAAAACACCAGATTTTTTAACTTTTGGTTTGAATTTTACTTATTCAGATGTTGTGAAGAAGGGGATGAGCTTTGAAATTAACGTTGGCGTTAAAAATATTACTAATTCATATCAAAATAATTTTGATCAATTTAAGTTCAGAGATAGCAATTTTATTTACGGACCTTCGTTACCTCGCACATTGCTTTTTGGTATTAAATTTTTCAGTTAGAAAAATATTTTTGTTTCCATTTGTAAACATATTTTGTTGGTTTTTTTAAATAAAATCAAATATATTTTAATTTAAAATTAAAATAATTATAAATTGTTATCTTTCAGTTATTTATAGTTTTTATATAAAGTATTTATTTCGTTTTATTCGTACTTTTTCACATCATTATTGATATTTTTTGATTAAATTTTATAAATTTGGTATTTACAATTTGTAAATCAAAAAATATGCATGAAAGATTAAAAAATTGGATGGATTCTATGGCGTTAAAACCATCATTGTTAGCAAAAAATTTAGATGTAAATAGAGCTACAATTTCTCATATTTTGTCCGGACGAAATAAGCCAAGTATAGATTTTTTAGAGAAATTACTATCAGCATATCCAAATTTTAATATGAATTGGTTGATTTCTGGCATTGGGTTTATGAACTTAAATGAACTAAACAAACCTGTAGATACAAAAGGTATTAGCAAAATAACCGTCTTTTATGATGATAAATCATTTGAAGAAATACAAAATCATATAAGTTAAATTTTTTTATTGGCTGCAGTTCTGTTTAGACTTATATTATATAGTGGTTGTATATATGTATTTATGACTGTAGTTATAATTTAGATATTTACATCATGTTTGTATGTAACTAAAATTATAATTATGATTAAGAA
>MDTC01201388.1_pt1 | contig 11658 bp, 10 predicted proteins | sample 811181 | NCBI WGS metagenome assembly MDTC01 (sample SAMN05326644, study PRJNA326480) | marine metagenome | isolation source: seawater | place: Pacific Ocean: North | collected 2011 | reverse complement strand
ATCGTCAGCCACGTTAGCAGAGTAAGGATCAACGTAGACCTTGATGCGACCGTTGAGTGTACCAACCAGGGTGCTGGAGGTATCGTCGGGCACAAGACCGTTGTTGCCTGCGAGTGCGGGTGCATAGTCAAGCACACCAGCCATGGACAGAGCAGATGCCACGTCTGCAGAGCAGATCAGGATGTTGCCCTTCCCACGACGAGTCTCATGACCGATTGCGTTTGCATCTCTTTCGATCTGGAACAGGAGACCCTTGAACTTCTCAACGGACCAACGACCGTTTGAGTCAACGTCAAGGTCGAAAGTACCAGTGGTTGCCACATTGTTTTGTGCACCAGGACGTGCAATGCGGTAGATGGTACGAACAACTTCACGGTTGATCTCAGCAAGGACTTCAGTGCTGAGGATGTTTGCCAGCTCGGACTCAGCATCCAGACCATGGATTGCCTTGAGGTCCTGAGCCAGTTCCAGGGTGTATTCTGCTTTCAGAGCACGTGTCTTTGCAGACACGGTGACCTTCTCGATCGAGAAGTTCATTTCAGCAAACTCGTTACCCGAGGTGCCGTCACCCAGTGCTTCACCCTGAGCAGTGGTCATACCTTGACCACCTTGGGTGTAGGTGCCACCATCGTTGAGGAGCTTGGGGTTGGAACCAGTCTGAGCATTCGATGCCAGGCTGTTGCCGCTGTTCTCTGAGGAGAACTCGGAATCTGCTTCGTTGAAGAATGCTTCTGCACCAGCAGTACGGTTGGTGCCGTAACGGGAACGCATTGCGAAGATCAGACCTGTAGGACCAGTCATAGGCTGGACACCACAGATGTCATACGCAATCAGCTGAGGCATGGAACGACGAATCAGGCTGATCAACACGGGATCGAAACCTGCAGCAGGACCAGTTGCGGTTGCTGTGCCACTGAAACCAGTGCCTGTAACACCAGCAGACATCGTAGGTGCTGCTTCGGTGATCATCCCACGCTCTTCAGCAAGGAATTTTTCTTGGTTTTCTAGCAGGACGGAAGTGACGGCCTTCTTGTACTTGTCAGCAATCTGGGGAAGATCACTATGATCAAGAACAGGACCCCACTTTTCCTGCAACTGTTCGGAACGGAACATTTGCTTGTATCTCCTAAAAGGTTAAAAGTAGTGGTTTGTTTTTATTTATAAAGTTGTATCAGTTGAAACGTCCGAGGGCACGGACATAGACATCCATTGAGGACCCAGGAACAGTTGCCTGATCAACTTCGGTGTCTTCGGAAGGTGCAGCTGCTTCACGATGGAAATAAGATTCCTTCAGCATTTGCACTTTCTCACGATATTGATCTTCACTTTCAAACTCAACATTTTCTGCAAGACCTGCTAGCTTCTCCTTTTGGGTATCTGCTAGACCGTCTGCAATAGATGCCACGATCCCATGCTTAACTTGCTCACCAAGTTGACGATTCAGACCGACATTAACTTCGATCTGCTCATTGAGTTTAGCTTCCATCTCATCTAGTTTTTCGACCATATCATCGAACAGGTCGAACTTCTCTTCAGGAACTTCAATATAGTTCTCTGCGAAAAGGCTCTTCATGCCAGTGATCAGGTTTTCTGCGATATCATTCTTGATACCATGCTCGATTGCCAGTTCGTTCTCAGACATCCACTGGGTTGCGACATAGTTCAGGAACTCATCAACCTTCTCAGCTAGCTCCTCACGAGTTTTCGTGAGTTCTTCCTCTAGAGTTTCTTCATAAGCAGAATGAACCAGTTCAAGTTCTTCTTGAATCTTGGTCTTCACTGCTGCTTCAAAGATTGTAGCAGCCTTAGTCTTAAACTCTTCGGAAAGCTCTTCACCCTCTACAAGGGCATTAACGTCAGCAGTGACATCGACGACGACTTCATAACCGTCGAACTCTTCGTCTTCTGCAATGACTTCTTCTTCTGCTTCAGTCTCTTCCATTTTGGAAGATGCGTCAGAAGGCTTAGCAGCAGGAGCAGCAGTCTTGCTAGACTTTGCAGCAGCTCTCTTGCCGATAGCAGCAGAATCAGAATCGGGCTTGACGGTTTTCACGTCGGGACCACCCAGATCTTCGGCACCACCTTTCGATGAGTCCATTTTTTCTGCTGGTTTTGCACCCTTGGTCACGACGTTCTCGTCGATGACCTCCGATTGCTGTAGATCTGTCTCTTGTGACATTGGTATGTTTCTCCTGTCAGATAGTGTTCTAATTTCTAAGATTATTTATAGGTCAAAGATTTTTAAGGAAGTCATCGAACGCGGAAAGTTTTGCATGTTCTAGATCTCTTCTCTTAACTGCTTCGTTAATCGAACGTCTGTAACTTGCAACTCTTTGTTCTCTGAGTTTTCCACCGTCCCATACCCACTCTTTGCCTTCCATGATTCCTTCTACAAAAGCATCAGGAGCAGAGGGATCTGCAACAATGTCAGCAGCAGTTGCCAACATAAAATCGTCACCGACAATATTGCAACCTTCTTGCTTGACTAGGGAACCGATGCCTCTAGAAGAGACACCCAGTTTCACACCCTCGTCTAGAAGGGATGAGGCAATCTTGCCCATGGGGGTATTTAGGATCTTTGCTTTCCCAATAAAATTAGTACCATCCTCTTTGAGAGAAATAATACGATGCGACACACGGTCGAGATTCACAGTTGGTCCATCAGGGTGACCCAATTCACCAAGTGCTCTAGAGCTCTCGATGAAAGTTTTGGTGTAACGGTCTACTTCTTTACGAAGCGTCTCCATAGGATACTTTCGACCATTTCTGTTGGTGATGTCCCCTTGGAGGAAAACACCTTCAATATATAGGGACTTTTTGCCGTTCTTCTCTTCGACAAGAATCTCTACGTTTTCGATTTGTTCGGTGATTAGTTTCATTCTTCCTGGGGGTCATCGGGTTGTTCATCACTAACTTCTGCTTCAGTCTCATAGGGTAGACCTGTAGCAGGATCACAATCTTGGACAGTTAGTTCGTCCTCGATATCTTTTAGTGGTTGGTGAATTTGACTGTACTTAGCCATCACCTCTTGCTTTGCTTTTTCGATCTTATCGGAAGCAACTGCAGAGAGTTGATCACCAATTTGATCCATCACGTCCGCTTTACTACCACCAGCAAACACGGTATTAACAATATTCATCGCAGCATCACTTGGCATAATATCCTCGTTTCAATATAATATTATTTAGAACTCTCCTTTTTTATAGTCTTTTGGGTCAATACCCCCAGGAGCGGGAGCATTCCCAGCAGCAGGATCATCGGCAACAACTTCACCTTGTCCTGCTTCCATATCCATCCCACCGTTAGCCATCATTTCAGCTTCCATGGGATCCATGATAATACCTGCTTCTTTCTCTTTTTCAATCTGATCATCAATTTCTTTGATCTCAGCATCAGTCTGCCTGAGAACTTGACGACGGATATACTCAACAGAATAGAACTTACCAACAAACTGATCCATAGTAGTAGCAATGGTCAGTCGTTCGTTGATCATTTCATTCTGCTTTAGTTCAGAGAAATGATTATCTGCAACGTAATCATATTGGATATGCTCTTTCATATCCTCCCAATCTTCAAGAGTGATGATACCCTTGAGGACCAGTTGGGTCTTGAGAATATCGTTGAAGAGAGTGGAGAAATTTTTGCGGAGACGGGTGACAAATTTTTGGAACTTCACCTCATCTCTGGTGATCTCTGCAGATCTACCAATGTTGAAAGTGCTGTCAGACTCGATTCTGGAGGGAGGAACGTTGAGTGCCTTGTAGAGTTTCTTCTGGAAATACTTCACGTCTTCCAGTTCACCCAGGTTCTGACCACCAGGCAGAGTTGTGATTTCTGTGCCACGACCACCTTCACGACGGGGGAGCCAGAAATCCTCTAGCATTGACATGTACTTTCTGTCATCACGGATCTCACCAGTTGCCGCATCGTAAACTAGTTTGTTGCGGTAACGGGACATCACTTCCTTGAGGTATTGTTCTGCCTTTACCTTAGGAAGATTGCCCACGTCGATATAGAAAATACGACGTTCGGGAGCACGTGACAAACGATAAATCACCAGAGAATCTTCGATCATTCTCAGTTGATTCAATGCTTTGATTGCTTTGTGCAAATGTGATAGAACCATATTGCGGTTCATATCAACGATACTTGAATGACAATATGTAATTGCATCAGGTGCGATCTTCACACCAGTATTGTCATTGCCTCTAATACCTTTTTGATTGTAGATGTAATACTCTACAGTCTTTTGCCCAACTTTATTTTCAGTTTGTTGGGGTGCCATATCACGAGTATCCTGTTTCATGATCTCTTTGACCTTGCGGATCTTGCGAGGGTCAATGTATCTGAGTTCAGTGATACCGTTCTTGGGATTCTCTAAATCAATAACTTTATGATAGAAAACTCTACCATCAATATACCAACGACGGAAAATGTCGTATGCTTTTTGATCAAAATCTAGCAAACGCAAGACATAGTGAAACTCCTCCCTGATCTTAGTCTTTAGTGATTGACTAACTTTAGGAAGGTTTGATAGTTCGATCTCCACTGGTGAGTCGTCAAGATCACCTGCAATACTTTCATTTACAATGTCATCGATTGCAGCATCACATTCGGGATGAATGGACATATCACGATAACGCATGATAAGTTCCCATTCATTTTTTACGTGACCATCTAGATCAACGTATTGTCCAAAATATCCACCTGCAACGATGGGGGCAGAAGCATCCTGTGAATCTTTAGGCACAAAGGATACTGCCTTTTTAGGGGCAGCATCCTTACGCCTATTGAGTGAAAATCCAAACAGAGAAGTATTGTTCTCTTGTGCCATTATGTTACTCTAGTTTGCTTACGGTCTATTTAGTCGATCAACGACGGATCCTATTTGAGGATTTTTTCTTTGCCTTGCCTTCGTTTTCCCACCACTGGACTTGGAGTTCAACGGTGAATTCTTCAACGGTATCGTTGGAGTCGAATGCTAGGTCAATAGCCGAAACGTTCGTGGGGAATGTACCGTAGAAACGATATGCTGCAATTTCAGCACCCTCACGATCTAGTTGGGTAACAACCATGTCTGCTTGATAGTCTGCAGGATTCTGCAAACCTGTGTTCTCTTGCTCTCTATTGATAGCACGAACCCATGCTTCCATGGCTTCACGAATCATGAAGTCGGTGTCGTTCAGAACCGTGATGGTCCAAGGCTCGAAGGTGCGGTCACCCGCAACCTTGAGCACTCTACCACGGAAGGGAACTTCGATCACACCGAGCTGTGATGCGGGCAGGTTTGCTGCCTTGACCATAAATTGACCTTGGTTCACAACTGCTGTTGCGTTTCCAATGCCAACCCCAGAGGGGAAGTTGAGGTCAACCTTAAATAGATTAGGTCTTGCTCCACCCCCCACTAGTTGCGCTTTGAAGTTTGTGAGATTGAGTGTCATTGTTCTGTGTATCCTCCTGGTTAATACTACTTATGAGATCAGTTTGCGATTTCACTAAACTCGATACCTGTACGTGTTGCCACGAAGGATAGAGTAATGAAGTTAATCGTGCGGGTGGGCTTCACGAAGATCTCTGCGTAGAACTCACCACGATCAATAGCATCTGCAGGGTTGTTGGTTTCATCACACACAACCAGGAAGTCAGTGATACCACGACGACCCTGAACATCACGGAGATAAGGTTCAACGATATTGCGGAAGATGCTTCTAGAAACTGCGTCGTTTTGCTCGAAGAGTTGACCACGACCTGCTTCACCGATGATTCTTTCCAGAGTCAGGAACAGACGACGAACGTTAATTCTGTCGAATGCAGAAGGTGTTGCGAGTGCAGTCTTATCACCGAAGAGGACTGTGCCCTCACCAGCAAATGTAACGACGGGGTTCACTCTTGACGAATACAGTTCGTCTCTGAATGCCTTCTTAGGATTGTAAGCCAGCTTGATCACGTTACGGATCTGACCACGGGTGAAACCTGCGGGGGAGAACCAAGGATCGTTGGTGATTGCTGTCTCAACACAAGTACCAGCAATGTCACCGTTACAAGGAATGTAACGATACTTGTCATTGTACTTATCGTAGAGATACTTATAACCCGAATCGAAGACTGCGTAAGAAGAACCAGTCAGACGATCAAAGAACTTGACAATGTTATTTGTCTGAGTTCTGGATGTGGGGTTAGAGATGATACCGACAACATCGTCTCTTTGAGGTGAGATGAATGCAACGCAATCCTTTCTCAGATCAGCAACAGCAATCAGTTTGTTTGCTTTTGCTAGGGAGTCGGACAGGTTAGCACCAGTCTTACCACAGAGGAGATAGTCGATTCTCTCAGTCTCAACATCTGCAAACATATCAAGTGCTGCATTGATATCAGCAACGTTTGCATCAAAACCACTGTCACCACCAGAGAATTCGTACTGATAGGAACCACTATACCAAGCACCAGTTGCCTGATCCTTGATATCAGCACCAGCAGTAGTGTCTAGTCTGTAACCAGAGTAGTTTTGCAGGATGTTGAAGTTCTTGTTCAGTGCGGGTGTACCCCAGAGACCAGAAGCAACTGCAGTATTGCCGTTAGTTCTGTACTGAACGTGAGTGGTGGAGTCTCCAGTCAGTGTGCCAGGATGCTCACCGAAGAAGATGTAAGAGGACTCATTCTTGATAACTTCAGAATAGTAGTTGTTAGCACCTTGAGGACTTCTAGCATCAGATGCTTTGGAGACAAAGGTGAACTTCTCAAGAAGGGTCTTGGGTGTACCAGTGATTGTACCGAGATGGTCAAACACAAGAACGTGGAGTTCGTCATTGCTACCACCCTTGTTCTTCACATAATCGGAAGTACCAGGACGTGCTGCAACGTTGACCCACTTCTGACCAGGATAGTATTCCAGTTCAGAATATGCATCGGAGAAGGAGTTGATGGTGAACTCGTTAGAACCGAGGTCTGCAAGACGGACCTTAGCAGAACCGATGGAATCATCAGAGAACTTCTCAGAAGTCTTGTCGAGAGCAACATAGAGTTTTCTCTCAATCTTCTCGATCTGACCTTCCGAAACAGTAGGTGCAGGATATCCAACAGGAGCAGATAGAACCGACTTAACGATGTTGCTACCAGTTGCGGTGCTGTAGAGACCAGTGTTTGTGGAATCGATCTTAACTTCCAGAATTCTGGAAGTAGGATCCCAGGAGATCACATCAGCAACAACAGGAGTAGCTGCGTTAGTGGTCAGTCTCTCACCAACTGCGAACTTAGACTTGACGGTGCCTTCCTTAAGAGTCAGAGCAACGACAGACTTGTAGTTCCAACCAGAGATGTTGTAGGTTGAGAGGGATTGTGCAGAAGTTGCACCAGCAGGTGATGTCAGACCACCGTTGGTGAAGGTGCCGTCAGGAGCTGCTTGGAGTGCGAAACGGGGTTCTGCAGAACCAGTTGCGATGGGGGTGATTGCTGAAACCTTCATGACCTCAGAGGTCAGGTTCAGTTCAGTCACGGTTGCACCATCTGCGTGAGATGCTGCGGTTGTACCCAGTGCACCACGACGAACGATCAGATCGTTGAGGTTTTTGGAAGTAACTTCCAGGATCTCGTTATCGATCTTGATGAATTCACCAGCAGCAAAGTTAGTACCAGAAGTAACAGTCAGAGTTGTATCTGCGTCACTGAAGGTGCCACCCTCGTTAATGGTGGTGGTGTTTGAGTTGGAGGTCTTGATCACACGGATCAAGTCGTTAACAGTGAAGTTGGTTAGACCATCGACCGAGATCGTGGTTGCACCAGTTGTACCGATTGCACCGTTAAGAGCAGTTGCTGCTTCAGTCACGGTGACTTTGGTAACAGCAGAACCGTCTGCGTGAGATACTGCTGTAGTTGCTTCTGCTGCACGAGCAATCGTGATAGCAGTGCCACCTGAGTAACCAGAATCGATGCGAACGAGTTCAGCACCGTTAGCAGATTCGATTAGCAGGAAGTCGTTTGCTGCAAGACCAGTGTCGGATGCAACGTTCAGAGTTGTCGCAACTGCGGACAGTGCGGTGCCACCTGCGTTATCAACCGTGGTTGCGGTTGCGGATCTGTCAATCAAAGAAACCACATCGTCGTCAGCAAAGGTAGTAGCAGAAGTGCCACCCTGTGCTCTCACAACGGTAAGGTCATTTGTTGACTGTGACAGACCTGTGCTAACAGGGGTCAGATACAGAACCTGATCAGCACCTGCGTCAGCAATGAACACCTTCAGTGAGTTACCATTCTCACCTGCAGTTCTTGCTGCATAGTGGAATGCATTTGACTCATCTTCGATGTTTGCTTCGTAATCTGCAAGTGTCTTGATCTTGGGTCCTAGACCTGCGACTGTTGCGGTCACTGTAGTTTGGTCGTAACCTTTACCACCAGAAACCACAGTGTAACCAGTCACTGCACCTGATTCAACAGTTGCAACGACTTCAGCACCTGTGCCAGTACCACCAGAGATAGTGACAGTTGCACCACGATATCCAGAACCTTGAGCATTAACTGCCACTGAAGCAATGGAACCGTTGGTCACGGTCACTGTTGCGGTAGCACCTGAACCACGATTATTGGCAGAACCAATGTCGTCAGCTGCGTTTGCAATCTTCGTAGAGTCTGAACGCACAACTCTCAGGTTACCACCATACTGGAGGAACTGAGCTGCTGTGAACCAGTCTTCGTAATTCTTTTCTGTAGGGTTGCCAAAGACAGAAGCTAGTTCTCTCTCGGAACCGATTGTAACGGGTTCTTCGATTGGTCCATTTTCAAATGCTGCTGCGATAGCACCAACGTTTGTCAAGGACACCGAAGAAGAGGTGCTCAGATCTCTTTCCAGTATCTGCACACCAGGGGATTGTTGCCTTGATGCCATTTGTAAAAACTCCCTCTATTAAATTAGTGTCTTTTACTAAAAATATTTATGAAATGCTACTTTTTGCAGCATGTTCACCATGATGTAGGGGTCATGTCATCGTTCACGTAATTCCATTGGAAAGCACGGTCTCCGTATTCATCCACATACCACCTATCTCCATTGTTATCCACGAAGCTTTCTTCACTTGTTCCATCTTCAACAAATCCAAAGGGTGCCATATCGGCTTCAATTGCTTCCCTCTGATCCTCGTAAATTTTCTGACGTATATCACTATTTACCAATTCTTTGAAGTAGACACTTGTGGTCAACCAGCAGAACATAACAAAGCACATTGCTAGATCATCGTTACAACCTTCTTCTGCTTGGAAACTATCACCGACCTGAATAAAAGTGGTCAGTTCAGATATGGTATCGTAATCTTTAATGACGATCTTATCATCCTCTAGCATCGTCTTGAAGTTAGAGCAACCAAGTTTCTTCACCGCCTTAGTCATCCTAACTCCCAGGTATGCTTTCTTACCAGAGAATCCAGATCCAACAACTTGACCTGATCTGCCACGCATTGAGCACATCAGAATATTATCATACTCAAGATCGAAGTGTAGGATATCAGCAACCTGACCACCAATATCATTCACTTCGATCAGAGCATATGCTTTATTATATGCCTTACAAATATCAAAGATGATGTTGGGAAACAACATTGGTTTGACTTCATTGTTCCTATACTTTGCCACCATCACATATGGAATCTGCGTTACATCCATAACTGTAAAAGCAGAATAATCACTGGAGATACCACGACTAGTATCTACAGTCACAATATATGTGTGATCTTTGATTGGTCTTTCGTAGATATCAAGTCCAGCATTTCTCTCCAGAGGATCTTCATACGGCATGATCCTCAGTTTGCTAGGACTGATCAGAGTGTCAACAGATCCAAGGAACTCACATTCAAACTCAACTCGGAACTGTTGCTCTGATGTGTTAGCAATCGTCTGTTCCTTCCACTTGTCATCTCTACCAGGAACTTCTGACCAGTGAACCTCAGTCTGAACATATTCATTCTTGTTCCTCTCAGCATCATGCCAGAGTTTATAGAACATGTTCATCCCGTGAGGTGTCGAGATGATGATTACCTTAGTTGATTTACCAGAAGAAATAGTAGGATAAACAGAACTAAAGAACTGGTCAGCAATGTGGTTCGGGATAAACGCAAATTCATCAAGGAATATGACGTTAAAAGACATACCCCTGACAGCAGAAGCCGAAGTAGAAGCAGCCAGGATTTTACTTCCGTTTTCCAGTTCCAAACTACCTCTGTTCCATGCGATGATTCCTTGCTGGAGCCACTTGGGGAGGTTTTCATATGATAGTTGTAGTCTCTGTAGCATCTCACGAGCAGTTGCTGCTTTGTTTGCAAGAATTGCTACGTTAACGTTTTGATTAAAAAGAACATACCACAACAGATAGGAAGTCACAATGGTGGACTTACCTGACTGTCGTGGTAGTTTTGCAATATTAAATCTATTGTCATGGAACTTCTGCACCATCTCTTCTTGAAAATCGTACATGGCAAAAGGAATTAAACCTTCGTCCAGTGAAACGATCCTAATGTAAGTCCTAATAAAGTAAACAGGGTCTTGAGAACATTTGATGTACTCTTTTAACTGTTCCTCTGTAAACTCAATCGGGGTATTGACCTTCTTGAGATTAGGATTACCAAGATACTGCTCACTCATTTAACAAGACTCTATGATGCATATATTTCATGTATTCACTATGTATGAAGGTTTCCCTTTCGGGTTTCTCCATAGTGACTGCGTAATCACCGATGCCTTGAGAGATTGCATAATCACAGAACTGATAAAAGTCTGTGTAGAGAGGAATGCCTTTGTGGATCAATGCCTCAGCAAGCATCCCCTTTTGTGCGAATCGATCATCAGAATTACGCCAGTCGTTAGTGTTCATGGATTAGGAAACGTGTACAGTACCGATCATGCCAGCACCCTTATGGGGTCCGCACCAGTAAGTATAGTCCCCTGCCTCAGGAAAGTCAACATCAAACTCTTCACCTGGCATCATTGCCAGTGCTTCATGTGACAATTCTGGATGATCTTCCACAACCACATTGTGTGGAGGGAGCATGTTATTGATAAAATGGACTGATTCACCAGCAGAGATACTGACTTCTGCAGGTTCAAAAACTAGGTTGCCATTGGCACCCATCTGGACATCGACTGCCCATGCAGGGGCAGCAAGAAAAAGTGTAGCAAGTAGAGCAAATAAAAATTTCATATTAACCTCTATATCTAATTGGCCAGGTTGCCTCCATACCGACAACCAGGAGCATAACAAAGGTGAAAACAAAGAGTGCAGTCATGGTTTTGATTTGGCAGATGGGATAAGTTGGTATGCCATTTTGTCACGAAGTTTGTTAATACGTTCTTCGTCAAAGTGAGAAAAGTTTTCACGTTTCTCTACCTTTTTATAATAATGAAGAGCATTGAGGATTATAGTGTAATCCTCCATGGTCAACTCAAACGAGTGTCCCATGAGCCCTCCTAATCTCTCTGAGTTCTTCAAAATTCTTTTGCTTTGTACCACCATCATATGCCCACGCATATCCTTCGGTGATCATTGCTTCGTTAAGGGACAACTCTGCATCCCCAATGTAAAGCCAACCCAGAAGACGCCCATATTTCCCAACGCCACCAACAAGTTCAGTCCTAATAACAAGGTCATCGTCACCAGAAATGGCACCTTCCAGTTTTTCT
>MDTC01189828.1_pt1 | contig 11658 bp, 5 predicted proteins | sample 811181 | NCBI WGS metagenome assembly MDTC01 (sample SAMN05326644, study PRJNA326480) | marine metagenome | isolation source: seawater | place: Pacific Ocean: North | collected 2011 | reverse complement strand
CCAGAAAGCTATCAGCTAGATGGACTTTTGAAGCGGCTCAAGACGCTCAGTCACAACACGGTATCGACGTAGAAGCAGAAATCATGGCGGCACTTGCTCAAGAGATTACTGCAGAAATCGACCAAGAGGTACTAGCCTCTCTAAAAACTTTAGCAGGAACAGGTACAGACACTTATAACCAAGCTGGTGTATCAGGTACTGCAACATTTGTTGGTGACGAACATGCGGCATTAGCTGTTATGGTCAACAGAGCAGCCAACAGAATTGCACAGAGAACAAGAAGAGGCGCAGGTAACTGGGCTGTTGTTTCTCCAGCAATCCTAACTGTACTACAGTCAGCAACAACTTCAGCGTTCGCAAGAACTACAGAAGGAACATTTGAAGCACCAACTAACACTAAAATGGTTGGTACATTGAATGGCGCAATGAAAGTATATGTAAACACATATGCCGCCGACGATGACGTATTAGTTGGATACAAAGGTACAAGCGAATCAGACGCCGCGGCGTTCTATTGCCCGTACATTCCGCTAATGTCTTCAGGCGTTGTGCTTGATCCATCAACATTCGAACCAACTGTGTCGTTTATGACCAGATATGGTTATGTTGAACTAAGCAACACTGCATCATCACTTGGTAATGCGGCTGATTACTTAGAAACTGTAGAAGTTAACTCAAGTAACTTGAGCTTCAGCTAAGGTTAACTAAGTATAATAAACAAAATAGGCCCTACGGGGCCTATTTTTATGATAACTACAGTATGGACATTAGTGTAGAAAAAACCCCAAAACAAAAACTTTCCCAATATGTTATAGATACAGCAACGGCAGTAAGTATAACACATTTACCAGGCACTGATTTAAGTATAGTAAAAGATGCCTGTGTATCCTTAAATGAACAAGCAGGTAAGGCCAAAGCTGTAGCACATATAGGTGCAAGGAATATAACTTCAGAAAAAGAGTTACACGAATCTTGTATAGCAATGCGTAAAGCAGGAATAGACAAAGTATTAGTGATTGGTGGTAGTACATACTATGGTAAAATCTTTCAAAATGCAGATGAAGTAAGAAATGCTATAGAAGCATATAACTTTAAAACATATTGTGGATTATATCCTCAGCATGAAAGTATACATCAAGCTGTTGCAAAGTTTCAAATATATGATGAAGGTATAACGCAACTATGTTTAAACCCTAGGTTGCTAAACTCTTGGCATAAAAATGCAAGAATAGGAGTTCCTAGTAACTGTACAATAAAAGGACTATACAAGTACATGCGTTTATGTGGACTGACTGAAAGTTTAGCATATGCATTAGGTAATCTTAGTGGTATAAGATATGTAGGACAACAAGGGTTTAATACAAAAAAGTTTGTTAAAGCACTTACTACAAGTAGGATTCATATATACAACTTTGGAAAACTAGACCAAACACTATTACAACTGGAGATGATGTAATGATTAAAGAAGGACAGGTATATAAATTTTCTGGCATGTACGGAATTATTAGACCAAACGAATGGGGCCAAAATAGAATAGATGTTTTATTTCCTAAAGCTCAACACAATATGTTAATAGGCGATCGTGTAGAATACGAAGAGGTAATAAAAAAAGGCAGAAAGTTTGCAGAAAACTTAAAAAAAGTTTAAAAAAAAGGTTGACCATTATAGTTATATTTGCTATAGTGTATATATTGTTAATAAACGACGGTTTGTTATCAGCTTTGTGCAAGGAAGAGGCATTTACCAGAGTGTCGAACTTGGCAAGTTAGGGGTGGTACCCAGGCATGGTTGCAGAAATGCGTTGTGTCACATCGCTCTCCCGAGCGGAACTTGGCTCCCTGGCTTTGAGAATGGTATCTCGGTCGAGGGGTTGGAGGTGAACCCAAGTCCTCCCAAAGCATTAATAAGAAAGGTCTATCATTTATTTGGTAGGCCTTTTTTTACGAACATTATAACCCATTTTTTCCTTTTTGATAAATACATATGTCAGATAGTGAGCCGCAAGGCGGACTTATGCTGTACCCACAGCGTACCGGTTAGAACCCGGATAGGACTACTATTATAGGAGAAAACAAATGGGAAGACCAATTAATAAAAAGTTTTTCGGTGCAACCGGAGATAACACACAACCAACTATACCAGTTAGATATCATAACGGTTCTTCAAGCGTAGAAGGATACATTGTGAATCAAAAAGGTACAAACAAATTTACTGTAACTACAAACGGTTCGGATACTTATGTTTGCACTCTTGTGAATGAGTTACAACCAAATGCCGCTGGAGAAATGTCTTTAGTAGGATTAACAGGCAGTGCAGTAATCCTTAAAAAGATGTTCAACAGAACAGCAGTTGATTGGAACAACAATCGTTACACATGGGAAGTTGAAGACGACTCTACAGAATCGTTAATCAGATTAACAGCGATTTAAGGAGTCTTAAATGGCTGAACGTATCGAACGTATTGGTGTATCCAAATATACTATAACTGTAAATGCAAACGGAGAAATCAACCTCGACACTGGTGGTGCAGGTAAGGTTACAGTTAATGGTGATTTAGATGTCAAAGGTTTAACAACAACTATTGACTCTACTGAAATCGCTATTGCTGATAAAACTTTTACCATAAACAAAAATGACACCAATGCGCCAGGTGGAGGTGATAATGCGGGCATTGACGATCTTGGTGATGGATATGGAAGATCGGCTGGTATTATAATCGGCCGTGGACCAGATGCGAACGATGCATTGATGTTCTACGATGAAAGTTTAGCTCCAGGCTTTAGAGGCGGCGGTGCTATATCAACAGGAAATGAAGGTGCGTTTGTATTTAAACTAGCTAATGACAGTCTTGCGTCTATACATGTAACAAGTGTTATGACAAAGGCTGATGAAGATTTAGAACTAGGCGTGTCAGGTACAGGTATTGTAACTGCAAAAACAAACAGCAACTACGAACGCAATATTTGGACTTATACAGGTGATGAAATATTGCAAGCTAACCTTGATAATCCTAGCGATGACGATGCTCTTGTAAACGCAAGAGGTTTAATAGATTATATTAGAGATTATCGTTTATACAACTTTCAACATAAAATAGAAACAGGTACAGCAACACCAACATCGGTTACAGTTTTTGATATGGATAATGCTGTAACAGATCCTTTTTACAATGCCACAAGCCAGGTCCAAGTAGCAGTTGATGGAAATAACATTGCTACATTCTTTGATGGAAGAATGACAGTTAATGATATACAAATCTCTGGTAAAACTATAACTAATGCAGGTGTAAACCAAGACATTATTTTAACAGGATCGGGCACTGGTAATGTGCAAATTGATGGTTGGCAAAACTTTACAGAGGAGGCAGACCCTGCTACTCCTCCAGCTGAAGGTACAACAATATATTCAAAGACATTAGGAGATGGTGGTACAGGATTATATTTTTATAACACTGATGGAACAACAGACGAATTCGTAAGCAGGAGTAAAGCATTGCTTTACAGTATTATATTTTAAGGAAGAATAATGGCAATAGTAACAGCGGCAGTATTAACAACAGACACTACTTTGATAACAGTTCCAAGTAGTAAAAAATATGCTCTTACAACTCTTCTTGTTTGTAACACAGCTACAGATGACGGAACAGGCACAGGCGATACAAAGTTTGACTGTCATGTCATTCCGAATGGTGATTCAAAAAGCAATACCAACTTAATCTTAAATGATTTAGCTGTTGCGGCGGCGGATACGTTTACCTTTTCAGCAGAAAGATTAATATTAGAAGCAGGAGATAGGGTAGTTTTAGTAAGTGGTTCACCTACTAATCTATCAGCTACATTGAGTTTTTTGGAAGTTTAAATGAGTTTTATTAAGAGACAATCGTTACATCAGAGGAAAGTAGGAGATAAAACCTTCGTACTTACCGCTGATGGTAACATGGAAATGAACCTCGAAGAGGGGAAAACATTTAATGTTGATGGTAATGTAAAAATAACCGGGGATCGATCAGGTCCTAAAACACAAAATGTTTTTTATGTTTCAGAAGATGGAAGCGATACCAATGATGGACGAAGTTCAGATAAAACTGGAGCTTTTGCAAGTGTAAAAAAAGCCGCAGAAACTGCTCCTTCAGGATCGCTTATTATTGTTGCACCGGGTGATTATTTAGAAGATAATCCTATTACACTCAAAGATTTTGTAACAATATCAGGACAAGGCGAACTACGTAACACACGTATTTTTCCAAAGAATAACACAAGCGATTTATTCTTAATGGGTAACGGTTGCTACTTATTCCAAATGACATTTAGAGGTTTACGTTATCCAGGATGGTGTGCTAAGATACGTCCAGGTGCTTTAGTTACAACATCTCCATATGTGCAAAACTGTACAAACATGAACGGCCCTTGGTTAAACGATGGTACAGAGTTTATACCATTTGAAACAGTGCAAATTGAAGGAATAGAACCAGGTGCTAGACCTTTAGAACTAGCTGACAATCCTACACTTCCAGTAGGTAAACAAGTTAATATTACTGGTGGCGGAGGCGGTATACTTGTTGATGGTGATGAATATGATCCAGCATCTCTTGTTTTCAGTTTCGTTGCAGATGCATTTACACAGATTTCACAAGGAGGTATTGGTTTCCACATTACAAACTTTGGTTATACACAGATTGTTTCTTGCTTCTCGGTGTTTTGTAGCACAGGCTTTTTAACAACAAAAGGCGGATACTTATCTATATCAAACTCGGTTAGTGACTTTGGTACAGAAGGCGTAGTTGCTGATGGATTTTATCCTATTGCATATACCACTGCTAAACCTGCACAAGATTATTTTTCTAGTGTTGCAAGTATTAGTATTGATTTTGATGGTACAGGTTATACAAGCACACCAACAGTAACATTTAGTGCGCCTGAAGCAGTCGGAGGCGTAACTGCAACTGGTACTGCACAAGTTGATTTAACAACAGGTAAAGTTGCGGCAGTAAGTATTGTAGAGCCAGGTAGTGGATATAAAGCAGTTCCTACAGTAACATTTAGCGGAGGTGGTGCTTCAGTACAAGCAACAGCAGATGTTAACTTAAGAACAAACGGTACAATCATTATATCAAGTTTACGAGATAAACCACAAACAGGTAGTGTTATTAAGTTTGATGGTGATAGTAACTATTATTATATTACAAGTAACACAATATCTGTTGCTCCTTTTACATACAATGAAGAAACATGTAAGCGTGATGTAAGAAGAATTATTGATGCTGTAACAAGTGATATTGTTATGGGAACATATTACCAATCAACAGCGGCCGCTACTAGCTATCTTAGAAGTACATCAGCAAAAGTTATTTTAGATCAGTTAGCACCTACAGTATATGCGATTGAACAAGTACGTGACGAAATGAAAGCTCTAACCAGTAACTTGGCAATGAGAGAAGAAATAGATCAACGCATTGCAATTATTACTACAACACTTAATGCTGGAGATAGTAGTGCTACTGAGTTTCTAGGAAGTGATTACTTAGGTTCACTTAATGATTTATCAAGTATTGATCCAGAAGTTATACAAGCAAAAGATAATGTATTACAAAACAGAGATTTTATTTTAGATGAAATATCAGCTTATATAAATGATCAGTTTACAGAACTAAGTTATAATCAAGCATGGTATGAAGAAGATATTTTAGAGTTTTTAAATGCATTAGCTGAATATATTCCACTTGGTGGAGATCATTTAATAAACAGATCTGCACGTGAGTTTAGAACTAGAACACGTTTTAAAGACTTATATGTATCTAGTTTTGATTATCTTAGAGGGTTGGTAAATGCAATAGCAAACGTTGCAGGCGATGCTACATCGTTAGCACGTTCAAACGAAGCATTCAACAGATTAATAAACATAGTAGATGATGGTGATAGTGCTTCTATTACAACTACATATGTTGAACATGCAGGTGCCGCACAGAACGGCATAGATGCAAAAGATCATCTAGTTGCAAACAGAACATTTATTATAGCAGAATTTATTGCATATCTAAACACCCTTGATGCTACCTTAACTTATACACAATCAGAATGGGAAGCATACGTTGGTAACTTAATAGATGCTTTAACTTATGATATTTTATACGGTGGCAACAGTGCAACAGTGCAAGAAACAAAATATATCTTTAATGCTGTTACTTGGAGTAGTTATACAGCAACAAATATCCAAGCATTTGAAGATGCTTTTGCAAGAGTTAGATTTATTATAGGACGTATTGTAAGAGGACTTACTGTAACAAAAACACCAGCTAATGCTTCAAACCAAGACTTGACTAGCGACAATGCAACACAAGTTGAAGCAACTACATTAGACGGATTGGTTCAAAATCTTGAACTTGTTATTGACGAGCAAGCTCTTACAAACTTAGCAACTAAAACTTATCCTACAACTGACGATGAGGCGGCAGGACAACAAAATAGTAAACTTGCATTACAACCACAGATATCAACATTTATAACTAATACAATAGCTTACAACTTAACTAACAATCCAAACTTATCTTATAATGTAGAAAAATGTAAAAGAGATGTTGGTTATATTGTAGAAGCAGTTTATATTGATGCACAACTAGGAACTAATCATAATAGTATTACAGCAGGTTTAGCATACTCAAGAGCAAACACTGCCTACTTAAACACTGAACAAAAACCAGCAACTATTATTGCATTAAGAGAAGCAAAACGATTAACTGTATTAGCGGCAAACGGCGAAGCGGCATTTCAAACTAAAGTAGGCGATTTATGGGATAACGTATTCGACATTATAGAGTTTGGACAACTACCAAGCGAAGGTTTTGAATATCCTGAACCAGGTCCAGCAAGTACACAATTAATAAATGCACATAGCCAACTTGTTGCGAACAAAGAATTTTTAAAAGCTGATGTTGTAGCTTATATTAATAATAACAACTTTACATATAGTGAAACTAAGTGTCGTAGAGACACAGGATTGATTATAGATGCGGCAGGTAATGATGCATTGCTTGGCACAAACTATAATGCTGTAACTGCTGGTTTGGCTTATCAAAGAGCTAACAGTGCAAAAGTTTTAAGTGATCAACTTACCGAAACAGTGGCGGCTATTACTTTTGCAAAAGGACAATCTCAAACAGCAGTAAACAGTGACGGAGCAACACAAACAGCAGTTGGCGCGGCATTTGACGAAGTAATAGATATTTTACAAAATGGCGTTGGAAATGCTGACACACTTACATACACTAACCCATCTGGTGCAACCGCAGGTCAAATACAAGCAAAAGATCAGCTTATTAACAATAGAGACTTCTTAGCGGCAGAGGCAGTAGCATACATACAAAACAACTATCAGAACTACTCATTTAGTCAATCTAAATGTGAAAGAGATGTTGGATTAATAATGGATGCTGTAGCACTTGATGTTGCATTAGGTACAAACTATAATGCTGTAACAGCAGGACTTGCATATCAGAGAGCAAGTAACAAAAATCTACAAGATAATCAGTTAATACAAACACTAGCATCTTTAGGAGAGCTGAAAAAAGAATTAGTATTACTTGGCCTTAGCGATGCCGCGGAACCAAAATCAAATGCGGCTATGGACGAGATAATAGACATATTAGGTAATGGTGTTATAAGCACAGATATTTCAGCAGATACAATAACATTTACTAATCCTGTAGGAGCAAGTCAAGATTTAATTGATGCTAAAGATCAACTGCAAGCTAACAGAGAATTTATAGCACAAGAAGTACTTGCATATGTAAATGCAAATAATCCAAAATATGATGTATCAGCGGCAACTTATAATCAATCAACTGGAGACATGGTTCTTACAATAGGATCACATAGTTATACAACAGATGATTATATTAGACTAGGAAAAGAATCTTTAGCTTTTAGCTGTACATACGGACAAGGTGCTCATACATATGTAGGTGGAACTGTATCAAATGCAATCACTATTACAGCTGGAAGCGTACAAAAAGATGTAACAGATGCAACGTACAACTATGCTACTGGCATATTAGAAATGACTATTGGCGCACACAGTTTTACAACAAGCGATACTGTAACTATTGGCGATAACAAATTAACATTTACTTGTGATGCTGATAGTAATGCTACACAACATACATATCCAAGATCAACTGATCCAGCAAGCGGAAATGCATTAGCTATTACAGCAGTTACAGGAACTACAATATCAACTAACGTAGGTATTATTGATGCGTCAACTAGTTCAACTAAAAAATATCCACGTAACAATACAGATCCTGCTTATAATGCTAACCTAAAAATAACTGCAACAGGTGGTACTACTATTACTGTTAATGTAGGACCAAATACAACTAATCCTACTGCACACACATTTGAATCTGCAACACCAGGTGCAGTTACAACTGGATACAATCAAGATAAGTGTTTACGAGACGCAAGATACCTAGTTGATGCTTTATCACATGATATTTTATATGGTGGTAACTTTGCAATAAGAGTTGTAGCTCAAAGTTACTTTGATGACGGCACTCCACAGTTACCAAACTCACAACAAAAAACAGCTATTGTAAATGCATTTCAGCATGTTGCAACAAATGTTATTGGTGACATTGTACAAAATATAGCAGTCACACCAACAAGAGAAAGATTTACACCTGCCGCAGGAACAACATATGATCCAAATACAGGCTTGTTAAAATTAACAATTGGTTCACATAACTTACAACTAAGTGATTTGATTAAGATTGAACCAAACGGAATTACGTTTACTTGCTTAACTGATCCAAGTTCACCTAAAACATATCCTAGAGCTACTGATCCAGCAATACAAAGATCATTTACACCTGCCACAGGAACTACATATAATCCTGCAACAGGGGAACTAGTTTTAGAAATTGGCTCTCACAGTCTAACAACAAATATGCAAGTTGTGATTGCTCCAAACAGCATGATATTTACTTGTACAACTGATCCAAGTAAACCTAAACAGTATCCTAGACGAACAGATCCAGCACATAAAAACGGACTTGATATTACCGCAGTTACAGCAACAACAATCACTGTAAATGTAGGAATTTCGTCAGATATATCAACTCATACTTTTGTAACTGCAAAAACAAATTCAGTTACAACTGGATTGTTACCTATCACTGCATTAGACGCAACATCTATTACAGTTGACGTAGGTTCATCTTCAGATGTCACTGCTCATACTTGGGTAAGCTCAGTTACTGATTGTGTATCAGCTGGAAACTTTACTGTACAAGATACATCAAATGATCCTGCAAGTAGTTCAGAAGTTTCAGCATTAGAAGGTGATATAACTATTGTTACAGATGCTATAACTGCAAACACAGCATCAGGTTTACCAGCTGAAGTGTTACCAAGTGTAACATGGGCGGCAAGTGATTTGCAACAAGCATACAATACTATAAAAGGTAACAAAACACAAGTACAAGAAAACATTATTATCTTTATTGCAAATAGTTTTCAATCATATACACATGATGAAGCTAAATGTCGTGCAGACGTAGCTTTAATGATTGAAGCTGTAGCTTACGATGGAGTTATTAATACAAACTATAATCAAGTAACTGCTGGACTTGCATATCAACGTGCTAGTAGCACTTACTTACAAAGCAACCAAAAGTTACAAACTGTTAAAGCAATAGAATATTTAAGAGACGCTATTGATACAAGCGGATATGGACTTACAAGCACATACAAAACTAGAGTAAAAGCTGGCTTCAACGAAATATTAGATATTATTAACAACGGCGTTGTAAGCACTGATACTTCAGCTGATGCGTTAAACTTTCCAACAAGCGGATTAAACGGTGAATATGATAAAGCTGTTACACAGCTACAAGCAAACAGAGATTATATGGCGGCTGAAACAACAGCATTTGTAACAAACAACTATCCTTCATTAAGTTTTGATTCAGCTAAATGTGCAAGAGATGTAAAATATATTGTTGATGCAATATGTTATGACATTATGTATAGAGGTAATAGAGGAAGTAAACAAGCCGCTGAAAGTTATTTTGTTGGAGCGGCTAGCCAGTTAGGACCAGGACAACAAGCCGCAACAGTAGCGGCATATCAAGAGCTTGCGAACGTTATTAAAGATGTTTGTCAAAATATAAATCATGGTAGTGATGAACAATCAGCAGTAGTGCAAAATACAAGTAATCCGGGCTCAGATGTAACAACTGCTAACGAAGCAGATGCTTTGTTACAAATTGTTGAAGATGTTATTACAGCAGGAAATATATCAGGATTACCAGCAGATGATAATCCAAACATAACTTGGACAAGTGCTTCATTACAAGCTGACTTTGCTTTGTTAAATGATACAGCAAGAATAACAAGTTACCAAGATGATGTTGCAAACTTTGTTGATACAACATTCACAAGAAACTTTACTTTTGATTCAGCAAAATGTAATAGAGATACAAAATACATTGTCGATGCTATTACATATGATATTTTATATGGCGGTAACAGTGCAACACACCAAGCGGCACAAGCCTACTTTGTAGGAGCAACAAGTCAAGTTGCTGGACAACAGCCAGAAACAGCGGCGGCATTAGATTGGGTAAACACACTACTTGGCGATGTATTACTTGATCGCATTTATGATGATCCAGAGCAAGGAAGCGAAGGACAAGACGTAAGTGGAGCAGGCGCGGCTACTTCAGCTGAAGTTACAAAAGCAGGCGAGCTACTAACTATATTCCAAAACGTTATTAAAGACGGAGTTGATCAGTTACCTACTGAAACATTCCCAGATACTACATGGGCAAGTGCTGGAGCTCAATCAGCTGTAGCAAACTTACAAACACAAAAAGCAACAATCATAGATGCAACTATACAAGATCTTGAAGATAACTATAATGCATTTACATATGATCAAGATAAGTGTGCAAGCGATACAGGACAGATTATAGAAGCAACTGCGTTTGATTTACTTTACACAGGTAACATTGCAACACTTACATCAACGAATGCATACTTCTTAGGAACAGCTCAGTATCTTCCACCTGAACAGGTTACTGTTACAGTGGCGGCTTATACACACTTACAAGATGTAGCTGTTAAGTGTATTGAAGGAGTTGGGGTAACACCACAGACAGGAAATACAGAAACACAAGTATTAGGTGGTAGTTATGGTACAAGCGTAGAATCAACTGCGGCAAGTGACCTGATCAATATTACAAAAACTGCTATACAGAATCAAACATTAGTTGGTACACCAAGTCAACAGTTTCCAGATTTTAGCTGGTTACCACAGACTACTAGAAGTGCCGCCGCATTGATGTTAGCAGAAAAAGCAAATATTCAAACTGGCACTATTACTTTCATTAACAATAACATTTTAGGCTTTACTTACAATATAGAAAAATGTAAAAGAGACACAGGATATATTGTAGATGCTGTAGTATATGATTTAATGTATGGTGGTAATAAGCAATCACGAAGAGCAGGATTGGCATATTATAGTGGTGCTATACTTGGTGCGGCAAAAGTAGGAAATACTGATCAAGTTGACATTACTGCATACAGCTATTACTATTTAGGTGATATACTTAACAAAATTGCACAGAACGAAACTGTTACTCCGAGTTTTGGTAACGGT
>MDTC01174469.1_pt1 | contig 11658 bp, 8 predicted proteins | sample 811181 | NCBI WGS metagenome assembly MDTC01 (sample SAMN05326644, study PRJNA326480) | marine metagenome | isolation source: seawater | place: Pacific Ocean: North | collected 2011 | reverse complement strand
TTTAGTGAATATTTATTTCTAAGCTCCTCTACTTCATTCACAAAACCTTTTAACATCATTTCTTCAACTCTATCGCTTATCATTAGATTAAGATCATCCTTGCGAACGGATAATCCAACCTTAATATAATCAACATCTCTTATCTTTTGTGTCGATTTTACATTAAATACTTGAGATACTTTGAGACCAGTTATCTGATTTATTTCAAGGTATCGAATAATTCTTTGTTTATCCCGCGAACTAATTCTGCTAGCAGAATCAGGATCTATATTTTTTAATTTTAAATATAAATAATCTAAACCCTTACAGGACAACTGTTTATAAATTGTTTCACGTATCTTTTTATTCTGAGATATATCAATAGTTAGCCCTTCTATTAAAGATTTAATATATAGTTGCGTTCCTCCAACTACTAAAAAATTTTTTGACTTAGAAACATCTATTATCTCTCTTCCCATTTCCATATATTTCCATGCATCAAAATCTTCGTTTGGATTTATTATATTAACTAGATGGTGCTTCCTTGATAAAAGAATTTCATCCGAGGGTTTAGCTGAACCAATATTAAAATCTTTATAGACTAACATTGAATCTGCTGAAATTATTTCTATTGGAATTAAGTCAGATAAATTTAATGCTATTGATGATTTTCCACTGCAAGTAGGACCAGTAAGAACTATTAACTTTTTCTTATTATTCTCTAAAATTTTCAATGTCTTGATCGAGAGCCTCTTTTCTACTCAACCTAATCTTTCCATCTCTTCCCTTTTCTAAACACTTAACTAATACTTCATCCCCTTCATTAAGAATATCAGTCACCTTAGCTACTCTTTCTTTTGCAAGTTCAGAAACGTGAATTAGTCCATCCATAGTTGGGCTTAATCCAACAATAGCTCCAAAGTCTAAAACTCTTTTTACTGTTCCAATATAATACTCACCCACATTTATATCTCTTACTATGTAGTGAATATCTTTAAGTGCACCTTTAGCATCTTCTTCATTTACTGCTATTACGTTAACTCTACCAGTATCATCAACGTCTATCTTTACATTGTTATCTTCAATTAATTTCCTTATATTCTTACCACCAGAACCAATAATATCTTTAATTTTTGCAGGGTCTACCATAATTGTAGTAATTCTTGGTGCGTAAGAAGAAATATTATCTTTTTTAGTAGAGATTGTTTGTGACATCTCTGAAAGTATGTGGTTTCTGCCGATTTTTGCTTGCTCAAGAGCTTCTTTCATTATCCCTTCACTTATACCTTTAATTTTTATATCCATCTGTAATGCAGTTATACCCTCAGAGGTTCCACAAACTTTGAAATCCATATCACCTAGATGATCTTCGTCTCCTAAAATATCTGAGAGAATTATATATTCATCTCCTTCTTTAATTAAACCCATAGCGATACCAGCTACTGGGGCTTTAACAGGGACACCTGCGTCCATTAAAGATAAAGATGAGCCGCAAACAGTAGCCATTGATGATGAACCATTTGACTCTAAAATATCAGAAACAATTCTAATTGTATAAGGAAAATCTTCTACATCAGGCAATATCGCTTGAACTGCTCTCTTGGCTAATTCACCATGACCTATCTCTCTTCTACCAGTTCCAAGTCTCATTGAAACTTCACCGACACTAAAGGGTGGAAAGTTATAGTGAAGCATAAATGGTTTTTTCTCCTCACCAATTAGTGAGTCAACTCTTTGTTGATCTTCTTTACTTCCTAATGTAACTGCAACTAGAGCTTGTGTTTCACCACGAGTGAAAACTGCTGAACCATGGGCTCTTGGTAAAAGATTAATTTCTGAAGAAATATTCCTTATATCTTTAAATCCTCTCCCATCAAGACGAGTTTTCTCGCTTATCATCATCCCCCTAATTGAATCCTTTCTAATTTTATCAAAAATACCCTTAACTTCTTTTTCTTCAAAGCCTGAATCATCTCCAAGTTTATTTATAGCAGAAGAATAAATCTCTCCAAATTTATCACTACGATCCTGTTTGAATTTTATTTTTGCAGCATTTTTTATATCTTCCAAAACAATATCATTTAAACTACTTGCTAATTCTGTGTTAATTTCCTTCGCAATAACTTCTCTCTTTATTTGATTATCAGGAATAAGCTGTTTTTGAAATTCTATTAATTTTTTAATTTGCTCATGTCCAAACATAAGCGCATCTATTATATCTTGTTCAGGAACGACATTAGCTCCTCCCTCTACCATTAATATTGCATCTGAACTTCCTGCAACTATAAAATTTAAATCAGAGTTTTCTATCTCGCCATATGTTGGGTTACATATCAATTGACCTTCAACTCTGACAATTCTAACTGCAGCAATTGGGTCATCCCAGGGAATATCAGAGACAGTTAGAGCAGCTGAAGCAGCAGTTAAAGCTAAAACATCAGGGGGATTTAAGTCATCTGCAGAATAAACAGAAATTATAACCTGTGTAGGGAAATTATAATCCTTATGAAACATTGGTCTTAATGGTCTATCTATCAATCTTGAGATCAAGGTTTCAGATTCAGTCGGCCTACCTTCACGCTTAAAAAATCCACCTGGTATTTTTCCCGCAGCAAAAGCTTTTTCTTGATAATTAACAGTTAAAGGTAAGAAGTCTCCCTCTACCGCTTCATGTGAACTTACAACTGTAGCAAGAACCTGTGTTTCCCCTATTTGTGCAAAAACTGCACCATCAGCTTGCTTTGCAAGTTTTCCTGTTTCAAAAGTAAAATCTTTACCTTGTATATTATCAGATATTTTTTTGTAATTTGACATGAAATACTATTTTCTTAAACCTAGTTTATTTAATAAATCCAAGTATTGGGTGTTATTTTTATTTTTAATATACTTAAGTAGCTTTCGTCTTTTATCAATAAGCAATAAAAGCCCTCTTCTTGACGAGACATCTTTTTTCATGCCTTGTATGTGTTTTGTAAGCACTTCGATTCTTTTAGTTAGTATAGAAATTTGTACCGCTGTTGAACCTGTATCTTTAGAATCTTTACCAAATTCAGATATCATCTCTTGTTTACTAATTCCCAAAACAACCTCTTTAATTTTTAATAGCTTAATAATTAATGAATAATCAAAGAAAATCAAGTAAGTTTAATTTTTTTTGCTAAAAAACTTTATTTCTGACGATATATAGCTAGATAGATGGTTGAATTTATTTATCGCAATTATGATTGGAGTATCATCTTTAAACAATAAAATCCTCTCTGAATATGGAAAATCTCTCAAAAAAACTGCTAAATCTACTTTCTTATAATTTTTTTCATTTAATAGTTTGCTATAGATTTTACTATCTATCTCCACCCATAAAAAAATATTTTTTAGATTAATAAAAGTTGGGCTATCTCCTTTAATTAATGAATTATAATTGTTCGCTGCATTTATATTAAATTTCCCCGTACTAAGCCTGCGTAATTTTGACACAGTTCCATAAGAGCCCAATGAAAGCCCAATATCTCTCGCCAATGCTCTTATATAAGTTCCTTTAGAAGAAGTAACTTTTAAATTTAAAGTCGATAAACCAGATTCAATGATTTGAATTTTTTCTATAATAGATTTCTTTTCAGGTAGTTGAACATTTACTCCATCTCTTGCGTATGTATAAGAAGGGATGCCTTTAATCTTAATAGCAGAATATATCGGTGGAGCATAAACGTATTCGCCAATAAAATTAGAAATAGTCTTATTAAAATCGACAGCTGAATAATCTTTAATTTTTGACAGGTTCGTTATTTTTCCAGATATATCCAACGTATCAGTCTCTAACCCTAACAAGATCTTAACTTGATATTTTTTTATACCTTCATCAACAAAGGGTATCAACTTTGTCATATCATCAAAGTAAACAACAAGCACTCCTGTAGCTAATGGATCTAAAGTTCCAGAATGTCCTGCCTTTTTTGCACCAAATAGTTTTTTTAATTTTTTTACAACGTAGGACGAAGTAAGTCCATATGGCTTATCAACTACAATTATCTGATTCATTTTTCATATTTTCTATTAATTTTTCAATTAAATCCTCAAGCTTTCCGTTAAATGTAAATCCTGAAGCATTTTTATGACCACCGCCACCGAATAATTGAGCAAACTTTGAAAGATTAATATAATTATTTGTCCTCATACTTACTTTCCAACTATTTTCTTTTATCTGACGAATAAACACACCAACTTCAACATTATTGTAAAAAATTAAACCATTTGCTATACCTTCAGAATCTTCTTTTGTAGTTCCAGTTTTATAATAGAAATCATTTAAAGAATAGCAAATTGCTAATTTATACTCCTTAATAAAATGAAGGGTTGCATGGATTTTATTTCTTAACTGTAATCCATTGATATTGCCTAGTTTATATATATTACTATTAATCAGGCTTATATCAGCCTTAAGTTTAATAAGCTCAGCTGAAATATTAAAAGAATCTGAATTAACATTGGAATTTTTATATGAGGAAGTATCAGTAATTATAGTTGTAAGTAAGGCGGTTGAGATTTTAGAATCAATTTCTTGATCAAATTCTGATAATAATTTATATATAAGAACTCCAGTTGATGACGCTGAAGTATCAATGAATGAATATCCATAATTGACCTTATTATTCTCATGATGATCAATTAATATAAATGGCTTTTTTTCTTTAATTTTACCCTCTAGATAATTCCTCATCTCACTTCCGCTTCTTTCCAAATCATTAAAATCAACAATTACAAACAAATCTATGTCATTAGGAATTGTTTTAATTGAATTATGAAAATTTAATGTTTTAAGAAAATCTAAATAATTAGGAACTTTATCTAAATTATATACATGCGCCTCTATACCAAGTAAATTTAAAAAATTTGCAAGCCCAAAGGAGGATCCAATCGCGTCACCGTCAGGATTATAATGACTAACTATCAAAACTTTCTTCTTGCTCTCAATTATTGATTTTAGTTCTGCAAAGCTACTATTATTCATTTAGAAATCTATCTTTTGATTTATTTTATCATAGGTAAAAATTTCGATAATGTCACCTTCTTTGATATTGTCATCATTTTCAAAACCTATTCCACATTCAAAGCCATTTAAAACTTCTTTAACATCATCCTTAAATCTTTTTAGAGAATTTATTTCTGTCTCTAGAACTAATTCTCCTTCCCTTGTTACCCTCATATTAGAGCCTCTAATTGCCTTTCCATCAGTAATCATGCAGCCAGCAACCCTTCCTTGCTTTGTAAGATTAAATATCTCTTTTATCTCTGCGTGACCAAGTACTTTTTCTTCTAAAATCGGATCTAATAGTCCTTCTAATAACTCTTTAATACGATCCAATATTTCATATATTATTTTAAATACTTCACATCTTACTGAGGATTTATCTAAGAGCGTTTTTACTTTTGATTCTATCGAAGTTGAAAAACCCAAGATTAATGACCCTGTTGACTCAGCAAGAGTAAAATCTGACTCGTTGATGTTTCCAACAGCACTATGAACTAATTTAGGCTTACATTTTGAAGATTCAAAATTAAATAGAGCTGAGACTAAAGCATCTAATGAACCTTGAGTATCTGCCTTAATAATTATTGGCAATTCTTTAATTGTATTGAGTTCTAAATCAGAATTAATAAAATCTAAATCAACTGTATGCTTAGCAAAAGTTTCCTCTTCTACAATTGTATCCAACCTATTCTTGATAACCTCTTTGGCAATTTTTTCGTTTTTTACAATGTTATATTGCAGGCCAGCATCTGGAACTGAATTTAAACCTAATATTTCAACTGGGATAGAAGGTCCTGATTCTTTAAGTTGTTCTCCACTATCGCTAATCAAAGCTCTTATCTTACCAGAACTTGTTCCACAAAGAATCGTATCGCCTCTCTTAATCTTTCCTTCTTTGGGAATAATTGTTGCTACAACTCCTCTTCCTTTATCTAAAAATGATTCTAGTACATACCCAGATGAAAATACTTCAGTATTCGCTTTCAACTCCATCACCTCAGCTTGCAGGCTTATTAGTTCTAATAATTCATCAATACCTTGTCCATTTAAAGCCGATACAGGGACAAAGGTTGTTTCTCCACCCCAATCTTCCGGCGTAAGTCCTTGCTCTGATAATTTAGTTTTAATATTGTCAATATTAGAGTCCGCCTTATCAACCTTATTTATAGCTACTATTATTGGAACATCAGCCGACTTTGCATGGTTTATAGCCTCAATAGTTTGAGGCATAACTCCATCATCAGCAGCAACAACTAAAACAACTATGTCTGTTAAACTAGCGCCTCTGGAACGCATTGAGGAAAAAGCAGCATGCCCAGGAGTATCTATAAATACTAATTCATTTTTATTAAATTTAACACTATATGCTCCAATGGATTGCGTTATACCCCCGTATTCTTTATCTGCGACTTTTGATTTTCTAATATAATCTAACAATGATGTTTTTCCATGATCAACGTGACCCATAACTGTAATTATTGGTGGTCTCAATTTAATATCTGAATCCTTGCGAGAAATCCCTTCACTTAAAACAGTTTTTTCATTATATGAATCAACTTCAACATCATAATTAAATTCGGAAGCTATAATTGTAGCTTCATCTGAGTCAATCTCATCTTTAAAAGTTACATTTAAACCAAGAGAAGAAGCTTTCTTAATAACTTCATTTATTTTAACTTTTAACTTTGATGCAAGAAGTGTGACCAAAATCTTTTCTTGAATTTTTATTTTATTTACCTTCTTCTTAACTTCTGAATCTCCCCCATTAGGGCTGAGATTAGAAGATTCATCTTGTTGAGAATCTTTTTGATTCTTTGTTTTTTTTGGAAAATTATTTGAAACCAAAAACTCTTTTCTGGTACCTGGGAGCTTTGCTTTGACAGCACTCTTCAAGGCATCCATAGCTTCATCATCTATTATTACTTCTTTTGAGACTTTTATTTTTGATTTCTTCTTTGGTTTTTGATCTAAATCTTTCTTTTTTGGTTGATTGAAATTCTGATTGGGAGTAGATGTTGATTTTTCTATATCTGGAACAACCGCTTCATCGGTAGCTGACTTGTTATCTAAAGTGACTGCATCTACTTTTATCTCTTTCTGTGATTCTTGAGGTATATCATTTCGACCTGCAGAATCCGCAACTAACTCTTTACTGTCTAATCCTTCTTCTATTTTTGCTTCATCTATCTTTTCAGATTGATTTTTGGTTTCATTTTCCTCTTCTTTAGGTTCTTCCTTAGGTTCTTCCTTAGGTTTCATTTTTTTTCTTCTTATTGTTACCTTGCCACCAGTACGCTTTACTATATCTCGATCTGATTTTTCGGTTTTGATTTTTGATTTTGAAAAAGAACCCTTGATTCGTTCAACGTCCTCATCTTTAATTGTACTTGATGCGCTTCTAGCAATAATAGAAAGCTCTTTGCATTTCGATAAAATATCTTTAATTTCTACAGAAATCTCTAACGCTAGATCTTTAACTTTTGTTTTAACTTTCTTCATTGGCTATATTTTATCTTCCTCATCAACTTTATCTTCCTCATCAACTTTATCTAGTTCTTCAATAGGTGCATTTCGAAGTTTTTCTTGTAAAGCAGTTTTTGCAGCAATCTGTATTTTTTCAACATCTTCAGTATCTGTAATACCAGAAGATTTCTGTATTGCCTCAATCTCACCAAACGCAACATCCTCTAAAGTATGAAAACCTCCCGCGAATAAAAGGTTTGCATTAACTTCTGATACTTTTGGAAGCGTTAATAGTAATTTTACGACATTTTGTTGCTCTTCTCTAAGTTGTACGTCTGTCTTGATAGTGATTTCCCAACCTAATAGCTCAGAAGCTAATCTAACATTTTGACCTTTTCTACCAATTGTTAGAGAGAATTGATCTTCGTCAACTATAACCTCCATTGCTTTAGAGACATCATCCATTATAACCTTGTTAACTCTAGCCGGAGACAATGAATTACATGCGTACCGAGCTACATCTACTGACCATGGAACTATATCAATCTTCTCTCCCTTAAGCTCTTGAATAATATTCTGAACTCTTGATCCTCTCATCCCAACACATGCTCCAACGGGATCTATATCTTGATCTGTTGAAGAAACGGCGATTTTAGTTCTACCACCAGGATCTCTTGAAATACCCATTATTTGAACTATACCTTCACCAATTTCTGGAACCTCTGCTTTAAATAATGACTCAACAAAATCCTTATGAGCTCTAGATATAACTAATTTTGTTCCTCTCTTATCTTCTTCAATATTTAATAAAACCGCTCTCAACCTATCTTTTGGCTGAAAATACTCTCTAGGAACTTGTTCTTCATATGGAATAATTGCCTCTGTTCTACCAATATCAACAATAATTGTTCCTTTAGAGATCCTTCTAACTATTCCATTGACAAGCTCACCTTGACGTGACTTAAATTCTTCATAAATCACTTTAGCCTCAGCTTCTTTTAATTTTTGAATAATTTTTTGTCTAGCATTTTGAATCGCAATTCTTGTATAGCTTGGATCGAGCTTTATTCCTATCTCTTCACCAATTTGAATTTCAGGGTCAAGTTTTCTTGCTTCTTCTATAGAAATTTCCATATCTTCATCAAAAAGGTCATCAACTACTTTTTTAAATTCAAACAATTCAATATCATTATATTCATTAAATTGACATTCTAAATCTTTATATCTTGGATCAGTCTTAAGCAATTTATGAGCTGCAGAGACAACAGATTCATTTACTGCTTCCAATATTATTTCCTTTTCAATTCCTTTATCCTTAGAAACTGATTCTATTACTCTTGCTAATTCTTCATTCATTATTATCCTCTACAAACTTAAGTTAGCTTTTAAAATATTATCAAAATTTATATCAAACATTTTTCCGCTATCATTTATTATTATTTTACCCTCAACAACGTCTTCAATAGTTCCAACGAATACTTTCTTCGAACTCTCTTTGTCTGGACTAATCAACTTAATCTTTGCTTTCTTTCCTTTGAATCTGACATAGTCAGATAGAATTTTCAAAGGCCTTTTAGGTCCTGGCGAAGAAACTTCAAGCGTATAGCTAGAGTTTATTAAATTATCTAGCTCTCCGCAATCATTAATCATCTGGTTGAAATCAACACAATCATCCAAACTAATCCCTCCATTCTTGTCAATAAAAATAACAAGTTTTAAAGAATTATCGTTATTTGAGTGCTCAATATCAACCAATTCAAAATCACTATTTGAACATATAGATTGAACAAAAGAAGTAATCTTATTTAAATTAACTTTCTCCAAATAAATACCTTCAAATAAAAGAAGCGGGACTAGCCCGCTTCAAAATACTTCTAAAATGATAACATTTAAAAGGGACTATGCAATCTCTTCGATATATGCAAGCTCAATTTTTCTTAGTTTTTTAATTTTATCTCTAATTCTACCGGCTTCTTCAAATTTTAATTCATCTGACAATATTTTCATTTCACCTCGTAATTTCTCAATTTCTTTTGGAATTTTATGTGGTGGAATATTAAAATCTAAGTTAAGAATTTCTTGATTATATTCAATATTATAAATAGATGATATGTCTGAATCTTTTTTCTTAATTATAGATTTAGGGCTAACATTATTTTCCCTATTAAAATCTGATTGAATATTTCTTCTTCTATTTGATTCTTTAATTGCAGTTTGCATAGATTTGGTGATTTCATCTGCATACATAATTACTCTTCCATTAATATTCCTTGCAGCTCTTCCAAATGTTTGAATCAATGATGTTTCAGATCTTAAATATCCCTCTTTATCAGAATCTAAAATTGCCACGAGTGAAACCTCAGGAAGATCTAGGCCTTCTCTTAATAAATTAATTCCAACCAAAACATCAAATTCATCATTCCTTAATCTTTTTAGAATTTCTACTCTTTCTAAAGTTTTTATATCTGAATGCATATATTCAACTCTGACACCAAGCCCTTTAAAATATGATGTAATTTCTTCAGCCATTTTTTTTGTTAATGTAGTAACAAGAACTTTCTCATTATTTTCAACATTTTTGTTAATTTCTTTGAATAAATTATCAATTTGATTCTTTGCTGACCTAACCTCGAGAACTGGATCAATTAATCCTGTTGGTCTGATTATTTGCTCTACTATCTGACGACCACTCTTTTTCTTTTCATAATCAGATGGTGTAGCAGAAACATAAATAATTTGATTAATCTTCTTTTCAAACTCCGCTAAATTAAGAGGTCTATTATCTAATGCTGAAGGCAGCCTAAATCCATGGTCAACTAAAGTTTGCTTTCTACTTCTATCACCAGCATGCATCCCTCTAATTTGAGGTATCGTTTGATGACTCTCATCTATTACAAGCAGGAAATCATCAGGAAAATAGTCAATAAGAGTAAAAGGTGGCTCTCCTTTTGCTCTTTGATCAAGATGTCTTGAATAATTTTCAATACCTGGACAAAAACCCATTATCTCCATTAGCTCTAAATCTTTGGCGGTTCTTTCTTGAATTCTTTTCATTTCATCTAACTGTCCATTCTTTTTGAAAAATTTTACTTGGTTCTTAAGTTCTAATTCGATAGAGCGAATTGCTTTTTCTGTTGTCATTTTTTCTACTACATAATGAGTGCTTGGAAATATAACAACTCGATCTATATCTTGAATTATCTCTCCACTCAAAGGATCTATTTCATATAGAGCACCTATAGAATCATCATTAAATTGAACTTTAACAGCTTTATCATCATAATTTGAGGGAACAATATCAACATTATTTCCAATAGCCCTAAAAGAACCACGAGCTAATTCAAATCTTGATCTGATGTATTGAATTTTTACTAATTCTTCAAGCAAAGATTCTCTGCTTATAATAGTACCAAGCTTTAATTCAATCGTCATATTAAAGTAGTCTTTAGGTGAGCCTATACCATATATACATGAAACACTTGATACAATTATCACATCCCTTCTATTAAAGAGTGCGCTTGTCGCAGCATGTCTAAGCTGATCAATATGGTCATTAATCTGAGAGTCCTTGGCGATATATGTGTTTGATGAAGGAATGTAAGCCTCTGGCTGGTAATAATCGTAATAACTAACAAAATAATGGACAGCGTTATTTGGAAAGATTTCCCTAAATTCTTCATAAAGTTGTGCAGCTAAAGTTTTGTTATGGGCCATAATAACAGTGGGTCTGTTAACTTTCTCAATTACATTTGCAATAGTAAAAGTTTTTCCACTCCCAGTGACGCCCAATAAAGTTTGTTCTTTTACCCCATCATTTAAGTTCTTGGCAAGCTTTGAAATTGCTTCTGGCTGATCACCATTAGGTTTAAATTTAGTTTCTATCTTAAAATCTCTATTCACATAAATATTGTAACTGATATAAAGAGATTGACTTTTTATCTGATTTTGGTTTTCTTTTTATCTATGAAGTCTTGTGTATATCTTGTAGGTGCTGGACCTGGCGATCCAGATCTCTTAACTGTGAAGGCCGCGCGTCTACTCAAGGAAACGGATGTTCTAGTCTACGACAGACTAGTGTCTAAAGAAATTCTTGCAATGGCGTCATCTGGTGCAACTCAAATTTTTGCAGGAAAAGCAGCTCGAGACCATCATATGCCACAAGATGAAATTAATGATTTATTAGTTTCACT
>MDTC01161328.1_pt1 | contig 11658 bp, 14 predicted proteins | sample 811181 | NCBI WGS metagenome assembly MDTC01 (sample SAMN05326644, study PRJNA326480) | marine metagenome | isolation source: seawater | place: Pacific Ocean: North | collected 2011 | reverse complement strand
TCATCCCATTCACCTGGAAGGCGGTAATCTGTATAAGGCGTCTCCGTGGGCACATCGGTGCCACAAAAGAAGCCCAGGGAGTATTCACCCAAACTGTCCTCATCCGCATCGTAGTAGTACTCTGTGTGCAACGTGCAACTTCCATTATCTGGATCCGCATAGTTGCACATATCTGTATCAAAACAGTTGTCCAGCGTGACAGGCGTAAGGGCCACTGGCCTCACAAAATCACAAATGGTATCGCCATCGGCATTGTTGCCAATCAAGGTGCCGCTGCCGTCCTGTGGGTTTTGACCGTTGACGCTAGAAGCATCCAACGTGTCCCAACTGCAGTAGGAGCAAACGTCATTGGCAAAAACGCAAGAACCGTCGTCCAGCGTCGCGTCCGAATCGAAATTACACGCCAGTTGGCTCATGCAGCCCGCACATTCTTCGTAATCGCATGGCGCGTTCGTTGTTAAACTGCCATCGTAGTTGCAGGCCGTATCATCAATGCACAAGTCCGCATCATCGCAAATGCCATCGTTGTCTACGTCCAAGACCCCTTCCGGGCAAGGGGGCGCGTAGTTTGGGTGCATTGGTGATTTAGTTAACTCAATTGAGGATGCGTCCGAGAACTCCACTTCTGATTCTAAATCGCTATTTGAGAAAGATTCAGAATCCTTGATATGAGAAACATCTCCTTCGAACGTCCAGGCAGATAAGACAAAGAAAAAGAAGGGTAATGTGAAAAATGAAATGAAATTTTTCATAATGAAATGACCTGATATTTAAAATACAATTAACGGTAAATTATCATATCTTACAAATTAAAGACTATATTTAATCGACTAATTTTTTTATGATGACGCATTTATGCGGATGTTTTATCTCTTCGCTTCATCTTGCCGTGTCGCTATTGTTAATCCCCCTGTTTGGTGGCCTTCATGGAAATGTTTCGGCATGGTCAGTCAACACAAAGCAACATGTTCGAGTTTCAATGACAAATCTTGGCAGCAATGCCTTTGAGTTGAGCCTGTTGGCAGAAAACCCATCTGACACTTTTTACTTTAGCAAGCCCGTAGAAATGGAAATTAAAATCGGACCTGAAAGGCCCATTGTCCTCTCAGCCGATGGAGCTGATACGCTTGATCTAGTTTTAAGTTCCACGGGTAAGAAGATGTTCCGATTCGATGAGCTGACGCTACCGCCGATAGCTTCGAATGATTATGTTATGAAGATTAGCCAAGTAAATGGCGACGAAATCGCCGAAGTGACGGCCTTTGAAATGACGGTATCTGTAGGTTGCAGCGATGCAAAAAAGGACAATTTGATGGAATGTTTTGTGACATGCAACTCCTGGTTGGTAAGCTGGTAAGCATATGAGGATTTCTATCCTCAGGATATGAGTAAATCTGTGATGACTTACAGGGACAATGGTCATTCGGATAGCCTCTTCTTTTTGCCATTGTAGAAAAACAGATGGAGCACGGACGTATGTTTGTGCTGATGAGACAAGTTCTCCTAAGAGTCGTCACTGCGCTCCTTTTTCTTTGGAGTTTCGTGTTGTTGGGATCAGCACAGAAGAGCCCTGAATCGAGTGGGATTCTGAGAAGCTATCTCGACAAGGTAATTGGCGAGAGTGCAGATTCGTCGGCAGCAAAATGGATCAATTACCCTACGCTTGCTTATTCCCCTGAGACAAGTTGGGAAATTGGAGTGTCGAGTTTGTACGTGTATTCCGCAAAGCGCGATTTGCAAAATCGCCTGAGTGAGATCAAGTCTTTTGCGTTTGTTACGCTTGAAAATCAATACGGTTTTTGGCTGGACCATGCGCTGTACACAGATCACAACAAGTGGTTCTTGTATGGTCGAGCGCGCTACCAGAGTTTTCCGCTCTTTTACTACGGCATTGGCAGGGAGGCCCCAGCGGAGGTGCAGAGCGTGATTGACGGCGATTATCTTCTCATTCGGGAGCGTGTCCTGCGTGAAACCTTGCCGTCCTTGTACGTTGGCCTGGAGTTCGATTACCAAGAGTTGAGTCGGATTCAGTTTGGGAGTGCGGTCGCAGACTTTCTCCCACCTTCCCTTGGGAGCGAAGGTTCCCGCAATCTTGGGGTGGGTTTGGGTGTGCTCTATGACAACATTCACAATGCGCTGAATCCGCGAGAAGGACTTTACAGCGAGTGGGCTTTCTTGCACTACAACAAGGGGTTCGCAAGCGATTTCGACTTCACCACCTTCATCGTTGACAACCGGATTTACAGGTCGCTCAGGGGAAATGTGGTCCTAGCCGCTCAGGTATACGGGCAGTTCAACTCGGGTGAGGTGCCTTTCAACATGCTCTCCCTCATGGGAGGTGAAAGTCTCATGCGTGGTTATTATCTCGGCCGTTACCGCGATCGGAACTTTCTCGGTACCCAAATCGAATACCGTATTCTGCCATTTTCTTTTTCAGAAAGGTTGGGAGCCAGTGTGTTCATGGCTACGGGCCAGGTTTTTGGAGACGACCGTTACCTTTCGTGGCAGCATTTTCTGCCGACCGGTGGCGCGGGTCTGCGGTTCTTAATATTCCCTGACAAGGACATCTACACGCGTTTGGATTTTGCTTTCACTCAGGAAGGCAACGGAGTATACTTCTTCATTGGTGAAGCTTTTTGATCAGGCTTTGAAGGATGCAATTTTTGAAGGCCGTCTCAGGGGGGAGGTAACTTCTGGATAGAATTGAACAAGCTTCAATCAGCAGGTAGGTTGTAATTGTCCTTTAACAACGAATTGACGAGGAGTTTCAATCATGGACAAACCCATGTCATGGACAAACCCATGGGCAATGTCTGGCAGTCCCTGTAGAATTTTCCAGGTTGGAGCCTCGAGAAGGGGGGCAGAATCCGTCGACTCCACCATCTGAAGTAGACTTTACTTCTTTGCCAGCGTTTTCCGGCATTCTCTACCGCTCAGCTTTATAATCGCTCGAGTACGGCCAACACAAATCTCTGGACGTTACACTGAAGGGAAGTTGCAAACATGGATAAACTCATTGAGGATGCTCGGTAGTCCGATTAGGACCCAGTAGGTTGTTTTTTGCGAAAGGGATTTAAAATTCGCAAGTTCCGCTTTTCAGTGCCCTCAGTTTTGACCAGAAGGATGATCGCATACGGAAGTCAGTAGGAACTCATTTCTTTTTATTCTCTGGGAATCGAGAGAAATTTCCCATGCCATCCGCGTCAAGGTTGTCCGGTTCGTAATCCAACTGATTTTGGTGCTCTTCTGGTTTGTGGCCATTGAAAATATTCCAAATCATAAAAACCAAGTAAATGGAGAAAATCACAAACCCGGTGATGAACATCGAAGTGCTCATGACCGTGTGATTCTGCGTTGGCGAATGGCGATGGAAAAGAGTAGAATCGTCCCGGCCCAATGCGCCGAGTACAATGCTTCATCGGTATGGCCCAACATGCCCAAGCCTACAGAGTAAAAGAGGCAAACAAACGCGAGCAATACAGGATACCATTGACGTAAGAAGTGAACGATGGTTTTCATGATTTGATTTGGATGGATGGATAACGTTTAATAAAAGAAGTGTCTAGATGAGCCGATTGTTCTTATCTACATCTTTAACTTGAGTTGAATCCACCCCCAAGAGTCGATGGCAGCGCAATTTGTGGCTCCTGCTGTTTGCAGTCATTTTCGATTGAGAACAAATCAAGAAGGGTGATACATAAATGCTCAAACTCTAGAAGGCTTGAAAAATTGAGGTTGACACGGTGGTGACGACTACCGCCGACTCCACCATAAGATAGACTTGACGATTAACGGTCGCTCTTCATTCAGTCATTACCGTGGTTCGATTCTTGCTCAGAACTGGGTCAGATGACGTCAGATATTCCTGCGCTTCCTGCTATGAAAAGTCCGATGATAGATGCCGCTGTGATCGTTTTCAACGGTCTCAAAACTGCTCCAGTCTTGATGGGTTTATCCTTTCGATCGAGGCTCATTCGATATCCCACTGTGGCAATGGTTCCGGCGTCGAAACTGATCGAGTTGGTGGTTCCAAACTCCACAGAAAATGTCCAGTCGCTTCTCTTGAATTGTGGTCCAATCATCAACGGCCACGGCCGGCAGCTAAGCATGACATTCTTGTTCAATGTTCCAATGCCCGCAGACACTTTGGCCGTGGCGTAAGAGGGGAAAGCTGCACCAATTTGGCATTCGACGACAAAGTTTTCTGAAGGTTGCTTGATCATGCCAAACATCAGACTTCCTCCTGGTGCCTCGAAATCAGAAATGCCGTAACCGTCGAGTGCTGCGATGCCCAAATTCAGTTCCGTAAAGCTTTGTGAATTTTGCTGGGAGACTGCGGCAGTGGCGAAAAGAAGGCCTAGTAAAAGTGGAAGCCAAATCTTACTCATGAGAGCAATGATAGGCGAAAAGGAGCGAAGCGCAGTGATGATGGGCATTGTTAGAATGCTTCAGGGAAGTCAATCTGAATATTTGATTAAATTGCTTCCAATGAAAAATAAGAATACTGCGCTTATTATGATAGGCGCCCTAATCATCGGATTGTTTATTGGCTACCTGATTGCAACGAACCTCATAGTCAATCGTTAGATGCCCTTGTCATCGTTGATGTGGCGATGCGATTGATTGTCCGCGAGAATGTCAAACTGATAAGAAGGTCTTCTCAACTTCGCAATTGCTGTAAATGAAAAAGAGCAACCGGTTGGATAGTCGATTCGGTGCTCAAGATGGGCAATGAGGTTCGGATCGCGGCCGAAGCTTATGTTTTCGTTAAATGTTTCGTGGATGTTTCGGTTGGAGGACTAGTCTTGTAATTGGTACTTCGCAAGTTGCACTTGATACCTTCTCATGCGCCGCTGCTGGCGTCTCTTTTTTGCTTTTGGGCTAGATAGGATGCCGATTGCAATACCAACGGGTGTCAGCAGAACACCTAGAACTATTTGACCAATAGCATCGAATGATGTTGTCTTAACGGTCACGTATCCGAAAGGTCCAGTGGTACTTACTGGCGGTCTTGAAGCACCGGAAGCAATTAAAATTGCACCTGTGAAAGCGAGGGTAGCTCCCAAGACTATTCCTGCTCCTTCGTCACCTTCAACTTCATTGAATTTATCCTGCTCAGCAACACTGATGTTAGGCAATTGAGACGCCTCTGATTTGGTCGAATCAATTGCTGTTTGCTGTGCCGTGCTGATGGATGAAACGAGAATTAGGACAACGACTAGTAACTTTTTCATGGCTTTTCTGTTGGTTCATTTCCGATAATTGTAGTAAACTATTTGCAATAAAAATAGGTGAAATTTTAGATCATTCTGACAGGATGCATGGAATAAGCAAAAGAAGGTGTGCTTTTGCTGTCTTTCAGCATTTTCAGGCGCAAGTTGCCGTTGGCCTATCAATTGGAAGCATTGAAGCATTTGCGGCATTTAAGAGCATTTGAAGATTTTACCGCATCCATTGATGAGTTTGCATCACGAACGACCGTTGAGCCCTATTTGGTAACAGATAAATAGGTAATTTTTAGGAGCGAAAGTCCAGATCATGGCGCAGTCCGATGAGCAAAGTCTGGTTTTGTTCGGCTCTGTCATCTCCTTTCCAAACGGACTGCAATAGCCATCCGATTTGCACAGAAGTGCCGTTTTCGAAACGGTAATTGAGGCCCGAGGACAATCTGTTCTGTTGAAGCAGGTTGTCGACGGGCCGTTCTGCTTTGCGCAATCCAATGAAAACTTCTTCGTATGCTGATACGGACCAGTTTGGATGCTTTGGAGGTGACCATGATAGTTGGACGAAGCAGCGGGTACGGTGCTGCCATGATGCGCCATCAGTGCGGTCCATGTAACGTTGCTCCAGCCGGTAGCGATGCAACCATTTGAAATTTCCTGTATTGGACTTGGTAATGAGTTGCTGCCAAATGCGATGCTCGTCAAACACACTGGAAATGGGTTGTTCTCCGTACGGGAAACTTCTGATCCAACCATAACCGGCCGTAACGAAGTGACTTTCATCTCGGTGCCAGTCGAGTCCAATTCGCAGCAGAGACTGCTGCCAATCTTGGCCCAAACCGGTGCGGCGGAATTGGTATTCTGTGTGCACCCCAATCGCGTCAGAGATACGATGATTACCAAACGCCATCAACCAAGTGTGGTTGTGCCTTGCGACCTCTCTCTGTTCTTGAGCCGTCGTGGCGATTGTGGTGCCGAGAGCCGCGACTAAAACGCCAATAGCCAATCGATTCATGCTGCAAATTTATGGGAATGCTGCAGGATGTAAAAGTGCAATAGAGGAGAATAGAAAAAAGCAGGCGTGAACTCTTGGATCACTGCCAGGTTTGTCTCAGCTCGACAGCTTGACCAGGTTTTGAGGCCATGGGTCATGAAATTCATGTCCTTCAAACCAAAGCTCTATTTCGGCATCTGTGAGAAAGCATGATCTCAAGGCTTCGGTAAATTGATCGACCCGAGTCTTATCACCAATAACAGTGAGGTGACAGTTGCGATCACCAAAACGGCCATGGTTTTCGGCTAACATTTCTTTCAGCATTGAAATCTCCGTTTCAGAAATTCCATGATTTTCATCTTCTGCAATTCCTGCGCGCCACGAGCCGTTGATTTCCAGGCTTATTCTGCCTGCGGCCTGATTCCAAAGCAATGCATACTTATCGCGACTGGCCAGCCAGAAAAAACCTTTGCTTCGATAAATTTTCTGATCAAGAAATTCATGGCAAATTTCCCATAGTCGTTCGGGGTGGAATGGTCGGTCATCTCGTATGACACGCGTTTCCAAATCGTAAGGTCTGTTTTTCAGGGTTTCGGCTGCCAAGACAGGAGCTAATTCCGCCATCAACTGTTCAACTTGAAAGTAATCGTACTGTGGAAGGTGCAAAAGCGAATCGATTTCCACTTTGCCAAAATACACGGCATGCTGATGAGAGTGCGGATTGATAGTGCTGATAACTGAGGCTATGGAAGAGAATTGGTCATCTGAAATTCGATCGGTTTTGGTCAGAAATACATGACTACTGAACAGGATTTGCTCTACGAGAAGATTCACCGTATCTCGACTACCATTGCTCAGGTTTTCCTGCATCGATGGGATGAGATTGCTTCCATCGTTGTAGTCTTGGCTAAGCATGAGGCAATCGACCAAAGCAAAAACGCCATTGAGCTGCACAGCTTCGTTTTTTTTAAAAAACTGAATGAGCGGCATGGGATGACAACTGCCAGATGTTTCAATCACAATGAGTTCTGGATCATTGTTTGCTTTTAATTTACGAATCCCATCATCCAGCTTCATGATTCCCTCGTCGCTGCTGAGGACACAGGAGTGAATTGACACCAAAATGTTGTTGTTATCCTCCACTGCCTCAGTGCTGCTCAACAATTCGCCATCTACATCTAGATCGCTCATATCATTGACAATGCCGCAGACATTGGTATTCATCTTGCTGGATTGAGCTAACAGATTTCGGAACAAAGTGGTTTTCCCTGAACCAAGGAAGCCATTAAGAATGATCACGGGAGTTTTTTCCAATGTTTTCATATTGGAGGCGATTTTCACATGGAGATTTGATTCTCGATGCGAACGCAAGTTATGCAGATGATCAACAAGCTATCAATCACGATGGATAACGCAGTCTTCTGATGCACAATGGCAAAACTTCATGTTGTAGAAATGGGTGCCAATCAGTGCCGTCGCGGCTGAATATTTAATCCATTCCGCAAACAATGCGGGGTAGAAGTTTTCAAGCAGTATCGAACAGGTCAAAGCACCCCAAGCGGCCCAAAGAGAAATCCGAACGACGGTCGAGGAGCTGGACCTGAAGGATTGTAGTACGGCCAATCCCGATATGACTAAGAATGCGAAATCAATGGCTCTCCACCAGCTAGGTGCCGAGCTGCAACAAGAATGCGTGCATGCTTGGGCAATAAAAATAAACGGCGTTGCTATGCAGTGAATCATGCATATAAAGCTCGCAGCTGCTCCGATGGTATCAGATTTTATGGAAAGGGATGGCACGGTGCTTAAATTTGAAGAGCGAAATTAACGCAAAGAACATCAAACGCAACTTAGTTGCATTAAATTTGACGAATGGGGGTTCAGCGCAGAACAAAAACAGTAGAGAGAATACTCGCAGCCTTTCGTGATCCAAAAGAGGCCCTCTCTGCTAAGATGTTACTCTGTAGAATGGATGAAGGGGTCAATAAAACAACTGTTTATCGGCTGCTTGATAGACTCGAAGACGACGGCGTGGTGCATTCTTTTTCAGGTGATGATAGTATAAAATACTATGCAAGGTGTCATTCATGTTCGGACACATTGCACCTGCACAGTCATCCGCATTTTCAATGTGTTTCGTGCGATAAAGTGCGCTGCCTCGATTTTGAAGTAACGCTGGATGCGCCTGAGAACTTGCAAGTGATGGAATCTCAGATTCTGCTCAAAGGTCATTGCGAGTTGTGCTCGAATTGAGCGCATAACATCGTCTTTTGGCACTAGGAGCCTAGAGTTGTGCAACCGAACTTTGAATCATGGATTCTCTCTCTCAAATTGTGTTGGGTGCTGCCGTCGGCGAGGTTGTCTTGGGTCGGCGCATAGGCAACAGAGCCATGATTTGGGGGGCTGTTGCCGGAACCATTCCGGATATGGATGTGTTGGGCAAATACTTCCTAAGCGAGTTGGATAACCTCGCGTTTCATCGTGGCATCAGCCATTCCCTGCTTTTCTGCGTTTTGGGTGCTTTGGCGATAGGTTGGTTGACCAATCGATTGTACCACAGCCGTTACCACGCAGGGTTGGCGATGTGCACCAAGGCACTAGCAGCGGTAGTTGTTGGGTTTGTGGTGAATTTTCTTATTCAAATTTTTGCGCCGGGTACGTGGTGGGCCATGGCCATCTACATTCCGCTGGTTGCTCGCTGGCTCTGGCATCATGGTCAACGCCGGTATTTTACTGGAAATTGGAAGGCTCCAGAAGCTGATTTGAAGGGTTGGGTTCTGTTGTTTTTTTGGGGTTTCTTGACCCATGTCTTGCTCGATTGTTTCACGACCTATGGAACCCAGGTTTATGCGCCGTTTTCCAATCAGCGCGTCGCATGGGGAACCGTTTCTGTGGTAGATCCGCTCTACACGTTGCCTTTTATCCTTTGCTTGCTTGTCGCGACGCGATTTGCGCGGAACGATTCCCGTCGGCGGCTGATGAACCTTCTAGGATTGAGTTGGAGTTGCCTTTATTTGGCCATTACGGTGGCGAATTTCACACAGGTTCAGCGCACAGTAGCTGACGCACTTCACGATCAAGGGCATAGCCATCAACGATTTTTAATCACTCCGACCATATTCAATAATGTGCTTTGGAATGTTGTGGTGGATACGGGGGATTCGTTTTTGTTGGCCCAGCATTCGATCTTCGATGAAATCCCAGTGCATTTTCAGCCGGTCAGCAAAGGGTATGAACTGCTCTATAACATGGACTCAGATGAGACCATTGCCGTTCTTCGATGGTTCAGTGCTGGATACCTCAATGCGGTGCGCAGAAGCGATGGTGCATTGCAATTGAATGATCTTCGCTTCGGTACATTCTCTGGGCGCGCTGAAAATGCAGATGATTACATATTTCGCTTTGATTTGCTCGAGCGCGGCCCCACCGAGCCTTATGGTTTCAAACGCGTAGAAGGAGGACCGCCGGATAAGAAGGCCGAAGAGATGATGCTGGAGTTGTTTGATCGTGCGAGCGGCCTCTCCTTTGAAGATGTTCCATTTTAGTTTGTTAAGGTGTTTCCTTGCAGTGTTAATATCAACTCAAAAGAGAAACGATGAACTTATTTTTCTACTCAATTTGTGCGTCTGTGTTACTACTCGCAGGGTGCAAGACGGAGGGGTGTACGGACCAAAATGCAGTTAATTGGAACTCCGATGCAGATACCAATGATGGTTCGTGTGCGTTTGAAGGCAAAGTTGTCTTTTGGTATGGTGAGGAGGTAGCAATTGAAAAGGGACAGTTCGCGACTGCATATTCTTTTTATGTGGACGGACAGTTGGTTGGTTCGCAGGCGGTATCCATGTTTTGGAACGGGGCTCCTGATTGTGGTCAGGCCGCATCCATCACCGCTACGAAAGACCTAGGCCTAGTTACTTCTTACGCGGCAGAATACGAGGTCATCGATGACGCGGGATTTGTCGTGTGGAGTGGCATTGTCAATTTCCAGGCCAATACGTGCGAGGCACTCGAACTCACCCTCTGAAGAAGCTTGAGGCATGAAAAGAGTCCGCACCCGTTCGGGTGTAGACTCTTTTTTTTGATCAAGTTCCAAAAGAATGGTGCTACTTTCGCGTCCGCGTTTGAAGGGATGTCGAAGAATCGTTCGTTCCCATGATCGAATAGCGCGCATCAAGACAGGGAAAATCCAAAGGACCCATAAAAGCGATCAGAATGAAGCGGATCAATGCGTATAAGAAGTTGTTTGAAGTGGAGGGAGAGATCGAGCTGAGCGAACTCAAAAAGACCTACCGAAAGCTGGTGAAGGAATGGCATCCGGACAAACATGTTTTGGACGAAGCCAAGGCGCAAGAGGCAGAGGAGATGACACGCCAAATCACCGACGGGTACGCGTTTCTTATCAGCATTGCTCCAGCAACCATTGCCAAGGGCCTCGCGGAATACACAGATACCATTGAGAATGCCTTCATCGATGACATGCAGCACAAGAGCTTGCTGCTGGAATTGAAGTTTACAGACGGATCGACCTATGAGTATTTCGGGGTCAATAAGGCGTTGTTCACCAAGCTCGTAAACGCAGATAAGGTGCAACGATTTGCGCGACGCAACATCTTCAATTCCTTCCTTTACCGCAAGTCCAAAGCGACGGTTGAGGCGGAATAAAAAAGCATTGCACACTGCGCCTATTATCATGGCACTCGAGCTCTGCACTCAATATGGAGCTTTGTTACTCCAGCTGATGTGTTTTCGAACCGAACCATCGCTAAAGTGATATAGCAAGGCTTTGTTGGGAGCGTATTTGCAGATGCGTCCCATGAGGTCCGAGATGTGGAGCAATTCAGCGATCTCGGTTGAGTTTGGTGCCGATGAAATCGTCAGAGGTGTGACCATGAGATGCATGGCAACGGGACGATGATCACTGACGTTGTAATCGTACTCTGACCATCCCCCGGACATGTGGGCAGCGATGTCGAGGCAGGCCACTTGTGTGCTGGGAGCATTGAAGTCAGTAAAAAGTTCATCGGAGATGAGTAAATGATCTAGGTGCGATGGCCATCCAGGGAAAGACCAGCCTGAGCTTGGGCCTTGCGCAATAGGCATGTCTGCAAAAAGATAATCCTCAGGCAATTCAAGGAATGGCTCAAACACATTGTTGGCGGGCCCTTCTTCGATCAGGTCATTCAAGTCGCCGAGAATGATGACTCGGTCATCCGGGAGTTCGTTTTGGATGTATTCATTGATCAACACGCAGGCTTCGCGTCGGCGCATCTCTTCATCGCCGTCGTCCGACCAGTTGATGGTGCCGTTGCCACAGCATTTGAAGTGGTTGTTGATGGCATAGAATGGCTCACCGTTGAACGCGAAGTGAAGGATTAGGGGGGAGCGAGGCAATGGACTCCAAAAAGGGGATTCGGTGTAAATTTCAAATGCATCAAGCACTTC
>MDTC01001953.1_pt1 | contig 11659 bp, 8 predicted proteins | sample 811181 | NCBI WGS metagenome assembly MDTC01 (sample SAMN05326644, study PRJNA326480) | marine metagenome | isolation source: seawater | place: Pacific Ocean: North | collected 2011 | reverse complement strand
TCCAATGTAATAAACATTTCTTTGTTTCCTCTTTGTTCGGGTCTCTTCCTAAAGCCAGCCTGAAAGCTTGTCGAATAATTTGTCCTTCTTGCTTTCCCGGTTTATTTTTGAGCAAGCGATTAGCCAGTCCAAGTGCTCGATCCAGCACTTCTTCGGAATTCATCAGAGTCAAAGCTTGGGGCGCAACGGTTGAAGTTTCACGGACTTCACAGGAATTATCTGGCCCTGGTTGATTAAAAGTTTCCAGAAAAGGATCCCGCAATCCACGAATTTTTTCCACATAAATAGTTCTGCGGTTTCTTTGGGAGGGAAGAGGATCAGGTTCATACACTGAGGCAACTCCCCCCATGATTTGTCGGGGTTGAAAAGCTACCTCCTCAATGAGGTCAGGACGGGCGGGAATGCCCCCAACGGATAGATTGAGTTCCCCACTTGCAAATAACATCGCATCACGGAGTTCTTCTGCGGTCAGACGACGAGGACGGAATCGTGAATATAGATTTTCTTTAGGGTCCAAGTCAGTAACTTCTTCCGGATTGGGATGTTTACTACTTCTACGGTATGTTTCTGAAGACAAAATCAATGCATTCAATTTTTTTACCGACCACTGGTTTTTAATAAACCAGTCAGCGAGGTAATCGAGCAAGGCGGGATGCGTCGGAAAAGCCCCGGTTGCCCCAAAGTTATTAGGATTTCCAGCAATTCCGCGGCCAAAGTGCCAGGACCAAATCCGGTTCACCATTACTCGAGCAGTAAGCGGATTGCTTGGATCTACAATCCATTCGGCAAGAGCGAGTCTTCGACTGCCCTTCCCTTTCGGAAAGATTCTACTGCTCATGCCCCCAAGTGATTCTGCCGCACTCAGAGCACCGGGCTGAACCGTGCCTCCAAGAGTATATACATCGCCACCTGTATAAATAACTTCCGGATCAAAATATCCCATTGACCATGGATCTTCCGGCATGTCCAGACGACCCATTACTCTGTTGTGGGGGATTGTTTTCCCGGTGTACACCGCATGAGTCAGCGGTTGGACCCTGTCGAGTTCAAGGCGGTGGCGGATCAAATTTTTAAACAGCCTTGATTGGGAAGCCTCGTCTCCTGGATCCAAACCGTTTTCTCCCACCTTGGCTTGTCCTTTTTCCACTTTTTTAAGCCGATTAATCTTATTTTGAAGTTCTTGTTTGTCCCGCTCGTAATGATCAATTTTAGCCTGAGTCAGTGATGTAAATTCCGCAAATCCACTTTGAGACTCGTTCTGGAGGAAAACCGCTGGTCTTTCCGCCAGTTGGGTAGTCGAAAAGACCGCCATCATTCGATAATAATCCCGGGTCGGAATTGGGTCGAATTTATGATCATGGCACTTGGCACACTGCATCGCATGAGCCAGAAAGGTCTGCCCAACCGAATCGGTCACATCATCAAGCCATTGTTGCCTGGTCTCTTTGAACACACTCATCCCGGTCTGCTCCCATGGACCCATGCGGAGAAATCCAGTGGCCACCAAATTTTCGGAAACTTCAGGATTTATCTCATCTCCTGCAATCTGTTGTCTGACAAACTGATCATAGGGCTTATCCTCATTAAATGAGCGGATCACATAATCTCGATAGCGCCACGCATTCGGACGGGAGTAGTCATTGGCAAATCCACCGGAATCAGCATACCGAGCGACATCGAGCCAGAGACGGGCAAAATGTTCACCATAGTGAGGAAGTTCCATCATTTGCTTCGCGTATTTTCCAACCGCTAATTTGGATTTCTTAAAATCACGCACAAAAGAAACTGAGCGTCTGGGATTGGGAGGAAGCCCAGTCAAACTAAAAGAAAGCCGGCGATACAATTCAAGAGGTTCTGCATCGAGTGCCGGTTGTAATCCAGCAATTTTTAACTGGCGGTTTACAAACCAGTCAACTGGATTTTTCTCCCTCGGTACTTTCTCTACTTGAAGAGGTCGATAGGCCCACAACTTTTCATTCTCATAGCGTCGATTTTGCCAGTCTTTGGAAAGAGCCTCGGAGGTCACCACTTTTTCTCCTTCCGCATAGTCCCTCTGAATCCTTGCAGTTTTTTCCTCACTTGGCCAGGGAGCACCGGCATCAATCCAGTTGCGAATCCACCAGGATTCCTCCTCGGTTAATTTATCCGCTTCCTTCGGCGGCATTTCAAGGTCTTTCTCCACCCGTGTGCTTAATAAGTAGAGATAACTTTCTTCGCCCTTGTTCAAAAGGAGAACATTGTTTCCAAAAATTTCTCCTCCATTCAGGATGGATTTCCGACTTCGCATGTCAAAATCGCTCTTTATATTTTGTGGGTCTTCCCCATGGCAAGCCAAGCACTTTTGTGCAAAAAGAGGTTTTATTTTTAGGGCAAATAGTTTTTCTCCATCACTTGTTTCACTCGCAAATGTTAACAAGGAAAGAAATGAAAAAGGACAAATCAACAAACCAACGAAAAACTTCATTCAGGCACCACACAATACAACCTTTCGTAAACATTCAACACCACAAGGGTGTAATCGCGGAAAATCTTTCAGATGGAAGAATGATCCAAGCCCGGCATTATGTATGGTACTATTATCAAGTCAGCTTTGAATAAACTGCTGACAATGTGTCCTTGGCATCCCCAAAGAGCATATTAGTGTTGTCCTTAAAATAAAGCGGATTCTCCACCCCTGAATACCCAGCGGCCATACTCCTTTTCAAAGCGACTACTGACTTCGCATTCCATGCCTCGATAACCGGCATACCCGCAATCGGACTGTCCTTATCCTCCAATGCGGAAGGATTGACAATATCATTGGCTCCAACGACTAACAGCATATCAACCTCGGGCAAATCATCGTTGATTTCATCCATTTCAAATACAATGTCGTAAGGAACATTGGCCTCCGCGAGTAATACGTTCATGTGTCCGGGTAAACGACCGGCTACCGGGTGGATCGCAAAGCGGACATTCACATCATTTGCTCGCAGGGCTTCGGTAATATCTTTGACCACATGCTGGGCTTGTGCCACTGCCATTCCATAGCCCGGGACTATCATTACCTCTTTTGCTTCTTTCAATTCCTGAGCCACTTCATCAGAATTTGTTTCGGTGATTGATCCCTCAATCTCTCCGCCACTAGTGGAACTTCCTCCACCCGCGGTCCCAAACCCGCCGAAAATTACATTGGCCAAACTCCGGTTCATCGCTTTGCACATGATGTAACTGAGAATTGCACCACTGCTCCCGACTAGAGCCCCGGTGATAATAAGCAAATCATTTTTGAGCATAAACCCTGCTGCTGCTGCCGCCCATCCTGAATAACTATTCAGCATCGACACTACCACAGGCATGTCCGCTCCTCCAATCGCCACAATCAAATGAACACCAAGTACGAAGGAAATAACGGTGACAATTAAAAGACTGACGAGAGCCTGATCGTGCCCCTGAACAAGAAACTGGGATCCCAACCAAATTGAAACTCCCACCATTCCCAAATTAAGAAAATGCCTGGCCGGCAAAAGAAGTGGCTTTCCACTCAGAGAGCCCCTTAACTTCCCAAAAGCAATTACAGAGCCAGTAAAAGTCACACCTCCGATAAAAACCCCAAGAAGGATTTCAACCTCATGAATCAATTTCTCCGCACCGGAAAGTTCAGCATGACCAGGGTCCAAAAAGCTTGCCAGACCAACAAGAACAGCGGCCAATCCAACAAAGCTGTGTAAAATTGCAACGAGTTCGGGCATCGAAGTCATTTCGACTCTCTTAGCCAGTACAGCCCCGATCAACGCACCACCGAGCATCAGTGGGATTAAGAGCTTAAAATTTTCCACCTCTCCACTTAAGAAAGTGGCCAAAATCGCCACCGTCATGCCCAAAATTCCATAAAAGTTTCCTTTTCGGGCGGTTTCCTGTCTGGACAACCCGCCCAGACTAAGGACAAAAAATAGGCCCGATACTAAATAGGCCATGTTGACTAAACCCGTGGTCATTCTTTGCGAAACATTTTGAGCATTCGATGGGTCACTAAAAACCCACCTGCAATGTTAATAGTAGCCAGAAAAATCGCCACTCCTGCAATCCACGGGTTGGTCCCCGAAACAAACAACATACCGCCAATCACAATGATTCCACTGATTGCATTGGTAACGCTCATCAAGGGTGTGTGCAGGGAGGGAGTTACATTCCAAACCACCATATAACCCACGAAACACGACAAAACAAAAACCGTGATTTGATCGAGAAATTCGTTCCCGCCTTTCCACCCCAAGGCTAAAAGAACCACGGCAAGACCACCAAGCATCAAACTGGAAGAAAAACGAGAAGAGGCTTTTTTTTCTTCGGATAGAACTGGCGGGTTGGATTGCTCAATCGTTTTGGCAGAGGATTGACTCACTTCCACTTTGGGCGGTGGCCATGACAATTGTCCCTCGTCTAAAACCAAGGATCCGCGTAAAATTTCGTCTTCCTGATTAATTGAAAAATCTTCCGCATTCCCCAATAAATTGACCAATTTAACCAGATTATTTCCATACAATCGACTTGATTGGGTAGCCAGGCGAGAGGGCAGGTCGGTGTAGCCTAAGATCGTAACCCCGTGTGAAACCCTCTTCGCACCTTGTTCAGTGAGTTCGCAATTACCACCACCCTCAGCGGCAAGGTCTACGATAACCGATCCCTGCTTCATACTTTTCACCATATCCTCAGTAATCAGAATTGGTGATGTTTTACCAGGTATCATGGCCGTGGTGATGATCACATCTACATCCTCGGCTTGCTCGGCAAATAACTTCATTTCCGCATCGATGAATTCTTTGCTCATCACCTTTGCATATCCACCGGAGCCCGATCCTTCCTCCTCAAAATCAAGCATTAAGAACTCGCCCCCCAGACTCTTCACTTCTTCCTTCACCGCGGGGCGGGTATCAAAGGCACGAACAATCGCTCCCATGTTACGGGCTGCTCCAATGGCGGCTAAGCCAGCCACACCTGCTCCGATAACCAGCACCTTGGCTGGGGGAACCTTGCCCGCAGCGGTAATTTGACCGGTAAAAAAACGACCAAATTCATGAGATGCCTCCACCACTGCTCGATACCCAGCCACATTTGCCATCGAGCTCAATGCATCCATTGACTGTGCGCGTGAAATTCTGGGCACACAATCCATCGCCAGAAAATTAATTTTTTTCTCACCCAGTATTTGAAGAAGTTCTTCATTACGCCCTGGGTAAGCAAAACCGATCAATGTAGCTCCCTCCCGAATCTTTTTTGCCTCCTCCATACTTGGAGGATTCAATTTAAGCATTAAATCTGCCTTGGACCATACTTCCTCACTGTCGGAAACGATAGTGGCACCCGCCTGCTCGTAGTCAGGATCAGAAAAACTGGCATGTTCGCCAGCACCCTTTTCGACACGGATTTCGTAACCGAGTTTTTGAAAAGCCTCTACATTACTAGGAGCTATTGCAACACGCTTTTCTAAATCACTTGATTCCTTTGGGACTGTAAGGTTCATTGAAGCAAAATATTGATACCAATGGAGTGGATGAAATCAACTCCTCTGTAAAGCAAAAGATGGTATTGAAGGATTTCCTGCAACGATTCGATAAATTTAACGGGTAAGATGCACCGCAGTTTTATTGATTTTACTGCTCGTCTTTTGAGGTCTTAAAGTTATTGTGAGACATTAAGCCAGTAGACGGACCACCCTCACCCGTGGATTAGGATGATGAATAAGCTTATGAGGAAAAGTTCGAAATTTGGCCACGAGTACAAACAATCGAACTGAACCTGCCCCATGAATGAAGAACAAGATATTCATGCGCCCGAGGAATCCCGCGTGCGTTTTGAAGAAATGAATTTATCCGCCCCGATCCTACAGGCGGTGGAAAAAGCGGGGTATGAAAATCCATCCCCGATCCAAGAACGGGCAATTCCCCCTTTGCTCGAAGGTTCTGATTTGTTGGGCGTTGCACAGACAGGCACTGGAAAGACGGCTGCATTTTCGTTGCCCTTACTCTCCCGTATCGATGAATCGGTCAAAGGGGCTCAAATTCTCGTCCTGGCTCCTACCCGCGAGTTGGCTCTGCAAGTTTCCGAAGCAATGGAAGGATTTGCCGAGAACTTGCGTCAATTGCGTGTAGTGGCGGTTTATGGAGGAACCGGATACGGAGAACAAATTCGTGAATTTAAACGCGGGGCTCAAATTGTTGTGGGCACGCCTGGTAGAGTCATGGATCATATTGAGAAAGGCTACCTCAAATTGGACAACCTTCAGGCATTGGTATTGGATGAAGCCGATGAAATGCTCAGCATGGGCTTTATTGACGATATCGAATGGATTTTAGAACATACTCCAAAGGAACGCCAAACCGCATTATTTTCTGCAACCATGCCCAAGCCAATCCGTAAACTTGCGGAGAAGCACATGCGTGATCCGGTTGAAATTACAATTAAGGTAAAAGCTGAAAATTCTCCCAATATTCGTCAGCGGTTCATCAAGGTAAGACAGCATGAGAAGCGTGATATGTTGCACAAGCTTCTGGAAATCGAAAAATTTGAGGCAATGCTGATCTTCGCTCGCACCAAAAATGCAACCATGGAAATTGCTGAACGCCTGCAAGGAAGAGGCTACCCGGCTGAGCCCTTGAATGGAGACATGCCTCAATCCCTGCGCGAAAAAACCGTTGATCGGTTGAAGCGTGGAAAAATCAATGTTCTCGTTGCTACTGATGTTGCCGCCCGGGGGCTCGATGTTGACCGCATTTCTCATGTTCTCAATTACGACGCTCCTTTTGACCTTGAATCCTACACTCACCGAATTGGTCGAACCGGTCGGGCAGGACGCGAGGGAGATGCGATTATTTTTGTTACTGGCAAGGAAATGAGGATGCTCAATGCGATCGAGCGTACCCTCAAGGTACCCTGCGACGAATATGTCTTCCCCACTTTGGAAGAAATGAATGAACGCCGGGAGGAAGAATTTTTCGCTCGGATTGAGGATGGGTATAAAGGAGACCTTGCCGATTACCGCAAGGCCTTGCAGCGCTACCTTGAGGAATCAGGAAAAGACACCCTGGAAGTTGCGGCTTCTCTTGCCTTTCTTGCCGCTGGCAAGAAAGGATTGCGCTATGAAAATATGCCCGTGCAAAGTCCGAGAAAATCTCGACGCGAGGACCGAGGAGACAGAAGAGATTCCTCTTCCCGACGGGAGGATCGTGGAGACCGAAAATCTTTTAAAGACGACCATCTGCAAAGTTACCGCATCGAAGTGGGAGAATACCATGGTGCTCAAAAAGGGGATATTGTCGGAGCAATCGCCAACGAAGTGGGTTTGGATCCGAAACAGATGGGGAAAATTCGAATGTTTAAGGATCATACTTTTATCGACTTACCCAAAGATATGCCCCGCGAGATTCTTGAGGCGTTAAAAACAGTTTGGGTACAAGGCCATCAGATGAATCTTTCAGTGGACAAGGGGCGACCCCGGCCCGGTAAGGGTGGAAAATTCAGCAAGGGATTCGGGAAAGGAAAAAAGTTCGGTAAGGGAGGCGACTTCAAAAAAAAGTCAAAAGGCCGATTCCGTAGCTGAGATCATTTTTTTGCGGTGATCCATTTGACCGCATTTCCCAACATATCAAGGTATTCTTTAGTCGACATTGTTGAATTGTGATGCCCCAAAGTGGTTGAAAATATTCTGCCCTTTCCATGGGTATTGACCCAAACACATGCCTGAGGTTCCTCAGGCCGGTTGTCTTTTCCATTGTCGCCATAAGCCAAAACCTTGGTCCCCGGATAAACTTCCTGAACCATGTAAAGTTCTCCCTCCGGGGTCAGCCATCCATCAGGCATATTCTTGATCGTCTGGTGTTTGGCGAATTTCTTGACCTTGTTGACCGTGATTGCGGCCTTGGGTCCGTGTCCTTTGGAACTGGCTCCAAGCATAGCGGGCCATGCTTTCTTTTTTCCTTCCTTAGCCTCAATCTTCCAGTGGTAAGAATGCATCGCACAATGCAAAGCAATTGCAGGCTTTCCCGCCTTGTGAATATCGGTGATTGATTTTACGAACTTGGCATCCTCTTCATGGGCAAAGCAGTGGTTGTAAACCACATAATCATAATCCTCGGCCCACCCTGACTCGCTTAATCTGGTCTTGCTCTTGGTCTCGTTCATTTCAAAAAAGATTTCCCACTTGGTGGGTACGCGTTCACTTATTCCCTCGCTGATGATATTTTTCTGCGTCGGGTAGTCATGACAACAACCCCCGGTTATCATGAATGCCCGTAAAGGCTTTTTTTCTTCATGATGTTTTCCAAAAAGTGAAAATGCTAGAATAAGTGTGAGGGCTGGCAAAAGGAATTTCATGATTTTTTGATGGAATGTTTTCTTCACGCAAATCACATTCGAGGAATACTACAAGCTGGAACTGCTTGTCCCCACCTTAAAAGTTTTTGATTTCTTGATGCCTGTAGCAGGATATAATGTGATCGTTCACCATCCCAACTGCCTGCATGAAAGCATAACAAATGGTTGGGCCGACGAACTGGAATCCTCTCGCTTTTAGCTCTTTGCTCATCCTTTCAGATTCGTTCGTGGTGGGGGGAGTTTCTTTCCAACTTTTCCTGAAATTCGTAATTGGCTCATGATTGACAAAGGACCAGATGAATTCAGAGAATTTCCCCTTTTCTTCAATCAAATCCAAATAAGCCCGGGCATTCTTTTTTGCGGCCAATATTTTTAATCGGTTCCGAATGATGCCGGAATCATTGAGCAAAGTTTCGATTTTAGCTTCCGTCCAATTGGCCATTTTCACCGGATCAAATTGATCGTAGGCCCGTTGATAATTTGCCTGTCTTTTTAGAATCGTGATCCAGCTTAAACCCGCCTGTGCCCCGTCGAGAATTAACTTTTTAAACAATTCACCATCCTGATACAAAGGCACCCCCCATTCCTCATCATGGTATTTAAGGTATACTTCATCACCCACTGGCCAACTACACCTTGGTGCCGATTCTTGAATCATTGCATGCATTGCTTCATGAAGTCACTCACGGCGAGATAAAATTCATTTGGATTTTCCCAAGGAACCCGGTGTCCGGCGTGAGGAATCACCCGGAACTCCACACTTTGACAGAAGGAAGCTAGTTCCTTCCCTATGCTTGAGTACTTCTCATCTTTTTCTCCCGATAAATATAGGATCGGTGGATTCTTAATTTGAGAAAGTTCGGGAACAAGGTTTCGCTGACGGCCCTTGGAGAAAACTTTGAATTGGTGGCTAATTTTCGAGGAATTCAAATCCCCAATCTTTCGTGGAGCTGGATTTTGAATTCCGCAAAAAATCTTCTGCTCGTCCCATTCCTTAATCAATTTCTCAAGAGGTTCATTTCTTAATTTAACCGCCCATTCCTGATCATTTTGTAACTGTCTTAGCATTTCCTCCTTGGAACCATTTCCTGGGTTCGCCCCAACAACCACTAACCCCAACCATAAATCCGGTCGGTCCAGACAGGCGTGCAAGGCAAGTCGGCCCCCCAATGAATAACCCAGTAAAAAAGATTTTTCTCCCGCTCCTTGCTCTTGCACTCTTTTAGAAAAGTCGTCGGTCCAGTGCTCAAACCCTTTGAAATCTCCGTTTGACAAGTCTTCACTGACCAATTCTAGGTTTGGGTTCTTGGTCGCCAAGTTTTTGCCGAATGAATCCCAGACAGAAGGTGTCTGCATCGATCCGTGTATGCACCAGATATTCATGCCGCAAAGAAACTGCAACCCTCACTCTTCTTCAGTAAATTGTTCATCCTCTAAGAGATCAATTTTACTCTGCATTGCCGCTCGGGCATTCTCAGCATCTTTCTCTGCAACCTGTACCCGGATGCCGGACTTGGTTGCAAAAATATGCGGGGCCACGCCCGCGGTCAGTTCATCTGGAATGAATGCTTCAATTCCAAAAGAAGAAAGCTTCAATTTCAAAAGTTCGGCTTCCATAAGGGTTCCATAATTGGCAATTGTCTTCATTGTAATTCAAAATTGTTACACCATCCATAAATTGTCATTTTCGGACTCTAAAAGAAATCCAATTTAATTACAGTACAATGATTTTTGATTGATTCGACCCAATAGAATATGAAATTAAAAAAAGACTGAATACTTTTTCTATTCATAAAAAAGCGAGGAGAAATTTTTGCGAGTGAGATTTACCTTTCATTGGAACGCTGATGATTTTATGAATTAAAGATAGCAGATGACAGCTAATATTCATAGATTATGAAAAGGTTCTTTTTAAATTCCCTACTATTTTTGTTTTTGATGCAAGGAGTATATGCAAAGCCCTTTTACATTTATTCCCCCAGCTCGAAGGAAAATAAACTCTGGATCGTCCGTGCTATCCCTCGGGGAGAAAACTTAAATTTTGAGGTCGCTCAAAAAGTTGCTCTTGGATTTTCGGGAAGAGTGATTACTTCTCACCCCACCAAACCCCTGCTCTACATAACTGCAACCAGCGGGGATTCAGGCATGGTGCCGGGAGCAGTGGTATTTCTTAATCAGGACGGCTCGTACAACAGACACCAGCAAGTAAACTTTAACGACGGGGCTTGCTTCTTCTCTCTCGACAAGGAAAAGAGACACCTGCTCGGAGTGAGTTACGGAAATGGTCGGCTCAATGTCTACCCCCTCGACGAAGAAGGAATCCCCGGAAAAGCAGTTACAACTGTGGACGAAGGAGTGAACCAAGCTCATTGTGTTTTGATGCCACCCGATGGCAAGAATGTCTACATACCCTATGTGAAGGAAAACCTTGCTATTCTGCAATACTCCTACGACGGGACCACCGGCAAGGTCACCCCGCTCGAACCTAAAGACGCTCAACCCCCCCTTGGATCCGGTCCCCGCCATACGGCCTACCACCCCACCCTGCCGATGGTCTACTTCAGCAATGAGCAAGGGGTTGGCCTCTCTTCCTACCGGCGGGAAGACAACGGACAACTTAATGTGGAACAGGACATCAGTATCCTTCCCCCTGGCATGTCCAAGATTGGTCTGAGTGCATCCGACCTCCTCATTACCCCGGACGGAAAATTTCTTTTTGCCGGCTTGCGTGGACACAAGCAGGACTTTGACCATATCTCCCGCTACAAGACTCTGGAAAACGGCAAGGCAGAGTTTCTGGGTCTGACCGAAGCCGATAAGATTCCCTGGGGTTTGACCCTTTCCCCGGACGGAAAGTTCCTTCTCGTCACTGCAACCACCGGAGCCAGCCTCACTGCCTACCGGATCTCCAAAGATGGAAACCTCAAGAAAGTGGCCAAGCTTGCATGGGCCCCAAGAATGTCAGACTTGGTGACTCGGTAGAAAGATTTTGTATCACTAAGAAATGAAAAAAATTAAACCATTTTTACTCTGCCTCTATTTCTCGATCAGCTGTTTCGGCGAATCTTTGGTTCAACCTGGAGCAAAAATAAACAAACTGGCTGATGGAATGAAGTTTACCGAAGGACCAGTCTGGCTACCCGACGAGCAGACGCTGGTTTTTTCGGATATCCCCAGCAGTTTACTCATGAAGTGGAGCGAAAAAGAGGGCCTGTCCAAATTTCGGAAAAGTGAAAATGCCAACGGGAACATCCTTGATCTGGAAGGAAACATTATTTCCTGCCAGCACGGTGCCCGAAACATTATTCGC
>MDTC01254328.1_pt1 | contig 11660 bp, 7 predicted proteins | sample 811181 | NCBI WGS metagenome assembly MDTC01 (sample SAMN05326644, study PRJNA326480) | marine metagenome | isolation source: seawater | place: Pacific Ocean: North | collected 2011 | reverse complement strand
GTAAAAGGCGTGATCACCGTTTGGGATAAAAACGGTAAAAGCCTAAGGCAGTTGAAACCTGAACCAACGGACAAAAATGCGACCACCGAAGGTGGCTTGATTAGCTTCCGAAACGACGTCTTGCCTATACTTTTTCGCTCCGGATGCGCGGGGGGGAGTTGTCATGCTAAAGCTGGCGGCCGAAACGGTTTTCAGCTTTCGATTTTCTCTTTTGACCCCAAGAGCGACCATCGTGAAATCGTTTGGGAATCCGGAAGTCGAAGGGTAATGCCCGCGGCTCCGGAGGAAAGCCTATTGCTTCGGAAACCGACGCTGGCAATCGATCACGAAGGGGGAAAGCGCTTTGAGAAGAACTCGGCATTCTACAAAGTGCTACGGGACTGGATTGCGCAAGGCGCCCCCTACTCCGTCCCGGGGGAATCCGAGCTCAATCTAATCGCAGTAACTCCGACTACGGGGCGCTACAAAAAGGGACAGAAGATTCGACTGAAAGTAACCGCTCGCTACTCTGACGAATCCGAACGAAGCGTCACCCACCTCGCCGAGTACCACTCGAACGACGAAGGGATGGCGGTAGTCGACGAGGATGGAGTCGTCACCTTGGGCCAACAATCGGGAGAAGGGGTGGTCATGGTTCGCTATCTGGATGAAGTGGCCATTGTTCGCCTTACGATTCCCGTAGACAAACTGCTTCCGAAAAATGCATACGACGGATTGACGGTCGGTAACGAAATCGACCGTCTCGTTTATTCAAGGCACAAGGAAATGGGTTTGCTCGTTTCCGAAATCTGCACCGACTCCGAGTTCATTCGGCGGGCCTCGATCGACACGGTGGGCAAGCTGCCCAAGGGTGAGGAAGTCCGCAAATTTCTAGCCGACAAGTCGCCCGACAAACGCAAAAAACTTGTCGATTCTTTGTTAACCGATTCCGACTGGGCCGACTACTGGGCGATAAAGTTCGGGGATCTGCTTCGCCCGAACATACAACGTGTCGGTGTCAAGCCCGTCTACCTGATGGATCGCTGGATTCGCAGGCGCTTTCGCGAAAACGTTTCCTACGACGACTTTGTTCAGGAGTTGTTGACGGCCGAAGGCAGTAGCCACGAATACGGACCCATCGCGCTCTATCGCCACAAGCGAGAACCCGCCGATGCGGGAGCCTTCGTAAGTCGCATCTTTCTAGGCGTACGATTGGAGTGTGCGAAGTGCCATCACCATCCGAATGAAAAATGGAGCCAAGACGATTACTACCAAATGGCGGCTTTCTTTGGTTCAATGAAAAGGAAGGGACAAGGTATTTCAGCCCCGATCTCGGGTGAACCCGAGTATTGGTGGTTCCAACCCGGTGGAGAAGTCAAGCATCCTGTGACGGGAGAGAAAATGACGTGCAAAGCGCCGGACGGTCCGGTTGCCGAAATCCCCAAAAACCTCGATCCGCGCAAAGCCCTGCTTGACTGGATGCTGGCCCCTGAAAACCCTTTCTTTGCCCAAGCCGCGACAAACCGTATTTGGGCCGAGTTCTTCGGTTTTGGAATCGTCCATCCGGCGGATGACTTTCGAGCCTCGAATCCACCCTCCAACGGCCCGCTTCTGGCATGGTTGGCCAAGGATTTCATAGCTCACGATTACGATCTCAAGCACCTCATGCGACGTATACTGAATTCCCGTGTCTATCAGGCTTCTTCAATGCCCAACCAGACCAATGCTCGCGACGAACGAAACTATGCAAGATCTCTACGCCGTCGATATGCCGCCGAGGTTATGGCAGGAGCGGTAGCGCAAGCTACGGGAATCTCAGAAAAGTTCGACGGACTTCCCCCCGACGCCCGAGCAACGACAGTCTGGAACACTAGCGTCGATTCTCTCTTTCTCGATGTTTTCGGCAGGCCCGATGCCAGTGCGGAGGCACCATGCGAACGAGACCCATCCCCCACCATTGTTCACTCGCTACACCTAATGAATTCGGAAAAGCTACAGACCCGCATTTCACATAAGGATGGACGTGCCGCCACACTCGCCAAAAGCGATAAGAAGCCCGAGGAACTCGTGGAGGAAATTTACCTCGAGTTGTATGCTCGATTCCCGTCCGAGGAAGAACGGGAAATTGCGACAAAATCCTTTGAGGATGAAAACGCCACTAGAAAAACTGCCGCCGAAGACTTAATCTGGGCCTTGATAAACACGCCGGAATTCGTATTGAATCATTAGTGAAACAATGAGGAATTTAAAACAAAACTGCGATGGCTTGGCTCGTCGGGATTTCCTTCAAGTCGGAATGGGAGCATTGGGAGGTCTTGGCCTGACCGATATCCTTCGCCTTCGCGCGGAGGCAAAAGCTGCAGGCAACGGAATCAAGGACGTCCGATGTATTTTCGTTTGGCTCGACGGTGGCCCTAGTCATTACGAAACCTTCGACCCAAAACCTGACGCCCCTGAAGGTATCAAGGGCGAATTCGGCACCGTAAAGACCCCCGTGCCAGGTGTTCGCTTCAGCGAGCACATTCCACATTTGGCCAAGGCTTTCGACAAGTACACCGTGGTGCGTTCGATAGCCCACAAGCAAAACAATCACGGAGCGGGCAATCACTACTTGATGACCGGTCGCCCTACTCCCGTACCGGTAGGTTGCGGCGCTTCCGTCACCTTTCACCCGTCATTCGGTTCCGTAGTGGCTAAGGAGCGCGGAATTCGCGAAGGTTTGCCAAGTTACGTGAGTCTGCTCCGCATGTCCCGTTCGGGCGGACCAAATTTCCTCGGGGCACCCTACGCGCCATTCGTGATCAAGGATGATCCGAATAAAGAAAACTTCAAGGTCAGGGACGTTAGCATTCCAAAGGGGATTGCCGACGTTCGTTCGGACAATCGTCGATTACTCCGCCAAAAACTCGACCGACTGGAACGAATCCAAGACAAGGCTGCCAACGACCCCGCCGTCAGCATCGATGAATTCTATCGACAGGGCTACCAACTGGTGTACTCGAAAAAGGCTCAAGCCGCATTCGACATTTCGAGTGAGCCTGAGAAAACTAGAGAAAAATATGGAAACAACGACTTCGGGCAACGCCTACTATTAGCGCGACGCCTCACCGAGGTGGGCGTACCCTTCGTAACCGTATATTACGGAGGCTGGGACCATCACACTAATATTTTTCCGTCCTTGAAAGACAAAGCCCTGCCCAAACTCGACCAAGGGCTTGCAGCTCTCATGAACGACCTGCATGATCGTGGTTCCATTGAGAACACACTCGTGATTTGCCTTGGAGAATTCGGCCGCACGCCAAAGATTAATACCCGAGGAGGTCGTGACCACTGGTCTTTCGCGATGTCAGTCATGATGGGAGGAGCAGGCATTCCCGGAGGGCAAATAGTTGGCGCCACCGACCTCAAGGGTTACTACGCCAACGAAAACGTTTACGCACCCGAGGATTTCGCCGCCTCCCTCTATACGAAAATGGGAATCGATCACGCACAAGTTCTCCATACGCCTGTGGGCCGCCCTATCCAACTCATAGACAAGGGACGGCTCATCAAGGAACTGTTCGCTTGATGATTCGGCTTCTGCGAGCGGCCGCTCCGACGCTCCTGCTGGCACTACTCCAACTGCCGGCAACTCCTCCAAAGCTCGATGCGCTCTTTCCAACAGGCGGTCAACGAGGCCAAACCGTGGAAGTCGAAGCCATTGGAAGTTTCGGCGCTTGGCCTCCTGAAGTTTGGACGGATCACGATGGACTAAAAATAGAAGCAGAGGAAAAAAAAGGCCTACTTTCCATAAGCATCAACTCGGATGCCCAATTGCATCCGGCATTGATTCGCTTATTCGATGCAAACGGTTCCACCAAGACCCGGACTTTCGTAATCTCAAAGATGAAGGAAACCAACGAATCCGAACCGAACGACAATAAAGCTCAAGCGCAAGAGGTTAACGCCACCGCCACGGGTATTGTCATGAATGGCATCCTAAAGAAAGGAGACTCCGACTTCTTTCGAATCGCACTTAGAGAAGGCCAAGCAGTTGTGGCCGAAACGAACGCCTACTCACTCGGTTCCCTAATCGACCCATTTTTAGTAATGCTTGGGCCCGATGGTCATGAAGTCGCCTTCGCAAGCGATTCTCACAACCTGGATCCGATTTTAAATTATACCGCAAAAACCTCAGGAATTCACTATCTCCAGTTATTTGCCGTGGCTCATCCTGCGGCTACGGCCATAGGTTTCTCCGGTTCCGATTCCTCGACCTACCGAATCACCCTAATTTTGGGAGCGTTGAAGAATAAATCAATTCCAGTTGATCGAAACGAAGAAAAGCTAAAGGAGGACAATGGGAGTAGGCGTTTCCCGATACCCCTCATGGTCCAGGGGGTATTATCTGAGAAACTTGAAGTGGACTCTTATGTATTCTCTGCCAAAAAAGGAGAACAATGGCTAGTGAGCGTGGATGCCCATCGGCTTCATCTTCCCACCGATCCTGTACTATCAGTATATCGAACGGACGGAGCATTACTAGAGGAAGTGGACGACGTAAAGCCCACCAATGACCCCGAATATTTGCTTAAAGTCTCGACCGACGGCAATTACACTTTGCGTCTTCGGGATAGGTTTGGGCGAGGTGGACCGCGCTTCCGTTATCGATTGAGCGTCACAAAACCGAAGCCTGAATTGTCGGTTACCGTCGACAAGGAAAATATTGTTCTAGAAGCCAACGGTACGACCGAGCTGAAGCTTACGCTTAAACGCAAACAAGGGCATGCCCTACCCCTTCGTTTCGCAATTACCCCCCCTCTACCCTCAGGAGTCAGTCTCGAAGACGCCAACGCTTCAGCAAAGGCTAAAACCGCCACCATCACCCTGCGAGCCTCTAGGGATTCCGAACCGATCAATCATAGATTTCAATTGCAAGTTTTCGCAACCGATGAGACCAACGCAACCACAGAAAGTCGCGCAGCGTATTCCTTCCTCACCTCTAAATCCCGGGGCGATTATCTCGTGAACAAAACCAAACATCTTCATCTTACCGTTGTAAAGCCGGCAAAGCCAAAAAAGGAAAACGACAAAGAGGAATAAAAAAGCTAACCCACCATTACGGGCCAGAAAGTTGATTTACCAAAGTCTCCGGCAACCTTTTTCGATAGGAATGCATCTCGCTTAGGTGGTGGCGAAAACAGATGCTTTGGAAGAGTTCTCTTTCAGTCTCGTAATTTGCATCGAGACATGTCATAAGAAAGAATTATCAGAGTTATCCATAAACATCTGCTCGTGAATAGGGGGAACAAGCGGGTGTCTTTAAAAGTGATTTTCCGAAAATCCAGAAACAGCTGTCCGCATCGTAAATAAAGCATCATTAGACTAATGAACAACGAAGAGACAGGCAGTTCATCCGAGCAAGCCGTTGGCACTTTTTCCGACTTACCATTGTCACCCGAGATCAGGGAGGCAATTGAGGCGATTGGCTATGAAACCCCCTCGCCGATCCAAGCAGAGGCCATCCCCTACTTGGCAGAAGGTCGCGATTTACTTGGAGTGGCTCAAACCGGAACGGGAAAGACCGCCGCTTTCGCTTTGCCGCTTTTATCCGACCTCGACACTAGGGCCGGCGGACCACAGATTCTGTGCCTCGCTCCGACCCGAGAATTGGCCATACAGGTCGCCGAGGCTTTTGAAACCTTCGGGCAGCGGATGAAAAACTTTCGCTCACTCTCCATTTATGGTGGCGACGAGTACAGGAGACAGATCAAAGGATTGAGGGAGGGAGCTCACGTCGTCGTCGGCACGCCCGGCAGGATGATGGATCACCTCCGCAAAGGGACACTGAAAACAGATAAGATCAAGGCCCTGATACTGGATGAAGCGGACGAAATGCTCAGCATGGGTTTTATCGAAGACGTCGAATGGATACTGGAACAGATGCCCGAAGAACGGCAAACCGCTTTATTTTCGGCCACAATGCCTTCGCAAATCAAAAAATTGGCTGACAAGTACCTAAAAGATCCTGCTGAAATTACAATCCGAGTTAAGGCGACTACAGCATCGAACACTCGTCAACGCTTCATTCAAAGGCGAAACCCCGAGAAGACCGACACCTTGATTCGTATTCTGGAAGTGGAAGATTTTGATGCTGTTCTTGTTTTCTCTCGAACCAAAAACGCCACTTCAGAAATAGCTGAAAGCCTACAGGGGAAGGGCTACGCCGCCGAGGCGCTAAATGGCGACATGGCTCAAAACCTGAGGGAAAAGACCCTTGCCAGAGTAAAAAACAGGAAAATCGACATTTTGGTTGCCACGGACGTTGCGGCTCGCGGTCTGGACGTCGACCGCATAAGTCACGTAATCAATTACGATGCGCCTTTCGACGTGGAATCCTACATCCACAGAATCGGTCGCACGGGTCGAGCAGGGCGCCAAGGAGATGCCATTATTTTCATCAATGGAAGGGAAAATAGAATTCTTAAGGCAATTGAACGTACTGTGCGCTCAAAGTTGGAAAAATATACCTTTCCCTCGACAAAGGAACTCAACGAACGAAAAATTCAACGTTTATTTGCTCGGCTCGATGAAACGTTGGGCAAAGACCTAAGCGACTACAAGGAAGTTTTGGAAAAATACCTCGAAGAAAAAGACGCTGACCCTCTTTCGATTGCGGCCGCTATGGCCTTCTTGGAATCCGGCAACCAACCCTTTTATCTAAAGGCCGTTCCACAACCGAAACAGCGTGACAGGGAATGGGGAGACAAGGGTCGAAGAAATGATGGACCTAGAGGGAAATCTCGATTTCAAAGTGGAGATCTCGCCATGCAAAGCTTTCGATTGGAAGTGGGAGAGAGCCATGGAGTCGGAAAAGGAGACATTGTTGGGGCAATTGCCAATGAAGCGGGTATAGAACCAAAGCAAATGGGAAAGATTCGCATGTTCGAAGAACACAGCTTTATCGAATTACCGGAAAGCATGCCCAAGGATGCTTTTCAGGCATTAAGAAAGATTTGGGTGCGCGGAAATAAACTAGACATCAGTAAGGACGAGGGAAGACCTATGGGGAAAAGAAAACCCCGACATTTCAAAAAATTCGGCAAGAATAAAAATTTCAAGAAATCTTCTTCTCGTGATTAAACATTCTGTACGAAGGTCTGAAGACTTCACTACCCGACTCAATCAATAGACGGTAGTGAGGGGATCGGAACCCTCGAGGAAAGCTCGTACATTGTCCATGCATAGTTGAGACATTGCCCGTCTAGTATCATGGGTTGCACTAGCTTGGTGTGGTTGAAGAACTACATTATCCGTCATCCGGATCAATTGCTCGGGCACATTCGGTTCATCGGAAAACACGTCTAGGCCGGCAGCACCGAGGCGCCCTTCGCTCAAAGCCGAAATCAGAGCGGTATCCTCCACCGTCTGCCCTCGCCCGATATTCACCAAAACGCCTTGGGGACCAATGGCATCGATAACGGCGGCATCCACCAGATTGCGAGTACCCTTACCTCCGGGCGTTACAATAATGAAGTATTCAGCCCACCGGGCAAGAGCTACCAAATCCTCGAAGTAAGTGTATTCGACATCCTTTCGGCGGTTCCTGTTGTGATAACCGATCTCCATACCGAAAGCCTCACAGCGACGGGCGACGGCAAGACCGATTCGGCCCAGCCCGAGAATTCCAAGGCGACTCCCATGCACGCGCTGACCATATTTCATGGCTCCTTCTCTAGGCCAACGCCCATCACGAACATAACGATCTCCCATTGCAAGGCGACGAGCCACCGCCAACATCAAGGCTACACCGTAATCCGCCACTTCCTCGGTAAGAACGTCGGGGGTATTTGTCACAACTATTCCCCGTTGCCTGGCAGCCTCAACATCAACGCCCTCGTACCCTACCCCGCAAACGGCGATGATTCCGAGATTAGGTAGTAAATCCATCCAATCATTCGGGAACACGGCCCGAGTGACTGCCGCCCGACAGGTCGGGGCGATAGCACCCAGCAAGGCATTAGTGTCCTCAGCCTCCCATAGTTTGTGAGCCTCACAAAAGCCGGCCACCTCATCGAGCGGATAACTGTAAAGCGGTCGAGCAAAGAGGACGTCTGGTTTATCTGAGTTCATGGAACCTTTCAAAAAAGGGTTTTTACTCTTGTCGGCAAGCGCCTTTGATTCCTTGATCATAAAATGATCGCACCGATAAAAAATACACCATTGAACGTTCTAGGTACCTCCCTTCAACCCTGTTGCAAGAAACTCAAGACCGGATGGTATCGAAGCGGAAGTTGCGAAACTGACGAAAACGATACTGGCCGACATGTCGTCTGCACTGTGATGACCGAGGAATTTCTCGCCTTCAGCAAACTCGCGGGAAACGATCTGAGCACACCGAGACCCGAGTTTTCTTTCCCTGGCCTAAAGGAAGGTGACTGCTGGTGCCTTTGCGCCCTACGCTGGCAGGAAGCCTTAGAAGCCGATATGGCTCCAAAAGTAAAATTGGAATCCTGCGAGCAAAGCGCTCTCGAGGTACTCGACTTGGACAAACTAAAAGCTTACGCTGTCGAAACGAAATGAGAACAAGAAGGGCGTTCTTGGCTCAAGGGATGGCGTTAGCTTCCGCTCCCGCCATCCTTGGACAAAAGCCGAAGAAAAATTGGCGAGTAGGAGTTATTGGTCACACTGGTCGAGGGAATTTCGGGCATGGTCTGGACACGGTTTGGAATCTTTTGGAGGAAACGACCATCACCTCAGTGGCCGATGCCGATCCCCGAGGTCTTGCGAAGGCCAAGAAAAGACTTCAGATCGAAAAAGCATTTGAGGACTACCGTGAAATGCTCGCAACGGAAAAACCTGACATCGTCGCCGTTTGCCCTCGGCACGTCGACCAACGGGTACCCATGATCACTGCCGCTTGCGAGATGGGTGCAAAGGGTATTTATGTTGAAAAACCATTTGCCCGTTCACTGAAGGAAGCGGATCAAATTGCCGAGGCTTGCGCCAAGGCGGGCGCAAAGCTGGCCATAGCCCACCGCAATCGGTATCACCCGGCGATGCCTGTATTGAAAAAATTGCTCAAAGAAGGAATTGTTGGAGAAGTCTTGGAAATGCGAGGACGAGGCAAGGAAGATCACAGAGGTGGTGGCGAAGACTTGTGGGTTTTAGGCACCCACATTCTAGACCTTTACAATTATCTGGCTGGAAAGCCGCTCAGCTGTTCCGCCGAAATTCGAAAGGAAGGGCGGTTTGTGACAAAGAGGGAAGTTAACGAGGGCAACGAAGGGTTAGGTCCACTCGCGGGGGACGAGGTGCACGCCCGATGGCGAATGGAGAACGGTTGGACAGCTTATTTCGACAGCGTCCGCAACCACGGGTCAAGAGAGGCTGGATTCGGCTTTCAGGTTATTGGTGACCAAGGAATTATAGATATCAGAAATGACCGCGAGCCCCTTATCCACTTCATGAAAGATTCCCCATGGGAACCTGCGAAAGCGGAACGCAAGTGGATTCCCATCACATCTGCCGGCATAGGAAAGCCCGAACCACGGGACATTCGCTCAACGGTACATAACCACGTCGCCGCAACCAGCGACCTACTCGACGCAATCGAAAATAACCGCTCGCCGATCTGTGGGCTTAACGAAGGAATCTCAACCGTAGAGTTCGTTAGTTCCGTCTTCGAATCGCACAGGCTCGAAGGAGCAAATATAAGCATTCCTCTTAAAACGAGAGTCAATCCCTTCCTTTTATTGAGCTAATAAGGAGAAGAATTATTTCCCCTGAAATCCAAAGTGTAGAAGAAAGTAATCGGCCGCAATGGTCTGGCGCAAAAGTTCTCTATTTCAAAAAGGTTTTAAATTTTAAAAGCGACTACAAATAAATCAAAAATTCCTATCTATCGACAGAAAGACCTAGTTATGGTATTAAGGTCGTAACTTGAAGGAAGAAATAGAAAAGTTTTGGGAAAGAATTTCTAGAGGAGATTCATCGGCATTGGCCGAATTATACGATTCCATAGGCACCAAATTATTTTCGCTTTCCTATCAAATTCTAAATGACAGATGGGATGCTGAAGAAGTGGTACAGGATGCATTCACCGCTCTTTGGAAAAAGCCTCAGGCATTCAATCCGCAAAAAGGTAAGCTAACTAGTTGGCTTATGGTTTTAGTAAGAAATCGAAGCGTTGATCGGTACAGGTCACGCAAACGAAGAAAAGATACTACCAGTTTAGACACAGTCTTGGAAGTACAGCCGGCGGACGAAAGTGAAGACATCCCATCATCAGCTTCACAAACGGATGAAAATCAACTTTTAGGTAGTGCCATTGAAAAGCTCCCAAAAAAACAAATAAAAGTATTGAAGCTTTCTTATTTCAAAGGTTTGACGCATCCTGAAATCGCTCAAGAACTCGGAATATCTCTTGGAACCGTAAAATCTCGCATACGCTTGGGAGTGGAAAAACTTAGGTTATCACTGCCCAGCACCTTAAGATGAGTGAGAAAGCTAAAGTACTAAACGAAAAAAAGTAGTTTGAAAAAGCCATCTTTAAACATACACATAAACTAGATGCTTGATTTGGAACAGTCGCTTATTGACTATTCTTTGGGTCTTTTAACAAGAAAAGACTCTGAGAAAATCGAATCCTTAATTGCCAAGGATCATCAAGTGGCAAAGCAATTTTCAATAGTACAAGACAGTTTAAGCCTAATGGGCACTTCGGCCAGACATGCGAAGCCAAACGATGACTTGAAAGCCCGGGTCATGGAAATCTGCGAGTCTCCTAAGTCGGAGAAAACGCTCACTCCACCCGAGCTAAGGAACATAACGCCTTCCCTGCCAAGCAAAAGATATGTAGGAGGCGGAGGATCAGTAGAATTGGGTGATTTGGGGAAAAACGTTTTAAAAGACAAGGTCAACCGTCTCTACGAAGGCATGCTGGAATTGAAAGATCTTGTCTGTGGCACTTCCGCAGCATCCGGAGGGGATTTAAATGAACTTCGCAAGAGTGCTGATTCAATATTCGTGGAAATACCCGAACACAATTCGGTGTGCTCCAATGGAGTATCTTCAGTTCCTCATGATGAAGCAATTCAATCTTTCCTGAGGACTCAATTAACAAGTCTCCCGAGCATGGGTTATTTCCTGCAAAAGATCCGTGAAGGCTTTGGCAATGCCAGTGATGCCAGAAGACTATTCTACCTCTGCCGAGATCAAATGAAGATTATGAGAGCATCCTTCGCTGATTTGGATGCAACTCTACTCGCTGAGGATGAAGAGCTGCGTTTACACGGAGCGGGATTGCTCAGGACTAAATGGTGGGGGGCCGAACATTCCTACTTTAATAAACCTGGAAAAGTTGTGTGCGGAAATTTTTTCGAGGGTCCGGTAACCGAAAGGTGCGTGGAGTTCGCAGAGTATGATTCCAATCTTTACTGCTTAGCTAACTTGCTGGGATCTAAATCCGAAAACGGAGGATTCCAAATAGAATTAGACAATTCCAAGATTCCAGATTGTGCTCTTGCAACTCTGACGGGATCCACAAATTCTACAAATCACTTGAAACTCAAAAGTATAATTGATCAAAAGTACCATCGAGAGACTATGGACGAAGATGGCTACTTAGCCCACTTAGTAAAATCATCAATATCTAGAGCATTCCAATTAAGTTCATCATCCGAGGCAGTAGAAGCAAAGCT
>MDTC01155735.1_pt1 | contig 11660 bp, 18 predicted proteins | sample 811181 | NCBI WGS metagenome assembly MDTC01 (sample SAMN05326644, study PRJNA326480) | marine metagenome | isolation source: seawater | place: Pacific Ocean: North | collected 2011 | reverse complement strand
CTTAGTTCATTTATTTTCATTTCTTTTATCCAATATATCTTTCATTACATTGCTTGCTGTATCTGTAAAAAAACGCGGAGCAACTGCGTGTATAATAAGAGTAGGCACTATCAGTTGTAGTCTAATAGCGGCAGTTAGTGCAGCTCGCATATGCTGTAAGCCAGTTTCGCCTTTTTCTTCTAGGTGTAGTTTGCATTGCTTACTGAACATTATTTCTTCTTTCTACCTGATTTCATATTAGCGCACCAGTGATACATTTTAGCCTTTTCGCCACTTGCGTTCTTAGCACGTTTGCGTAGTGCTGTTACACTACCATTACAACTAGCACCTGACTTCTTTACTCTACCAGGTCTGCTTTTGCCTTTTTTCTTACCATCAGCAAAGTTTTCATCTACTTGTGCATCATCACCAGGCTTATCAGCATCCTGTGTTTTGTATCCTGCTTTTTTAAGACCTTTCTTAAGATGGTCTTTTTCTTTCTTACCGCCAAACGGAACAATCATTACATCAGGTTCGTCTCTATTATCACTTTTCTTAGCATTTGATAAGTTAGAAATACTTTTGCCTACACGTATAAAGTCGTATGCAGTGTCAGACTTAGATAAAAATGTATTTTTTGGATTTGGTATTTGTTTACCTTCAACCATACCTAAGTTAAATGCAACATTAGTTGAACTACCTTTTACTTTTTTACTTAGTGTAGGCGGACGTCCGTCTTTGTCTACTTTATTACCAAACTTAGCAGCCTGTTTAGTAACTTCATCAGGACCTACATCAACAGTTTGATTCTGTTTAGTAATGCGTCCTACGCCTTCTGTAATGTCTTTTACTTTCATACTACCAAACCTTAATTACATGAAAATCAACAGATTTTAAAAATTTAATTTCATTTCTACGTTGATTCATGTCTATAAAAACAAAGTGCTTTGGGCTAGTTTTAACTAACTTCTTTGCTCTATATCTTTTTTCCTTCCAAGTTTCAGTTCTAGCACCATCTTGATGTACTGTTACTGTATCAGCTACCCAAATAATAAGTTCGTATTCTTCGCGCCAAAACTCGTTCCACCACTTTTTTATTTTACTCACTTCTTATTACGTCCTCTAAAAGTATGTCCTGTCATATAAGGTTTTGAAAACCACAATTCAAACCATTCTTTGTCGCCCGGCTTAATATTACTTGCTTTTTCTTTTTTCTTTAGTTCTGTAGCAGTTTGGCTCATGTCTTCAAGAGTGTATTCTGTATACCCTTTAAATTCATTTACCCCTGCTAGTTGTTTAAGCCTTTCAATATCCATTATTTTTTAGCCATCTTAGTTGCAGTCGCATACATTACTGCGTCAGCATCTTTACCGTAACGCTTTTTAAATCCAGCCTTTCCTTTTTTCATACCTTTTACAATACGTTCTTTTTCTTTTTCTTCACCTTTGCTAAGTTCGCGCTCTGTTGTTGCAGGTTCAGCAACGCCCATACCTTTGCGTACTGCATCGTACATAGTTTTAGCAAGTCTCTTATCTGGAGCACCTTGTGCAAACGATTCTAAATCACCAGCGGCTGCTGCAGCTCTCATTTTACTTGCACTCATACCTTCAGCACCGTCAGCATCTGGATCACGCTCGCCTGCGCTTACTACTTTAATTGAATTAAATTTAAAAGGAACATTACCTGCTTTATCAGGTTGTCCGTTGTAAGTGTCAAATAGTTTTTGGAAACTATCTACTCTATCACTGCCCGCAATAAACACAATATCAGTATAGCCTAGACTTTGTAGTTTCTCTAATGCTTGTATAGGTGTACGTACTGCATGGTGCCCGATGTTTATGCCAGGAAAGAATTGCTTTGCTAACTTCATTTTAGTAGCAAAGTCTAATGGATCTGTTTTAGGTTTTTGTGTTTGTGACAAGAAAAGGTAGTGATCGCCATCTTGTGAAGTTATAGTGTCGACTAATTTAGCATGACCAATTGTTGGAGGATTTAAACGTCCAAATGCAAGAACTGCCTTCTTTGTCGGTGCTTCAAACAGTTCTCTCAAAAACATTAGTATGCTCCATCTTTGATTTGCTTCATTTCCTCGCCGTATAATTTGTCCATAATTAACTGCTTATCTTCTGGCTTAAAAACGTTTTCAGGAGAACCTAATTTAAATTTTTTACAATAAGAATTCATTCCCTCTGAACAAGTGCTTTCCAAACAACTACTTTCATTAGGTGTTTCACCTCGATCATACGAGTCTTTCATTTTCATAATTGCTGGAAATAAACTTTTACGATAGAACATAGGATCGTTACGCATGTAAATGCATACATCATCAACTACATCAAATGGTAATCGGTCATCCATAGGATTTGCAAATTCATCAATACGCATATTACCACTTCCTACATGACCAGTAACGTGCCTTTGTACGCGGTCCTGGATTATCACAATTGTGTCTTGCTCTAAAGCTCTTACGTCTTGCAGGGTTAGACTTTTTAATCTTCATTGCTTTGCCTTTAACACTGCTTCCGCCGTGTCCAAAGTTTACTTTTTTAACATTACCTGTTTTAGGATCTTTTACATATACCTTAAACTTCTTAACGTCACCTTGCATAGGTTTACCAAGTTTTACTTTACGTCCTTGATACTCTGCTTCGTCCATAGGATCATCATCTAAGTTGTAATGTAGCATACCGTATGCTTCAAAAAACTCATCATCGTCATCATATGTTTCTTCATCAACGTATGAACCTTCGTGGCCCATTTCAATGTCAAAGTCTTCATAACCTTGTTCAAACATATAATTTGCTAGTTTTTCAGCATATTCGTTTGCTTCTGATTCTGATAATTCTCTTTGTAGCGGTATTTGGAATATAGTACAGTCTTGTTCAGATACAAACGTCTGACTTTCTGAAAAGATACTTTCATCTAACTTGGCAGCACCTTCCTGCTTTTCCATTACTACTCTTACAAAATATTCCATTTTAATTCCTTAATGATTTAGTAAAATGCTATTTACTGATCCGTCTGTATAAACTATTTTAGCTCTAATCCAAACGTGATTTCCTGTAAAACTTGCTATTTTACTTTCAGTTATGTCGTGTTCAACGTCAGCAGCATGTGTATGTACATCAAACCAATCAGCGTCAACAGGCGTAACTGCAAGCGTTCCTTGGATAGTAATAGTACCTTTTAAACCAGTATAATTATACTGTATGCTGTGCAATCCGTCACTACGTCCGTAGTATCCGTCGCCTTTAAATTTATCTCCGGTCACAGTCTCAGTTGTACTGTCTCCAGGATGTGTGTTTGCTGATAATATAGTTTCACTCTGTGCCATATAACTATTTATCTATATTGTTATTGTAAACCAATTTGTCGACTCGGCGTATTGCACAGCCTGCTAGTAAATAAACTAAGTTTAAAACACGGTCATCTCGCACGTACATGTAAAATCCGTTTAGATTTCCACATTCTTCTAAACACATTAATGCTTTATCTCCTATGCGTGATTTGTCCTTGTTAGAGGCTAGCCAGTTACTAAAGTCACCTGGAACTCTATTATTATTGAACCAGACTCTTAATGGGAATTGCGGAAGGCTATTTACAATTACTACATTTTCTTCTTTTTGTAATAATTTTAGATTTGTATCTTTAGGCTCCCAAAATTCTTCAGCACTAACACGGACTTTGTTTATTATTTTTACTAATAAACTACGGTCATTAGTGTAAAGAATAAGAGTCATATAAGGAGAAACTCTTAGTTTATAATCATCCGCAAGTTTTAAACATGAATATACATCTTTAGCATCTAGATAATCTTCAACATCTAATTGTAGCTCTGTTCTAAATGCTTTACGTGTAAGAGGAATATTATTCCTATACATTTCTGTTAAACCATCTAGTTGTTCTCTAACATACGATAATTTGCCGTTCTTTTGTAAGTCACTTCTAAATATATTACAGAGAGGATTGCGGAGTACTAGTTTATACAAGTACTCCCCATAGTGTAACTTTCGAGTATCATACAGTTTCAGTGGCTTTTTGGGGTTCATTTACTACATTTAACTCTAGATTGTCGTTAACAAAGTCAATATTAACTGTTCCACCATTCTTCAAATCACCAAATAGTATTTGTCTAGACAATGGACGTTTAATTTCTTTGTCGATCACACGCTGTAATGGACGAGCTCCGTTTTTAGGATCAAATCCTTTCTCTACTAAGTAATCAAGTGCTTCGTCAGTAACAGTAATATCGATATTTTTATCAATAACCATATTTTTAAGTTCAAGCAAGAACTTACCAACGATTTTCATCATTACTTCTTTACCTAATTTAGCAAACGTAATCACACCGTCAAGTCTATTTCTAAACTCTGGCGCAAAGAAACGTTTAAATTCAGTATCTTCGTATGTAAATTCTTCTTCTTCACCAAAGCCAATAGCATTTTTCTCTGCTTGTTTAGCACCTAAGTTAGTTGTAAGAATTAGTGTACAGTTACGTGCATCAGCTTCTTTACCGTTACTACCAGTAACCATGCCATTGTCCATTAACTGTAACAAAATTTGTGAAACATCAGGATGTGCCTTTTCAATTTCATCTAAAAGCAATACACAATTAGGATTTTCTTGCAATCGAGTAATTAACTGTCCTGCATTATCTTCATGACCAACATATCCCGGAGGCGAACCAATCAACTTAGCAACACTATGCTTCTCCATGTATTCACTCATATCAAAACGTACAAGTTTAACACCTAGATTAGATGCAAGTGCTTTTGCAGTTTCAGTTTTACCTGTGCCTGTTGGGCCCATAAACACAAATGCACCTACTGGTTTATCATCTGGCTTTAGTCCTGCTTGGCTAACAAGTATCTTATCAACAATACTTTCGATTGCTCGATCCTGTCCGTATACAACTTTCTTTAGATTGTCTTCAAGGTGCATAAGATTTTCACTTTCTTTTTCAGCAACTTGTTCTGCTGGCATATCAATAATTTTAGAAAGCTCGTATTGTATATTAGATTCATTAATAATCTTATCACCTTCATGATCGTCGTTTAATTTAAAACGCGAACATGCAATATCAATTAAATCAATTGCTTTGTCTGGCAATTTTTTATCGCTTTGATATTTTACGCTGAGTTTAACAGCGGCATCGATTGCTTCCTCTGTAATTACAGTTGCATGATAGTCTTCATAATACTTTTTAATACCATTTAATATATCTTTAGTTACTTCAGGTGTTGGCTCGTCAATAGTAACACGCTGGAATCGACGCATTAATGCACGATCCTTTTCAAAGTACTTGCGATATTCTTCCCATGTAGTTGAAGCAACAACTTTCAAATCGCCTTTAGTAAGTGCAGGCTTGAGCATATTAGCAAGATCGTTTGAATTGCCTTGGCCGCCTGCACCCGCACCGTTGATCATATGCGCTTCATCGATAAACATAATAGTTTTACCTTGCTTTGTAAGTCCTTGCAAAACTAGTTTGAAACGTTCTTCAAAGTCTCCACGGTACTTTGAACCGGCAAGCATAGCACCGATATCTAGATTGTATACTTTATATTCTTTTAAGAAATTAGGTACATCGTCTTGCTCAATTTTAAATGCAAGTCCTTCTGCAATTGCGGTTTTACCTACACCAGGATCACCAACCATTAGTACATTATTTTTAGCTCTACGTCCAAGTGCAAGTGCTAGTTTTTCTAATTCATCTGTACGTCCGATAATAGGATCAACTTTACCTTTTTTAACTTCGTCGTTAAGGTTAGTTGTAAATGCACGTAGTGCTTTACGTGCTTCAGCGGACATTTCTTCGCCTTCTTGCTCATCTATAACTTCGTTATCAATAAATGCAGCAAATTTTACTTTTTCAATACCAGCTTTTTCAAGGAAGTATGTACAGATACTTTTCTTTTCAGAAAGCATTGCAAGTAATACATCGGTTAATTCAATGTGACTACGACCGGCAAATAAAACCTGAGTAAATGCTCGATTTAATACACGTTCTACTGTAGTAGTTTTCTTTGGCTTAAATTTATCTGCATCAGTTTTGATATCATCGCAGTTAGTTTTTAGATGATGTTCAAGATTAGCTTTAGCGTAATCGACGTCAGCACCAAACATTGTAATAATATTAACAAAGTTTTCCTCGCAAAACATTGCATATAACAAATGTTCTAATGTTACATATTCATGTTTTAATTTTTGTGCGTCTTTAATTCTTTTATCAAATACTAGTTTTAACTCGCTACTTGGTTCTACCATGCTCTATAAATCCTTAAGTTCATTTTTTAATTGTGTTATCTTATTTAAAAGATTTGTGTCTGTTATTTTTGGAACGTTTGCATTAACAGTAATATAAACGTTTCCACGTTTGCCTGTACGTAAATTAGGAATTCCGTAACCGGGGATATTAAACACTTGACCCGGATGTGTTCCCTGTGGTATATTTACTTTTATCTCCTTATTATCTAATGTTTTAACTATTATAACACCTCCTGTTAAAAAGTCAAACAAATTCGTACCCATTTTAGCAATTAAATTGTCACCATCCCTTGCCCAACTACGGTGTTTGTGTATACGTATCTTTATATGTAAATCACCTCTTGGAAAACGGGGATCTCCGTTATCTCCTAGACCTTGATATTTTATTGTATCACCTTCTCTTGCCCCTGGCGGCACATCTACATTAACAGTTTCTAAATGTCTATTTGACAACGTATACTGTATGATTAAATTTTTACCAGTTAATACGTCACCTAATTCGATTTTAGCTTCGAGTGTTATATCACGATTTCTCGGAGTTCTACTTTGATGCGGGTGTTGTTGATTTCTAAAGATGTCTTGAAATGGTGAGCCTGCAAAAGGATTCCCGCCTCCATATTGCGCATTTGCTTGACGCATTGCTTCTTCAAATCCGCCTGCATTAAAATTAAATGCTTGACCACCACCGTTTTGTTGATGGTCGTACATGCCTCGCTTTTGTGGATCTTTTAGTGTACTGTATGCTTCGTTGATTTGTTTGAATTTGGCTTCGTCACCGCCTCGATCGGGGTGGTGCTGCATACTTGCTTTTTTGTATGCGCTCTTTAAATCTTTGTCGGAAGCGTTCTTTTGAACACCTAAAATAGAATAATAGTCCATACAACTACTTATCGTATGAACTATTATATTAAGTTAGTAGTGATTACTTATTTTTACCAAACGCTTGACCACCAAAGAACGCAGCTACGATTGCTGCAACAGAAACAAAGTATGTTGCTGCCATGTCACCTAATATTTTTGATGCCTGATCTAGTCCTACCAGAACTGCTAATACTACAGCAAATGGGTATAGTAACATACCAAATAATGCAAACCACGCCATATTACGTTGTGCATCACGCATTGCATCTGCATCTTCTAATTCTTTACGTTTAAACTCCATGTACATTGCATGTTCTTCATCAGATACTTTACCGTCTCCGTTTGTATCTGCTGGATGATGCCCTGTCTTTTTGATTTCTTCTTCACTCATTTGACTTTCCCTCTAGTTCTGCTATGCGAGCCTCTAACTCGTCTATTTTCTTTGTTACATAAGGATACTTTTTGCGCCACGCATCTATTGGCTGTTCAAACCAAGTAAGCCCCCAACGTTCAACTAGCCAATCTAAAAACGTATCGAACTTTGCATAACACCAAAGTCCTGCCCTTGTATTCCTAAAATACGCCAGAAAAGCCGCGCCTAAAAGTGCTCCTATAATACTTGTATAGATCCACAGTGTGTCACTTAACATACTATCTATAAGTTGCATGTGTATTCTCCTACAACTATATTTATCGTAAATTAGTCGTTAAATGGGTTGAGCTTATCAACTAATGAAGTATTGCGTTGTGCTGCTTCAACTGCGTCTTTTGTTTCTTCTTGTTGTCTTGATATTTCTGCATCATCTAATGCGGTATTTGCAGCTTTATAGTAATTTTCGTATGCAAGAATTATTTGCTGTTGTTGCTGTACTAATGCTCGTACATCACTAAAATTTTGCCCGAGGTTTTCATACCCTTGTGCAGTAATTGCAAATACTGCTAACGGTTTGCCACCAGCAGTCCACTTAGCAATTTCTTCTTCCATATTTTCTTCTGTAATTATAATCCATTCAATTTTACGCATTGTAACTTGATCAACACCTGGAAGTATGAGTTCAGGTTTTTGAATAGGTTTACTTGTTACTTCAATTCTCTGTGGTGCTGTTGAGCATGCCGCGAGACTTATAAGTGTCATAAAGCCAAGGACACTCATTGTTAAAGGCCTTTTCATTCTTTGCATTTTTCTCTTTCTCCGTCAGTGTTGCCCCAGAAAGCAGTTCAAAACACCTTGCGGCATTTACTGATCCCCTATTGATAAGGCGTTCTATTGAATCTGGTCTGTTTGCTGCTAACAATTCTAAATCATGTTTAGCAAGTTTGTCTGATAATACATTATTTTGCTTTCTAATGGCTGCAAATTCTGCATTAGTTTTTTTGAGTTCTTCATTGGCGGCAGCAAAATCCGCCGCCATTGTTTTTATTGTTTCTTCGTTAGTTGCAACTGCTAGGCTCATTTTTGCATTGTTCTCTGTAAGAACAGCAATGGTATTCTGAGTGTCAGTATAGTACCAATAACCTATTCCGCTCATTGTTAAAATAATTACAATCATAATTTTTGCCATATATTTCTCCGAGCCTCAGCTCTGTTATCCTAGTAATTTACCTAATGTAGAAGGACCTGCAATACCATCAGCATCTAAACCGTTAGCTGCTTGCCATTCTTTAAGTTTAGTTTCTGTTCCGCCGCCGAAGATACCGTCTGCTCCAATGCCTAATGCTTCCTGCATCATCTTAACACCTTCACCGCGAGCACCTTTACGCAACACTCCTATATCGTCTAAGTCAAAACTGTCATCTTCGTCTTCACCGTGATGTGTTTCTACATCTTCACCTAGTGCTTCTAGTGCCATTTCCCAATGATGAATACGATCTTCAAGTCCGATGTAACCACCGTTGATACGCTTAGTAAGAGTTTTAATATCCCCACTATCTGCGTAACGGTTTAAGTTATTTGAATTCCAGTACCAAATAGCACTCATAAGTGCTACTTCTTTGTCTTCTGATACTGTATCTGGATTATTAACTACATCGACATCCATGTCAGCTGCAAATTTTGAATAATTTGCCTTACCAGTTAATTGAATAGGACCACGGCCGCGATAACGCCACCCATCACCAGATGCTGTAGCACCATTGTCCATACGATCAGCGTACACCACATTTGCAATCTTTTCGGGTTTTCTAGCGTAATCTTCTGCATTTCTTCCTGCTCTAACAAAGTATTTACCAAAAACTGCATCAAGTGCTTTAGCACTATAGTTTAGATTTTCACTAAACGTCCGCCAGCCTCCGGATTCGTGTCCGCATTGTGCAATGAATGCTGCTACTCTACGGTTGGTATTAATTTCATATTTTGGAAACACTTCGTTCATTGCATCTACCCATCCCTCTGGATCTTTGCAATTTGGAAATAAATCCGCAAATTGTCCTGCTGTCAACATGTTTTTATCCTTTACAACATTATTCTTTCTAGTACTAATGTTTGCCCGTTGTTATCAAAAGCTAACTTACTACCATATTTGGTGATATTATAGTCACCTAAGTACTTAGTTAAGAAAATGATTTCTGCGAAGTCGTTTGGATTAAAACTTTCTTTGATATTGTTAATAGTTTTTTCAGTTGGCCCAAAGTCTACAAATGTAAATGCTATTGGGTCTGCATATGTTTTTTTAATAGTAATCATGTTGCCAAACATGTTTACATTTTCTACCATACTTTTACTAAAAAAGTTTGTGTAGTTATTCATTGACTCTGACATGTCGTTAAGTATTTCACTATCTACGCCATATAAGTCTGGATCTGTTGGGATTACTGATAGTTCTTCTAATGTTAGTGGCTGACTACGGAATTCTTTATGGTAACGAAATCTAAAGTCATCTTTACCAACTAAGTTTACTACGCCACTGGCAAGTTCCATAATTTGTTCACCTATATCGTCACTGCGTTCAATTTCTACAAACACTTTGTATGAACCGTCGGAAAGTTCACCAGATGTAGCATCGGCATCTAATACAGATTCGTAGCCTCTTTCAATAAATCCAGCTAAATCATCTGCGCTTTCTTTAGAAGTTGTACTAAATGCTATAGTTACAATATCTTTATCAGAACCCATTTTACTTTTGAAACTGTCAATTTCAATTACATGATCAATTGTATCTTTTAAATCTTCTCTTTTCAGTCCCATTATGCTTGTTCCATATTAGTTTCAGCTTCGGTTCCAGCTTCAGCTGCAGATTCAGCTGCTTGTGGCTCAGGAGTTGGTTCAGGTGTATTAGTAGGGTCAATAAATGCATCTTCAATATAGCCTGTATAGATATCTGCTATTAATTTCTTTGGCATTTGAATTTCAACTATCCAGATAGGTCGTCTATCTAGTTTTCCTTTTTTGGTTCCAGGACGAATGTCATCTGGCTTTTCAATTTTGCGCGGTTCTACAAGACTTGTTTTTTCATATTTTACTTTGCAGTCGTAATCTAGTAGTCTTTTTCCACCATCTGGATCAGGCATGTTATCTTCGTCCCACATAAAAGAACATGTAACCCAATGTCTATCAATTTTTGGACCTTCAACAACTTCTCCGTCACTCCAATTTTTGTAGACATAAATGTCTAATTCGTCGAGGACTCGTTCGAAGTCTTTAAGCACGTTAAATGCTGTGTTTGAATCGTATATTGATTCTATATTTTTGATAATATCTAGTACATCACGCATATTAATAATCCATTCTTTGCTATACTTATTTATCGGAGTTTAATCGTTAACTACTATTTTTTCCACGAGGTAATTACACTAAATACTTTTGTAAGGAATAATTTGCCTTGCAGATTACGTCCTTACAAACTACCAACCCAAAGGAGGACACTTAATGGGTGCTAAAAGAAAGACTGCTAACAAGCAAAATTTTAACAGCTACGACAATGTAGTGAATATTAAACCTTTACACAAAAAACTAGAAGTATCAATACTTCCTAGAAACAAAAATCAAGAATCATATGTATTAAAACTGTTAGATGACACCAAAGATATTGTCTTTGGAATCGGTCCTGCAGGTACGGGCAAAACATTACTTGCAGTACAGGTCGCAGTTAAGCTCTTTAAAGAGGGTGCAGTTGATAAGATTATTGTTACTCGTCCAGCTGTAAGTGTGGACGAAGATTTAGGATTCTTACCAGGAACGTTAGAACAAAAAATGGCGCCTTGGACAAGACCTATATTTGATGTACTACGTGAGTACTTTGATGCAAAACAAATCGAAGGTATGATCGAAGAAGGTATAATTGAAATTGCGCCTTTAGCATATATGCGTGGACGAACATTTAAAAAATCGTTCATTTTAGCGGATGAAATGCAAAACGCTACACCTAATCAAATGAAGATGCTTCTAACACGACTAGGTGAAGAAAGTCAAATGGCTGTAACTGGTGATTTGGCACAAGCAGACCGCATTAAGGATAACGGTTTAATAGACTTTACAGACCGTTTAGTACAATCTAACTCAGCACATATCGACATAGTCAACTTTGGTCAAGGAGATATTGAAAGACACAATGCAG
>MDTC01136767.1_pt1 | contig 11663 bp, 6 predicted proteins | sample 811181 | NCBI WGS metagenome assembly MDTC01 (sample SAMN05326644, study PRJNA326480) | marine metagenome | isolation source: seawater | place: Pacific Ocean: North | collected 2011 | reverse complement strand
TGCTGATTTTTTGGAAGAACTTGAAGAAATACTTATTACTTCCGACGTTGGTGTATCCACTACAGAAAAAATCATAGATCGTTTAAAGCAACGTGTAGCTAGAGATAAATTCATAAAAACTGAGGAGCTGGACCAGTTATTATATAAAGAAATTTTTTCTTTGGTTACAGATGCCAACCCAGTCCAGGTAATCGATAACGACGGTTTACAGGTCATATTGGTAGTAGGTGTTAACGGCGCTGGCAAGACAACTACCGTTGGTAAATTGGCTCATCAACACAGTAAACGAGGTAAAAAAGTTATGTTGGCTGCTGCAGATACATTTCGTGCAGGTGCCATAGATCAATTGCGACTTTGGTCCGAAAGAGCCCATGTGCCATTTGTCAGTCTGCAAGAGGGAAGTGACCCTGCCTCAGTAGCATTCACAGCTGTTGAGCGCGCCAAGAAAGAGCAAATTGATGTCCTGTTAATAGACACTGCAGGTCGCTTACACAATAACACCAATCTGATGCAGGAATTGGCAAAAATTGAGCGTGTTATAAAAAAAATCATACCAGAAGCACCCCACGAGACTTTTTTAGTTTTAGATGGCGGAACGGGTCAAAATGCCTTTATGCAAGCTAAATTATTTGCTGAAGCAACAGCCCTCTCAGGACTTATCTTAACCAAGTTGGACGGCACAGCAAAAGGAGGTGTCGTAATTGGTATTTCTGATGAACTCGAAGTGCCTATACATTATATAGGTGTAGGCGAGGGTATAGATGATTTAATTCCTTTCGAAACTAAGGCGTTTTTAGATTCTTTATTCAAAGACTAACAAAGTAATTAAACATGCGAACTAAATCAACCAAAAAGAATAAAATAAACGTCGTTACACTAGGGTGTTCTAAAAACATCTATGACTCCGAGGTGCTTATGGGGCAACTTAAAGCTAGCGACAAAGATGTAGTGCATGAACAACAAGGAAATATTGTTGTAGTTAACACTTGCGGCTTTATTGATAACGCCAAAGAAGAATCGGTCAATACCATACTCTCTTTTGCCGAGCAAAAACAAATGGGAAAAATTGATAAGCTTTTTGTTACAGGTTGTTTAAGTGAACGTTACAAAGACGATTTACAGCTTGAAATTCCAGATGTTGATGACTATTTCGGCACGACAGACTTACCTCTATTACTCAAAGCGCTGGGAGCAGATTATCGTCATGAATTGTTGGGTGAACGCCTAACTACCACTCCAAAAAATTATGCCTACCTCAAAATATCCGAAGGCTGCGACCGACCTTGTTCGTTTTGTGCCATTCCACTTATGCGAGGCGCTCACCGTTCAAAACCCATTGAAGATTTGGTTAAAGAGGCACAAGGACTTGCTCATAATGGAGTTAAGGAACTTATCATTATCGCGCAAGATTCTACTTATTACGGATTGGACTTATACAAAAAACGTCGCCTAGCAGATTTGCTGTGCGCATTAACAAAAGTTAAAGGCATCGAATGGATTCGTTTGCACTACGCTTTCCCTTCAGGATTTCCAGAAGATGTTCTGAACATTATAGCAACCGAGTCTAAGGTATGTTCTTATATTGACATTCCATTACAGCATATTTCAGATCATCTTTTGAAGTCCATGCGTCGTGGTACAACTCTAGAAAAAACAACGGCTTTGCTCAAGCGTTTTAGAGTAGCTGTTCCAGAAATAGCCATTCGAACTTCGCTTATTTTAGGTTATCCTGGCGAGACAGAAGCAGATTTTGAACTTCTTAAGTCATGGGTTAAAGAAATACGTTTTGAGCGCCTGGGTTGCTTTCAATATAGCCATGAAGAAAACACCCATGCCCATACTTTGGTTGATGATGTGCCCGCTAAAGTAAAACAAGCACGTGTCAACGAGTTGATGGAAATCCAAGCCCATATTTCTTGGGAAAAAAACCAAGCCTTGGTAGGTAAAACCCTGCGTTGCGTTATAGACAGAAAAGAAGGCAACCGCTTTGTTGGCCGTACCGAGTTTGATTCTCCAGATGTGGATAACGAAGTTTGGGTAGATGCACGCGAACACTACCTCAAGGTTGGAGATTTTGCCAATCTAACCATAACAGCTGCTCAGGACTTTGACTTAGAGGCAGTTCCAGCACAATAGTTTCCTACATTGATTACTTTTGTCTTATGAAGCTAATCGAGTCGTTGGGATATCACGCCGCTGTTTATACACCTTTGATGCAGCAATTGTTGCAAAATCCCTTCTCATTAAAACCTTTTCATGAGGGATTGGCCTCAACCGCAGCAGCTATTAATGCCGCTTCTAATCGCATTGCTTCATTTGATCAATCCAAGCGAAACACTTTGGTTGAGGTACTGCACAGGCAGTACGAGCACCTAAATCCCAATCTAGAAATCCGTAAACAAATTGATACTTTATCAGCATCCAATACAGTAACCATAACCACAGGTCATCAGTTGAATATTTTTACTGGCCCCCTGTTTTTTTGGTATAAAATTTTGGATGTTATCAATATGGCACTAGCCATGCAAAAATTAGATTCTAAGCACCAATTTGTACCCATTTTTTGGATGGCGTCTGAGGATCATGATCTTGAAGAAATAAACCACTTTTTTTTAGGCGAACAAAAAGTAAGATGGGAATCAACTGCTGTCGGTCCAGTTGGACGAATGCCAACCTCAGGTTTAGAAGCTGTTTTGGAAAACTTAAACCCTTATTGGAACAATACATCGCAAGAAAAAGAACTGCTTGCTCTTTTTGCCGATTGCTATCAAAAGGAATGTACTTTGTCCAAAGCAACGCGTAGACTGGTGCATCGTCTTTTCGGTTCGCATGCTGTAGTTGTGGTTGACGGAGACGATGCGGCTTTAAAATCGCTATTTGTACCTGTACTTAAGGCTGAGGTGAGTGAAAACATAACCTTTAATGCTGTAACTCAAACCAATAATGACTTAAAAAAAGTAGTTAAAGATTTTAATCCACAGGTAAATCCAAGGGAAATCAACTTGTTCTATATGTTTGGCGATAATCGTTTGCGTATCATAACGGACGCAAATTTATTTGGTACCACAGAAAACCCAAGTAAGTGGACGCAACAAAGCTTGAGTGAAGAAATTGAAAAACACCCAGAGCGTTTTTCTCCTAATGCACTTATGCGTCCTTTATACCAAGAATGCGTGCTGCCCAATATTGCCTATATAGGTGGTGGCGGTGAGTTGGGTTATTGGCTGCAGCTTAAAGCTACTTTTAAGGCATTTGGTGTTCCATATCCATTATTGAAGCATCGCTCTACCGTTTTGCTGATGTCTAAAAAGCAAGTCAAAAAGTGCAATAAGCTTAACCTTCCTATAGCTGACTTGTTCTTGCCAACAGCAGCCTTTATCAATAAGCGTGTGCGTCAAATCAGTGATATTAATATAGACTTTTCATCTCAACGTGAATTGCTTAAAGATAACTTCAAAGCCTTTCATGGTTTGGCATCACAAACTGACAAATCATTTTTAGGAGCAGTAGAAGCACAAGAGAAAAAGCAGCTCAAAGGCTTGGATAATCTTGAAAAGCGCCTTTTGAAAGCCCAACGAAAAAAACTACAAGATGAAGTGGTTCGTGCCACCGGTATTAAAAATGATTTATTTCCAAACAACAAATTACAAGAACGAACTGCACATTTTTCTAGCTTTGTTATAGGGGATGGCTTAGTTTATTTCACAGCTAAATTAAAAGCCGTTTTATCTAAGGCAAAAAATGGTTTGTCGGTTATTCAAATTTGATATCCATAACCTGTTAAAAACTATTCATAAGCGATTCTGCTTCATTGAACTTTAGTTGTATTTTTGCATATGCAAAACAAAGTTTTAATTCTCGATTTCGGCTCCCAATACACTCAGTTGATTGCACGACGGGTTCGAGAACTTTCTATCTTTTGTGAGATCCATCCTTTTCATAAAATCCCTGAGAACATCATTACATTTAAGGCAGTCATCCTCTCAGGCTCGCCTTATTCGGTTCGTGCTGATGATGCGCCACACCCTGATTTGAGTAAAATCAGGCATAAAGTACCACTACTTGGGGTTTGCTATGGTGCGCAATATTTAGCACATTTCAAGGGTGGAGCAGTCGCACCTTCTGATACCCGAGAGTATGGTCGAGCTAGATTGGCAAAGGTAAAAGCACATGCTTTTACCAAAGATATCCCAATTGAATCACAGGTTTGGATGAGTCATAGCGATACCATCAAAAAATTACCTGAAGACGCAATACAATTGGCATCCACATCTGATGTTGCCAATGCCGCTTATGTCATGGATAATGACATGACCTACGGCATTCAATTTCATCCTGAGGTATATCACTCAACAGATGGTAAGCAGTTGTTACATAACTTTTTGATTGATATTGCTGGTATTATTCCCGACTGGACTTCAGATGCCTTTGTAGAAACTACGGTGGCTACTTTGAGTGAGCAACTGGGTCAAGACAAGGTTATACTGGGGCTTAGTGGCGGTGTAGATTCTTCTGTGGCTGCCATTTTGTTGCACAAGGCCATAGGTCCTAACCTCCATTGTATTTTTGTCAACAACGGTTTGTTGCGTAAAAACGAATACGATGAAGTGTTAGAGCAATACAAGGGCTTGGGATTGAAAGTTAAAGGGGTAGATGCTACAAAGCAATTCTTAGATGCCTTGGATGGAGAGAGCGATCCAGAAACTAAGCGTAAAATTATTGGTAAGGTATTTATAGATGTTTTTGATGACGAAGCCCAAAAGGTAGCTGGCGCCAAATGGCTTGCCCAAGGAACCATTTATCCAGATGTTATTGAATCAATTTCTGTAAATGGCCCCTCTGCTACCATCAAATCACACCACAATGTAGGGGGACTGCCAGACTTTATGATGCTAAAAGTGGTTGAGCCCCTTAAAATGCTATTTAAAGATGAGGTGCGTCGTGTTGGCGCAACACTTAAAATGCCCAAAGAAATACTCGGACGTCACCCGTTTCCAGGGCCAGGCCTTGCCATTCGTATTTTGGGGGAAATAACAGCAGAAAAGGTTAGTATGCTGCAAGAAGCTGATGCGTTGTTTATTCAAGGGCTTCGTGACCATGGTCTTTATGATGACGTTTGGCAAGCTGGCGTTATGTTACTCCCCGTGGAATCTGTGGGCGTTATGGGGGATGAACGTACTTATGAAAAATGCGTTGCTTTGAGAGCAGTAACATCAACTGATGGCATGACGGCAGATTGGGTACATTTGCCATATGCTTTCTTACAACAAATTTCTAACCAAATCATTAACCGTGTTCCGGGAATCAATCGTGTCGTTTATGATATCAGTTCAAAACCCCCTGCAACAATTGAGTGGGAATAAACTTTTTCTGCTTTTTGCTTTTCTTTTGTTTGGCTTGCTTGCTAACGCACAGGCACCAGAAGTATCTCACTTTATTTATCATAAAGTAAAAAAGAAAGAAACCCTTGAGGCTATAGCCATACGCTACGATATCTCAACGGCACAAATTATCATGTACAATTCTGCCGCTGAAAAAGGCATACGCAAACGTGATAAGCTTAAAATACCGAGATTCAACACAAAAGTTGTTATCACTCCAGCGCAACCTGTAACAACAATTCACAATGTCCGGCCAAAGGAAACTTTTTGGCGTATTGCCTATACCTATGGTATTTCAGTAGACTCGCTTCGTGCATTAAACCCCAAATTGGGTGATATTCTTGCTGTTGGTAGTGCGCTTACAGTGCCATCAAAAACCACTCAAGAAATTGCAGCACAATTTGATTATTACAATGTTCAGCCTAAAGAAGGATTCTTTCGTCTTGAACAAAAATTAGGTCTTACTAAGTCTGATTTGGAAGCCTTTAATCCAACGCTAGATAGCACAGGTCTTAAGGCTGGAATGGTCTTAAAAATCCCTAAAATACAATCAACTGACTCCCTAACTGTTGGTGATTTGGATAAAACCAATATTAGCCTGTGGGATAGTACTTTTGTTTCCCCTGTGGTGCGCATTGCTTTCTTGGCTCCCTTTAGGCTCTCTAGAATTAAGTTAGACTCTATAGATCAAACAAACAAAACGCTTTCAGAACGAAACCTAACCACTGTGTCGCTTAATTTTTATTCCGGCATGTTGCATGCCGTTGATAGCCTGAACAAGGCAGGTTTGAGTGTTGAGCTCTCCGTTTTTGACTCCGAAGGTCAGCTACACATTATTGAGCAGTTACTCAATGAAGAGGATTTTTCTAACTATGACGCCATTATAGGGCCTTTCACGCCTGCCAATGTGAGCAGGATGGCACAAGCTATGCGCTTTTTTAATGTTCATGTTATATCCCCTTTGACCACACGTGAGATACAACCACGAAAAATGTTAATCAATACCATCCCTAGCAAGAAGTCTCTTGCCATGCGAATGATTAGCTACGTTGATTTGTTGGATGCAAGCCACGAAAATCCTTGTGTATTGATTATTGCGGACTCAAAAAACGAACAAACGACAATGCGTTTAAAAGAACAGTTTCCTTTGGCAGAAGTATTACCGCCAGATGAAAAATTTGGGTTTATCAAGCCTGACGTAGTGGATTCATTATTAACCCCAACAAGACCAAACTGGATCTTTTTAGAAACCGAAAACTTAAATTTGGTAACCAGCATGACCTCTATGCTCAATGCACAAAAAACGGAAGATCGTCAAGTGCAGCTGCTTACACATTTCAGATCCCCAGCCTATGATGACAAGAACATTTCTCAAGCCCACTTGGGAAATATTCGTTTTTCATATCCCAATCATTTTTTAGAAAAGCGGGACAGCTTGCGTCTTAAATTTGACGCGTCATTTAAAGACCAATATGGAAAGTTGCCCAATAGGACTGCCGTAAAAGGTTTTGATGTTATGGTTGATATATCCCTTCGAATAGCGACCAGAAGAAAGCTTATTAATGGATTGGAATTGGGTGTTTTAGATCAGCTTCAATATCGATTTGATTACAAGCCTAGTCCAAAAGGTGGTTATCGAAATACCGCTACTTACATGGTTCAACATAGGGGTTTTGAAACCATTGAAATTATATCCGTAAAGCCACAACCAGATTCCTTGCATGTTAGGTAGTTTATTCTTTGTATTTTTGCCACTTAAAATGAATAAGTTTTATGCCTAAAGCCAAATACGTTTTTGTAACAGGAGGCGTTTCCTCTTCGCTTGGAAAAGGCATTATATCCGCATCACTAGCCAACTTACTTCAAGCGCGGGGCCTAAGCGCCACCATTCAAAAATTTGATCCTTACATAAATGTTGACCCCGGAACTTTAAATCCGTATGAGCACGGAGAGTGTTTTGTAACAGACGATGGCGCTGAAACTGATTTAGACCTTGGGCACTATGAGCGTTTTTTAAATGTATGTACTTCTCAAGCCAATAATGTAACCACAGGACGTATCTATCAAAGTGTTATTGAAAAAGAACGCCGTGGCGAGTTTTTGGGTAAAACAGTTCAAGTTATACCACACATTACCAATGAAATCAAAGAGCGCATGCAACAGCTTGGTGAAACGGGTGATTACGATGTGGTTATTACTGAAATAGGCGGTACGGTGGGGGATATTGAATCCTTACCTTATATCGAGGCTGTGCGTCAACTGCGTTGGGAGCTGGGTCGTGAAAACTGTATTGTTATTCACCTCACGCTGGTCCCTTACCTCTCTGCGGCGGCTGAATTAAAGACAAAACCAACACAGCACTCCGTTAAAACACTAATGGAAAGCGGAATTAACGCTGATGTTTTGGTTTGCCGCACAGAGCACGAACTTTCAGAAAGCATACGTGCAAAACTCGCTTTATTTTGTAATGTAAAGCGCGAAGCAGTTATCCAATCTATTGATGCCAAAACTATATATGACGTCCCTTTGCTCATGCATGAAGAAGGCTTGGATCGTGTGGTACTCGAAACTTTGGCATTGCCTGATAACTTGGAGCCTGATTTAGCGAATTGGAAAGCATTTTTATCCAGACACAAAAATCCCAAAAACCATGTTCGCATAGGGCTGGTGGGTAAGTATGTTGAATTACAAGATTCATATAAATCTATTTTGGAGGCCTTTATTCATGCAGGGGCTGCCAATGAAGTAAAAGTAGAGGTCGTTTCTATACATTCAGAACATCTTACCGTTGATAATTGTGAGGAAAAACTTAAGGACTTACACGGTTTGCTGGTTGCCCCTGGCTTTGGTTCTAGAGGAATTGAAGGAAAAATAAGTGCCATAAAGTATGTCCGAGAAAACAATATTCCATTTTTTGGGATTTGTTTGGGTATGCAAATGGCGGTCATTGAATATGCGCGCAATATTTTGGGACTAGCGGCTGCTAATTCTACAGAGATGGATGAAGGTACACCTCATCCTGTAATTAGTCTAATGGACGAACAGAAAAATGTGGAAAATAAAGGCGGAACCATGCGTTTAGGTGCTTGGGATTGTAAGCTTTCAGCTGGCAGTCGTGCGCTTGAAATATACAAAGCTGACGACATCAGCGAACGCCACCGTCATAGATATGAATTAAATAACGATTACCTACCGGACTTAACTAAAAATGGCTTAAAAGCCACAGGTATTAACCCGAAAACAGGACTGGCAGAGATTGTCGAAATTGATAAACATCTTTGGTTTGTTGGTGTGCAGTACCACCCAGAATATAAAAGTACAGTTTTAGAGCCGCATCCACTTTTTTCGGCTTTTGTTGAAGCTTGTAATACTTACGCAAAAAAATAATAATTTAAAATGGAAGATCGGCGAATAGACCCTTTACAAATCATAGGAATGGTGCTTATTTTTGGCATATTCACTTGGATGATGTCCACCCAACCTGTTCCAGATTTGGAAACGACAGAAACCGCTACATCAGAATTGGAACAACAAAATCTTGTAGAGACCATTGCTACAAATACGGCCGAAAAAGAAGCATTGTTAGAATTGGAAACGGTCAGTGTTGTTGCCGACACCCTTAGCCTTCAAAATGATGTGCTCTCCATTGGTATTTCTACTAAAGGAGGTGTGATGACAGATGTAGCACTAAAGAATTTGGTCAATTACCAAGACGAACCATTGTATTTGATTAGCAATGATAACAACTCCTTAAATATTGCTTTTACAACTGTTTCGGGACAGTTGTTTCAGACAAAATTCATGATGTTTACTCACTCATTAAGCAATACAGCAGATGGACAAGAATTGCGATTACGCGCACCGCTCGATACAGATGGATTTATAGAGCTAGTATATACCTTACCCAAAAACGGTTACCGCTTTGGTTTCGAAGTTATCGCTGAAGGCATAGAAGGTGCTCTGGATCCCTCCATTCCTGCTGCCTTTTCATGGCATATGGATGGTTTCCGTCATGCGAAAAGTGCCCAGTACGAAAACCGTTATACGCAGCTTGCCTATAACCACAAATTCGAAAAGTACAGTACCCTTTCTGCTGCAGGTGATGACGATGAAGACCTTAAAAATGTAGGGTGGGTATCATATCGCCAGCATTTTTTCAGTAGTATTCTTATCCCAGAAAACCCATTTGAACTAGCTACGGTTACATCAGCTTCCATTACTGAAGAGGAAGAAGAGGAGTCGGAATTTCTTAAGGCGTTTACAACGAAAACTACATTGCCGTATGACCGCAATCGCTTTCAAGCTAATTTTGATTGGTATATGGGGCCTACCGATTATGAGGTATTAAAAACCTATGACGAATCCCTTTATGAAAGTATTTCTTTTGGCTGGGGGCTTATCGGCTGGATAAATCGTTCCGTATTTTATCCGTTGTTTAGTTTGCTTTCGAGTATTGTTCCGCAAGGGATTGCCATTATTTTATTGACCATTATCGTACGATTGGTGCTTTCGCCTGTGCTCTATAAGTCTTATGTGTCTCAAGCCAAAATGCGGGTACTTCGACCAGAGATAACCGCATTAAATGAAAAATATAAAAATGACGCAAGCAAACGTCAGCAAGAAACCATGAAGTTGTACAACAAAGCTGGGGCTAGCCCAATGGCAGGTTGTATACCTGCGTTGATTCAAATGCCGGTTTTCTTTGCCTTATTCTACTTCTTTCCCATTGCATACGAAATGCGTGGTAAGTCGTTTTTATGGGCAGAAGATTTATCGTCCTATGATATGGTTGCAGCACTTCCATTTAGTATCCCATTCTATGGTGATCACGTTAGCTTGTTCCCGCTCTTGGCATCGGTGGCGATATTCTTTTACACCCAAATGACAGCAGGACAGCAAATGCAACCCTCACAGCCTGGTATGCCCAACATGAAATATATCATGTATTTGATGCCTGTGATGATGTTGTTTTTCTTTAACAATTATGCAAGTGGTTTTAGTTTATACTATTTTGTTTCCAACGTTTTAATGATTGGTATCATGTTGGTGATTAAAAACGTCATCATTGATCAGGATAAAATCCATGCGCAGATTGAGGAAAACAAAAAGAAGCCCAAGAAGCAAAACCGCTTTCAGCGTAAAATGGCTGAATTGATGGAAGAAGCAGAGCGTCAAAAAAAGCTCAGATAAGAGATTCTGGGGCGTAACTCCCTAACTAACTCATATATCCTACTTACCTTTGTGTCATGCAAAACAAACGTGTCATTGTTGGACTTTCTGGTGGTGTAGATTCTAGTGTTGCTGCCTATTTGCTGCAGCAGCAAGGCTATGAGGTTATCGGATTGTTTATGAAAAACTGGCACGATGACTCGGTGACCATTTCTGACGAGTGCCCTTGGCTGGAAGACAGCAACGATGCCATGTTGGTGGCTGAAAAACTCGGTATTCCTTTTCAGACCGTTGATTTAAGCGAACAGTACAAGGAACGTATTGTGGATTATATGTTTGCCGAATACCAACGCGGGCGCACACCAAATCCAGATGTGCTTTGCAATCGTGAAATCAAGTTTGATGTGTTTTTAGACATTGCCCTTTCGCTGGGTGCAGACTATGTTGCTACGGGGCATTATTGTCAAAAGGCTACGCTTTCTACTTCAACCACGCAACGCCTACTTGCAGGCGCAGATGCAAATAAGGATCAGTCGTATTTTCTATGTCAACTGAATCAAGCGCAACTTACTAAAACGCTGTTTCCCATTGGAGGGCTTCAAAAAAGCGAAGTGCGTAAAATTGCTGCTGAACAAGGACTAGTAACTGCTGAAAAGCGCGACTCCCAAGGCTTGTGTTTTGTGGGAAAAGTGAGTTTGCCTGATTTTTTACAGCAAAAACTAGCAGTTAAAAAAGGCGATATTATACAGGTTGCAGATACGCACCCCATGTATGCCATAGCCCCAGAAAACAGCCCGAAGGGCTTGGCGGAGAAGTTTGCCTACACTGCCGAAGATGGTAAAGTTGTAGGCACGCATAACGGCGCACACTTTTTTACGGTTGGCCAGCGCAAGGGCTTGGCGGTTGGGGGTACCAAAGAACCGTTGTTTGTATTGGCAACAGATGTGCAAAAAAATATCATTTACGTGGGGGAGGGCAAAGACCACCCAGGCTTATACGCAGCTGCCTTATGGATAGACCAAGCAGATGTACACTGGATACGCCCTGACTTAAAAACTGACCAGCCAATGAGAGTACAGGCGCGTATACGTTACAGACAGCCTTTGGCGGCTG
>MDTC01139081.1_pt1 | contig 11664 bp, 12 predicted proteins | sample 811181 | NCBI WGS metagenome assembly MDTC01 (sample SAMN05326644, study PRJNA326480) | marine metagenome | isolation source: seawater | place: Pacific Ocean: North | collected 2011 | reverse complement strand
TAACCAATCTAACGGATTCTTCACCTTCTTGAATTTCAATTTCTTCTAGATTCGAGTTTTCTAACATTTCTATTAGTTTTTTTACTTTTCGTATATCCATCGTTTCTCCCCTTTAATTAAATTTTTTAAATGCTGTAGTCAATGCTAATTCGTAACCTTCAACTCCTAATCCTGAAATGACTCCTTGAGCTATATCTGATAAATAAGACTTTTTCCTAAAATCTTCCCTGGCATATATGTTTGATATATGAACTTCAATGAAAGGTATATCTACACCAGAAAGGGCGTCTCTTAGTGCGATACTGCTATGCGTTAATGCTCCTGGGTTGATGATAATACATTTAACTGCTTCATCTCTTGCTTTGTGAATTAGTTCTACTAATTCGTGTTCAGCATTGCTTTGATGGCATATGAGATCACAATTAGAATTTGCAGCAATAGATGAAAGATTTTCTTCTATATCTTGCAAAGTTTCGGAGCCATATATATCAGGTTCCCTGGTCCCTAGAAGGTTTAGGTTTGGACCATTAAGAAGCATGTATTTAGTCATTTATACGGATTTTAATGAATTTAGACGATTTTAAATGAATTTGATTATAAAAGGTATAGGCATTTTATAATTCTACCAACTTATTAATATCAATTCTTTTGCTTACAACCGGATAACAGAACCCTTGTTCATTGCACCCCTGATAAGAGACTTCAATAAAGTCAGCAGCAGGATCAAGATTTAATTTTTTTATCACACTATTGAAAAAGACATCTACTTCTCCAAAATAAACATCATTGATTCTTTCAGATTCTCCACTAGTTAAAATAGATAGTTTGGTTTCACTAGATGCCAATATTTCAAATTTATCTTTGTAAAGAAAGCAGTTTTCTTTCATTGACCATGAAAGTATGATGCCATCCTTCTGACTATAGGCTTCGAATACAAAAGCTTCGTCAACTGGAAGTATTTTTTCTTTGGACAGCTGATCAAAGAAAGACGATTCAGCGGATAAACTTAGTAAAAATAAAGGAATACAAATAATGATTAATAATTTTTTTAAATCTTTAAGTGTCATTTGGATTATGTTCATTTTATTCAGCTGTTCGTATGAGGAAACGGAAAATCTAATTATAAAGGATGCACACTTATATGTACCCTTAAAAGGCTCCATGATGACAAGTGGTTACTTAAGTATCAAAAACTTATCTTCTGAATCAATTCAAGTTTCCTCTATAGATTGTTCTCCTGTAAGAGCCGAAGTACATGAGACTACCTTAAATGCAGATGGAATGATGAATATGAGCAAGATTGATTCCATTACTTTAGAGGCTAACTCTAGTACTATCTTTGTACCGGGAGGAAAGCATGTGATGTTTTGGGGGTTAAGTGGATTCAACAAGGAATACCTTCCTTGTTCTTTTAATCTAGTTGACCAGGACCCAGTGAATTTTAAATTTTTAGTTCAGGAACGTGGATAATATCTTAGAAATAAATAATCTATTTGTAGACTTTGAATCTAAAGGCACAAATTTTAGAGCTGTAGACAATATCTCTTTTGATATTGAGAAAGGAAAAACATTATCTCTTGTAGGTGAGTCAGGTTCTGGAAAGTCTGTAACGGCTTTGTCAATTCTTCAACTTTTGCCAGAAGGTAGCGTTCGGTATTCTGACCAATCCTCAATAAAATACGAAAATAAAGAAATTTTAGGCTCCAGTAAAAATTTCCTCACTTCAATGAGAGGTAATAAAGTATCTATGATTTTTCAAGAACCAATGACTTCACTAAACCCTTATCAAAAAGTTGGTTTTCAGATAGACGAGACTCTTATTATTCATAGAAAGTTAAACAAAAGAGAAGCTAGAGATCGAACAATAGATCTTCTAAAGAAAGTAAAAATACCTGAGCCTGAGTCCAAGGTCAACTCATACCCACATCAGCTTTCAGGCGGGCAGAGGCAACGAATTATGATTGCAATGGCTCTTGCAAATGAACCTGATTTATTGATTGCTGATGAACCAACAACTGCCTTGGATGTCACCGTTGAGAAGGCCCTGCTAGAACTATTGTCTGATCTCCAAGAAGAATTTGGTATGTCTATTCTATTTATAACCCATGATTTAAATATCGTTAAAAGGTTCTCGGATCATGTATGTGTAATGAAAGAAGGAAAAATAGTAGAGTCGGGTGAGGTAAAAGCCTTATTCGATAATCCTCAGCACCCTTATACAGTGAAGTTGTTAAATTCAATTCCAGGAAAAAAGGAGGACCTAAACATTGAAGGATCAATCCTCTTGAATGCTGAAAAGGTTGATATTAACTACCCAATTAAAAAAAATCTCTTTGGAAAAATAATAGAGCATTTAAATGCTGTAAAAAAAGTAGATATTAAAATTTTTAGCGGATCTACAACAGGTCTAGTTGGAGAATCTGGATCAGGAAAGTCATCTCTAGCAAGAGCTTTATTGGGTATAGAAAAATCTGAAGGAAAGATTATCTTTGATAATAAAGATATTAATAATTTAAGCCCTAGTGAATCCAGAAAATATAAAAAAGATTTTCAAATAGTCTTTCAAGATCCTTTTGGCTCTTTATCTCCTAGAATGACAATTGGAGAGATTGTAGGAGAGGGTCTGAGAGTTCATGAGCCATCTCTTAGTAAGTCAGCAAGGATTGAGAAGATAATTAAAGCTTTAGAAGATGTTGAGCTTGAATCTTCATCCTTCTCTAGATTTCCTCATGAACTTTCAGGAGGTCAAAGACAAAGAGTGGCAATAGCAAGAGCAATAATATTAGAACCAAAATTAATTTTATTAGACGAGCCAACTTCAGCATTAGATGTCTCTATCCAGATGCAAATTCTGGACCTTTTAAAAGAATTACAATCCAGACTTGGCCTTGCTTATCTTTGTATTAGCCATGATCTAAAAGTCATAAGATTCTTATCAGACCATGTTTATGTCATGAAGGATGGAAATATTGTAGAAAATGGTTTTACAGAGGACCTGTTTGAAATGCCCAAGCATGAATATACAAAAGAGCTTTTAGCGGCTTCAATTGTTTAATTATTAGATAGATACTTTCTAATTTATAATCTCGTCATGTCTAAAGATAAAAGAAAATATTCTTCCAAAATAGTAGATGGTGTCGAACAAGCGCCTTCAAGGGCAATGCTTAGGGCAGTTGGTTTTGATACAGAAGATTTCAAAAAGCCTCAAGTAGGAATTGCCTCTACGTGGAGCATGGTTACTCCTTGCAATATGCACATAGATAAACTTGCTCAATCGGCAGCTCATGGTGCTGATTTAGCAGGATCAAAGGCTGTCATTTTTAATACCATCACCGTTTCAGACGGTATATCTATGGGAACTAAAGGCATGAGGTATTCCCTGGTATCCAGAGAAGTTATTGCAGATTCTATTGAAACGGTCACTGGCGGTCAGGGATTTGATGGACTAATAACGATAGGTGGTTGTGATAAGAATATGCCAGCATGCGTAATGGCAATGGCTAGACTTAATAGACCCTCAATTTTTGTATATGGAGGAAGTATAAAACCAGGAGCTAATAGAACTGATGTCGTTTCTGTTTTTGAAGCTGTTGGCAAGCACTCTGAAGGGTCATTATCGGATATTGAACTTTTAGATATCGAATCAACAGCTATTCCAGGCCCTGGTTCATGTGGAGGAATGTATACAGCCAATACCATGGCATCTGCAATTGAGGCTCTCGGGATGAGCTTACCTAATAGCTCAGCACAAGAAGCTATTTCAAATAGCAAACTCGAAGATTCCTTGAATGCTGGGGAGGCAATTATGCATTTAATATCTCATGACATTAAGCCTAGAGATATTATGACCAAAGCTGCATTTGAAAATGCAATTGCTGTAGTTATTGCTTTAGGTGGTTCAACAAATGCAGTATTACATCTTCTGGCCATAGCGCATGAAGCTAAAGTGGACTTAAGTCTTGATGATTTCGAAAGAATAGGAAAAAGAACTCCTGTTCTAGCCGATTTAAGACCTAGTGGTAATTTTCTTATGTCTGAATTGATAGAAATTGGTGGAATTGTACCTTTAATGAAAATTATGCTCGAGAAGGATCTTTTAGATGGAACTCAAATGACGGTTACAGGTAAAACTTTAGAAGAAAATTTAGCTGATTATGGAAATTATCCTGAAGGTCAGAAAATTATTAAAGATACAAATAACCCCATCAAAGCTGATAGCCATTTAAGAATACTTTATGGAAATTTAGCCCCTAAAGGAGCCGTCGCAAAAATATCTGGAAAAGAAGGACTTCGATTTGAAGGAAAGGCTAAGGTTTATGATTCAGAAGAAGCTGCTATGGAGGGTATTTTATCTAATCAAATCGTAGAGGGTGATGTTCTGGTAATTAGGTATGAAGGTCCAAGAGGAGCTCCAGGAATGAGAGAAATGCTTAGTCCTACAGCTGCAATCATGGGAAAGAACTTAGGAGATAAAGTGGCTTTCCTTACAGATGGCAGGTTTTCTGGAGGAACACATGGATTTGTGGCTGGTCATATAACTCCCGAAGCTTTCGATGGAGGTCCTATCGCATTTATTAAAGATGGAGATCTAATCTCCATTGATGCCGAATCTAATCAAATCAATCTTGACTTAACTGGAGAAGAGCTTTCAAAAAGAAAAGAAAATTGGGTCTGTCCAGTTAAAGAAGAAGAGGGTGGAGTCTTAGATAAATATAGATCTTTAGTCACTTCAGCTTCTAAAGGGGCAGTTACAACAAAAAAATAATTTTTTTGATTATTGAAAATTTATGTATTAACCCTAATAATGAAAGAAATAATTTTAAAACAAAGCTATATACCAAGGAGAGATTATGAATGTTGTCACACTTACCGATGACAATTTTAATGCAGAAGTTAATGATTCTGAAAAACCAGTCCTAGTTGACTACTGGGCTACATGGTGCGGTCCTTGTAAAATGGTAGGACCTATTGTTGAAGAAATGGCTATTGAATTTTCCGATAGATTGAAAGTTGGAAAACTAGATGTTGATGCAAATCAAAACTCAGCCGCTCAACAGAATGTCATGAGCATACCCACTTTGGCTATTTTTAAAGGTGGTGAACTCGTAGCTCAACAAGTAGGAGCCTTAAGTAAAACCCAATTAACTGAATTTATAGAATCTAACATATAGAAAACACTAGACTCTACTTTCTAACAAGGTTAATATTTAGTTACTGAAGTTTCTTCGGTAAACCCCTTTTATCACGCATCAACCTTATTTCATGCAACTAATAGAACTAAAAAAAATGCCAGTTGAAGAGCTCATAGAGCTTGGCGAACAGTGCGGTATTGAGAATGCTTCTCGTGCCAAAAGACAAGATATCATATTTGGAATACTAAAAAGTAAAGCTAAGAGTGGAGAAGATATTGAAGGCGAAGGCGTTCTAGAAATTCTTCAAGATGGTTTTGGCTTCTTAAGATCTCCAGATGCCTCATATTTAGCAGGCCCTGACGATATATATGTCTCACCCAGTCAAATAAGACGATTTGGTCTTAGAACTGGTGACACCATTAAGGGTAAAATTAGATCTCCGAAAGATGGAGAAAGATATTTTGCAATACTCAAAATAGAAGAAATTAACTATGAAGAGCCAGACAAAACAAAGAATAAGCCTTCATTTGAAAACCTTACTCCATTGTTCCCCGATGAAAGAATGCTGTTTGAACTGGGTACAGGAAGCACAGAAGATTTATCTTCTAGGGTAATTGATTTAACAGCACCAACCGGCAAAGGTCAGAGGTCATTGATTGTTTCTCCGCCCAAAGCAGGAAAGACACTACTCCTTCAAAGTATTGCTCATTCTATAGAAAGAAATAATCCTGAATGCAAGATAATGGTGCTTCTTGTAGACGAGAGACCTGAAGAAGTGACTGAGATGAAGCGTTCAGTTAAAGGAGAAGTTATCGCGAGTACATTTGATGAAGCACCCACTCGTCATGTTCAAGTAGCCGAGATGGCAATTAATAAAGCCAGAAGATTGGTGGAACACAAGCATGACGTAGTCATACTGCTTGATTCTATTACCCGTCTAGCTAGAGCCTATAATTCTACTCAAGCCGCTTCTGGAAAAATATTAACAGGCGGTGTGGATGCCAATGCATTACAAAAACCAAAGAGATTCTTTGGTGCAGCAAGAAACATTGAAGGCGGTGGAAGTCTCTCGATTATAGCTACAGCATTAATTGATACTGGATCTAGAATGGATGAAGTTATATTTGAAGAATTTAAAGGAACAGGCAACTCAGAAATAAATCTTGATAGAAAGATTGCAGAAAAAAGAGTATTTCCTGCAATCAATGTTAGAAAAACAGGAACTAGAAGAGAAGACCTCTTAACTTCTGACCTTGAATTAAGAAATATTACAGTTCTCAGAAAGCTTCTTAATGAAATGGATGACACAGCTGCTATGGAATGGGTATTGGATAAACTGAAAGACTACAAGACGAATGCTGAGTTTTTTGAGTCTATGAAAAGGAAATAGTTTTAGTTCACTTCCTCGTTATGATGCTCTTTCTTTTTTCTTGAAAAGAAAATTCTATCAATAATCCCTATAGCTAAAAGACCCAAAAGAGTTAATAGAATTATCAGACCTATAATCATTTCTGCATTCAAGCTGATAGTCTTGTTAAGAATGATTATATCTTGAGGTGAAAAGAGCTTAGATTTTCCATTAGTAGTTATTACAGCTAAAGTTGAAAGGAATATTAGAATTAGTATTAATCTAGCTTTCATATAAATAGTATTTAGTTTCTCCTCCCTTCGATTGCTTAATTTCAGACAGATTGTATTTAGTCAAATCAAGGATCAAATCTTTTTCACACTCTACATAAATTAATCCATCATCACTTAGTAAGTCATATTTAGAAATAATTTCTAATGATTTTGACACAAGGCTTTGATGAAACGGTGGATCAAGAAAAATAATATCAAACTTATTTTTTAGAATCTGATAATCAAATGACATTGAGTTTGCATTTATTACCTTGGCTAATTTTTCTATTTTTAGTTTTTTGATAACCTCAACAATAGATTTAGAAAGTTTTAGTTGTTTCTCAATGAACACAACATTCGTAGCTCCTCTTGATATTGCTTCTAGTCCAAGCGAGCCTGTCCCTGCAAACATATCTAAGCATTTCTTGTTATTAAGATCATTTAGAAGCCAATTAAAAAGTGTTTCTTTAGTCTTATCTTCAGTAGGTCTTAGCATTTTATTTGGCTTGAATATAAGCTTAGTACCTTTATATTTGCCACCAATAATTCTCGTTGCTGCTTGTCTTTTGACCATATGGACAATATTATGCTTTTTGAAACCACTAGTAACAACATCTGACTCTTGGTTTTTTCTAAATGACAGAATCTGATTTAAAGAAAGGCTTTTTAGCTTCCATGAGAGGTATTACATCAACTGTATGTGTTATTTCTGCAAAATCAAGTAACGAGAAACATGCTATGACTGCAATATCTGTTACCTCCTTATCCATAGATCCACCTTCTATGCTTGTTTGTATAAATAAAGAAGCCTCTATACATAGTCTTATTTCTAAAGACTCTTCCTTTTGTATCAATACATTAAGCAGTAATCAGAAGGATATAGCTGAGATCTGTGGGAATAACGAAGTGGATGGTGCTTTAAGATTTAAGAGTGATGATTGGAAGCAGGAAGGAAATTTTGTCTACAATAAGGAATCTTTATCTGTTTTGTTTTGCGAGTGTACAGACTTAGTAGATCATTCCAGTCATACTATAGTTATTGGAAGAGTCTCAAAAATACTCAATAATGATGGAAAAGAAGCGCTTTTATATGGGCAAGGTAAATATCTAAATTAATATGAAGTATTTTATTATCTACCTAACCCTAGTCCTATCATCACTTATCTTCTCTGATGCTAAGGTTTACTTCATTAATGTTAAAGACGGAGATCAAGTAAAATCACCTTTCCTTTTACAGTTTGGACTCTCTGGAAAGGGAGTTGCGCCAGCTGGGACCAATAGAGAGAATACAGGACACCATCATCTACTCATTGATGTGGATAAAATAGACTTAAAGACTCCTATTCCTTCTTCTGAGAATCATATTCATTTTGGAGGAGGTCAAACAGAATCAATAATAGAATTGACACCTGGAACTTATTCACTTCAATTAGTTTTGGGAGATATGAGCCATATTCCTCATAACCCTGCAGTTATTTCTAGTAAAATTTCAGTTACAGTTATTCAATAAATGATAAATAACCATTTTGCTGTTTTAGCAACCTTTCTTCTTATTTCATCAGGCTTACTTTTTTCCGAAATTAAAATCGATGGAATTTTAGATGAGGAAGAATGGAAATCTGCCAGAAGCATAAAGGAATTTTATGAGGTATATCCTTACTCGTTGAGGGTAGTTCAAGATTTAAAGACTGAGATTCTCTTTCATGAAGATGAAAAAGGGATGTACTTTGGCTTCAAAAACTACCAGCCTTCATCAACAATGCGAATTAAAAATCATCTTCGCGATGATGAGAGATCTATTTCTGATAAAACCGGAATTGCTATCGACTTTGATGGCGATGGAATAAGCGCTTATCAATTCTTTGTTTCTTCTAGCGGATCAATTGGTGATGCTACTGTTGTTAATGAGACTGAAAGAAATTGGGACTGGGATGCCGATTGGAATTCTGCAACAAGTATAGAAGAAGACATTTGGTTTTCAGAAATATTCATTCCTTGGTCTGTTGCATCAATGAAAACAGTTTCAGGAGAAACTCGAAAGATTGGATTATCCTTTTATAGAATGATAATGGGCCTGGGAAAAGGAGTGTCCACAATAAAAGGCAGCCCTTATCAGAATACTTTTTTATCTGTATTTGATAACTTCAATGTTAAGAACTTCAACACTTCAGAGATCAATTACTATCCTTTCATTAGCGTAAATGAAGATCTTATTAATTCAGAGTTGTCTGCTAAAGGCGGAGCCGAAATCTTCTGGAAAATAGACTCTAGCAAACAGCTCAATGTCACTTTGAACCCAGATTTTGGTCAAATAGAGAGTGATGAAGTCGTAGTAAACTTTTCTTCGGTGGAAACATTCTATTCAGATAAAAGACCATTTTTTGCTGAAAACCATAGTCTATTTGATGTTAAGGGGATGATGTTTAGGATAATTAACACTAGACGTATAGGGGGAAGACCTGACTATGAGTGCTCAAGATTTTTAGAGGAAGACTATTGTAACGAAAATAAGATTGGTTCTAATGATATTGATTATGCTTTGAGATATACCCAAAAGGGTAAAGTAGATTTTGGTTTCCTTGGAGCTTCTGAGAGAGACGAAAGGTTCAGCAAAGGAAGAGATTTCTATGCGCTTAGATTAAAAACAAAGAGTAATGGACTGACATATGGTTATTTAGGAACCTATGTAAAAAAATCCTTTCTTGATGATAACGCTTTGGTTAACTCGTTTGATTTTGAATATAGGCCTTCTAGTGAATTAAGGTTTACTGGAAACTTTATGAATTCAGATCTTGAAGAAGGTCAGGGTTACGGTCTAAGAACAGGTTTTGGATATGATCCAGATAAAAACTTCCATTCTGGAGCATCTATTTATTACCTCGACAAAAAATTAGATATAAATGATATGGGTTATATGGCTATCAATAACCGCGCAATGATTATGGGAAGGACCCAATTTAAAAATACTAATTTTTCAAAAGATTCAATTTTTCGTTCAAGAATGTATGAAATTGGTTACGGTGCAAAATCCAATGCTAATTTTAAAAAAGAACCAGTTAATTTAGCTTTTAAGATAGAAAGCTCCTTTGTGAATACAGCGGATATGGTTTCAGAAGTTTTTTATAGGTCTAGCGGAAGAGATCATAGAATAACCAGGAACTCTCAGCTGGCTCCTCACGTTAACATGCCTGAAGGGTATGGAGGCTACGTTGAATACAATGGACCAAGAAACCCCTTTTATTTTTATAGTTTTAAACTTAGAAGAGGTAAGGGTGAGGAACATTCTGCAAGGTTAGGCTGGCAAACTTCTTATAGGGGTATGGTCAAGTACAATCCCTCAGAATTTCTAACCTTTAGTTTATTTCACAAGCATGTCAAAGAAGAAAAATGGCTTAATTGGATAGATAGCAATCTCCTGGCCGCTTATGATAGAAAACAAAGAACTAGCATATTAGGCTTGGAATGGTATTCAGGTTCTAGTCATGAACTAAGAATAAAGGGTCAGTTTGTTGCTTTTACTGGCAGAAATCCTATACCTTTTTATGCAAATATAAATGGTAATTTATCCCAAACAGATCTTGTATTGCCTGCAATAACTATTAGTGAATTAGCTTTTCAGGTTAGATACCGATATGAATTTATGCCATTGGCATATCTTTACGTAGTTTATTCAAAAGGTGGAAGAATATCTGCCGATGATGATGAAGAGAGTCTTGATGAGCTTTATCAACGTCCATGGAATAACCCGTCTGACGAAAATTTTACTATCAAGCTTAGATATAGATTTTAGGGTCTTTAAACTATAAAATGCAGTTCCATTAGGGGACATACATTGCATAGGAAGCTCACTTTTTTTTCATCAACACTTTTAATATTTTTTTCTCTAAATGTGCATGCTCTCGACATGAAAATGGATGGGATATTGGATGAGTCTGATTGGTCTCAAGCTAGAGAGGTAACAAAATATTATGAGACTTTACCTTATTCTCTGGATGATGCTTCTGGTCCTCAAAAGGTTTTGGTTCTTGAGGATGAGAAAGGTATCTATTTTGGTTTTATTAGTTATCAGCCGAGTGAATCTATAAGAAAACAGAAGCATCAAAGAGATGATGAAATGGCCAATGCTGATATGGTTGGAGTCAATATAGATTTTGATGGAGACGGTCTTCTTTCTTACGGATTTTCTATTTCTGCGAGTGGTTCAATCCTAGACAATGTTATTAGAAATGAGAATGAAGTCAGTTATGACTGGGATGCAGATTGGGGTTATGGAACAACTATTGGAGAAGATGTTTGGTTTGCTGAGATTTTTGTTCCTTGGAGTATTGCTCCAATGAAGTCTCAAAAAGGTGAGAAAAGAAAGGTCAAACTGGCTTTTTACAGATGGCTGAGACAAGATTTTATAGTTAATACAACAATAAAAGGAAATCCAAGAACTGAAAAATTTATTTCTTTATTTAATGATTTTGAATTTAATAATTATAGCGTCTCCAAAATTGATTATTTTCCTTACGTTAATATTTCACAAGATAGAGTGCTTGATGAAGATGTTACTAAAGTTGGTGCAGAAGTATTCTGGAAGATCGATGCAGGTAAGCAGTTAAACATTGCAATAAACCCAGATTTTGGACAAGTTGAAAGCGATGAGTTGGTAGTAAATTTTGATTCCAGCGAAACTTATTATTCTGATAAAAGACCTTTTTTCTCTGAAAATCATTCTCTCTTTGACGTTAAGGGATACATGTTCTTCTATGTTATTAATACTCGAAGGATAGGAGCCGCACCTGATTATGACTGCTCAATCTATAATCCAGCCCTGGAAGATATTTGTAATTCATCTCAGGTTGGAATTTCAGATATAGACTATGCTGTTCGTTATACTCAGCAAAATGAATCCTTAGATTTTGGTTTT
>MDTC01127687.1_pt1 | contig 11664 bp, 11 predicted proteins | sample 811181 | NCBI WGS metagenome assembly MDTC01 (sample SAMN05326644, study PRJNA326480) | marine metagenome | isolation source: seawater | place: Pacific Ocean: North | collected 2011 | reverse complement strand
TCAAAAAATTTAAAGCACAAATATTTTCTATTTCTGATGAATAGTTAAATATTTCTAATCGATTAAATGAAGAAATAATAGAAGTAAACATTGACTTGCCACAACCTGATTGGCCATCAATAAACAAAACTTTTGTTAATAAACTATTCTTTCTAATTGTTTTTAAGTTATTCATTAAAAAAAATTATCAAATAAACAATAATGAAATTTTGTAAATATATTATTTAGTTAACTAAAGCATAACGAACAAAATTGCATCAATTGTATTTTGCGGTTATTTAAAAAGGCTAATCTCAGTATTTTTTGAAAAATATTTATTGATGTATGATGCTATAAATCCAATATTTATAGGGATAGTATCTGTCACAGTATCATATGTTAAATCACAAGAAAAATTCTTAATTTTTTAGCTTTTGATTTCATAATCAACAATAAAAGAGTTTTGTGATCTCTATTTTTCTTGCCAATTATAGCCAAAATGCTGGGACATGCGAATATAAAAACCACCGAAAGATACGCCCATTTGCATCAAGATCCTATTAACAAAGCCATTGATGATGTAAGTTATAAGATAAAAAAAATTATAAAATTTTAAATAAAGCTAATCACTTTTAATGTTTAAGGTCAGCTAAATGAAATTTATTAGTATATTTGTTGCATATTACAAAAAAAATAAGTTTTTGTTATTGTGTTTTTTCATAATAAATTTTTAGATAAATTTATAATTATTTTAATATTGTAAATAATATCTTGCCATTCTTTTGGAAAATTATCTGATCCATAAAAAGCTCCAGCAATTTGGCCATATACAGCTCCTGTTGTATCGGCATCATTGCCCAGATTAACTGCTTTTAAAGCTCCTTCTTTAAAATTATCTGTTGTATAGAAAGCCCAAAGAGCTGCTTCTAAAGACTTAACAACGAAACCTGTTCCTTTAATCTCTGGTGGCTGTTTGTTTTTAAATGAACCACTTGCTACTTCTTTAATGGCTTCACACAAAGGTTCGTTATTAAAATAATTTTTTATAGGTGAATACATAGAAGACAGAACTGTTTCTTTGCTTTCACCGTTTAATAATCCTACAATTATTCCCCCCATATACCGACACGCATCAATACACATAACATTGGCATGCGTTGTCTTGGAGCTGAGAGCTGTGTACTTAAGAGCATCTTCTGGATTATTAGAATAATACATTGGAATAGGTGCAAGACGCATAATAGAACCATTGCCTGCTGACTTTTCATCAGTACTTCCTGAATAGGGTTCTCCTGTTGCGCGGAATTTATTAAGAGCTTTTAGAGTCGTATTGCCAATATCAAAGCATTCTCCTGTAGAAGACATGTATCCCTCTTCTTCCCACTTGCAATACTTTTGCATTTGGTCTTTGGCATCAAATCCTTTGCAATCAATTAAGCTTTGAGCCAAGCATAAGGCAAGCGATGTATCATCGGTCCACTGTCCTGCTTCCAGTTTGTGTGCACCTCCTCCTACAATAGTTGTGATGGGTTCAAAGGTGCCTGGTTTTTTAAATTCCAATGTACAACCTAATGCATCACCAACTACTAGCCCTATTAAGCAATTGTTATATTTAGATTTCATTAATAAATCCTACCACCAACCACGAGGAATGTTGAGGGAAAAGTACCTCTCTTCTGCAAAGGTGCAAAGCTGCAAAGGCTAATAGGTTTGAAATTTTGCTAAAATTTTTTTTGCCGCTTTAGTTAATGTTGCGCGGGAGTGTTTCTTTGGGGTGCCCCCTTTAAATACCAAGTTAAACCAAGCAATAATTTCTAAATTTAAAAATATTACTAAATGTCCTGTTATTGTAAACACTTCATTTAATATACGTGGAGAACCTATTGTTTGTTCGCCTAAAGATGCATTTAAATGCTTTATGGGAACTGAGCTAGATTATCTTATTATTGGCAACTGCGTTTTATCAAAAGAGAAACAAGATAAATTGCTTAAATTAAATTATAACGATATGTATGAGCTAGATTAAAAAAAAGAACGAAGATCATGAAAAAAATTAATCCAAATAGAATTTTTGATAGACTTTTTCCAATATGTAGAAGTATAGCTGGAGAAGGTTATAATAATTCACTGAATATATTAAGAGAATATATAAATTTTAAAATTTTAAAATATCGTTCTGGAAAGAAAATTTTTGATTGGGTTGTACCTAATGAATGGTATATTAAAGAAGCTTTTATAAAAAAAAATAATGAAAAAATAATAGATTTCAAAAATAATAATCTTCATGTTAATAGTTATTCAACTCCTGTAAATAAAATAATTTCATTGGAGCAATTACAGCAACATTTATTTTCGTTAAAAAAATACCCAAAACTTATCCCTTACGTAACAAGTTACTACAAAAAAAATTGGGGATTTTCTATAGAGCATGAAAAAAGAAAAAAATTAAAAAAAGGAAATTACCAAGTTGTTATAAATTCATCATTTAAAAAGGGTTTTGTAAAAAATGGACTGGCAAAAATTGAAGGAAATAGTAGTAAAACTGTACTTTTAAGTTCTTATCTTTGCCATCCTAGCATGGCTAATAATGAATTAAGTGGTCCGCTAGTAATGTTAGGATTATATGAGAAAATAAAAAAATGGAAAAAGATTAATTTCTCATATTACTTTTTAATAAATCCAGAAACAATTGGTTCAGTTTGTTTTTTAAGCACATATAAAAATATTTTAAAAAAAAATTTACAAAGCGGTTTAGTTCTCACATGCTTAGGAGGGCCAAATAAAAAATTATCGTATAAAAAATCTAGATTGGGAAATTCTTCTTTGGATAGACTTTTTATGTATTACTCAAAAAAAAATAACTTTTTAATAAGAGATTTTAGCCCTGAAAGTGGTTCTGACGAAAGACAATATTGTTCCTCAGAAAATAACTTGCCTGTTGGACAGATTGTTAGAACAATGTATGGGCAATATTATCAATATCATACGAGTGGGGATAACAAAAAATTCATGAAAATAAGTCAAGTTATTAAATCAGTAAATACTCTTGAAAAAATTTTAAAAATTAATGATAATATATTTCCATTAAAGCGTTTTATGCCATACTGTGAATTACAACTTGGAAAAAGAAATTTATATCCGAATATTAATTCTCATAAATATACAAATTATTCTTCAGATAATTTAATAGATAGTAGAAAAAGTCTTAATATACTTTTAAATATTTTATCATATGCTGATGGGAAGCATGATATTTTAGATATTGCCAATATTACTAAATATAGTCTCAGCAAAATTGTTGACATCTTACAAATTTGCTTGGCTCAAAAACTAATTAAGCCTCCTAAATGAAAATTACACTAATAACAGGAAATCATCCAAGACATTTTTATTTAGCAGACCAATTATGTAAAATAGGTATTGAAATCCTATGGATAATTGAAACAAGAGAAAATCATATTCCAATACCTGATGATAATCTTAAAATTGATTTACAAAATTTATTTAAACTTCATTTTAAAAAAAGAGAAGAAGCAGAATATAAATTTTTTACAGAAAAATCTGGTGATTTGGCTAATAAAAAAATTAATAAAATAATTAAAATTAATAGAGAAGATATATCAAATGGAAAGCTTGAAGATATTATTATCCTAAATAAAACAGATATATTAATAGCTTGGGGTTGTCATTTCATACCAAACAATATTTTAAATTTAATAAAAATTTATAAATGGAATGTTCATGGAGGATTGAATCCTTGGTATAGAGGGAATACTACTCATTTTTGGCCTACATATTTATTAGAACCAGAATTAACTGGTATGACGCTTCATGAATTGACTGACAAAATAGATGGTGGCGATATTATTCATCAAACCTCAGCAAAGATTAATAAAGACGATGGCATTCATGAAAATGCGTCAAGAGTAGTTAAAGAATTTTCTGATAATTTGCCTATTTTATTAAAAAAAGCATTAGATCTACCTATAAAATTAAAAGGAATACGCCCAAAGAGTTCTGGGAGAATTTGGACTAGTCAGATGTGGAACCCTCTTACTTTAAAAGTAATTTATGAGCTTTTTGAAGACAAAATTAATGAATACTGTTTAGAAAACAAAAAGTTAAAAAAACCAAAGTTAATCTCTTTATTAAATTAATTAAACAGACTCGAACTATTTTTAATGGACTTACCACTACGCGAGCAAACGTGGCTCATTTTATGTGTGAGTGCATTGAACAACCTAATCTGTGGTTCCAGTGGAAAGGTAAAATGCCTGTGGTTTTTAATAAAAAAATAAAATGATTCTTCCAAGAGGATTCATTTTAAAACTCCTACCACCAACCACGAGGAATTTTGGTCAAAAATAGGTTCGCTAGTGTGCCTTATGTGTGTCAAAATACTTATTTCTTGAAAGAAGAACTAAAAAAGTGGTTGAGGCAGTAGGACTTCGGACCTACGAATATCGGATCCAAAAGCTGGCGCAATGCTGAAAAGTGCTCAAAGTTTGTCGGTTTAACTTAGTTTTTTTATTGATATTGATTTAGAAAAAATACGTTTGTAATTGAATTGAATGAGCGATCAAAAAAATTATTTTAATTTTTTTTGATAATATTGAATTAATTTTTTTTTCTTTGAATTAAAGCATAAATTGTAACTGATAGAGTAATCATTAAACCATAAATAAATTGTATATAAAAACCAGAAAGGCCAAGAGCGACAATCCCTGATTCAAGAGAGCCAATTATTAGCACTCCAATAAATGAGCCGATAATAGTTCCTTTTCCACCAAACACAGAAGTTCCTCCTACAAAAACAGCAGCCAAAGTTGTTAACATTAACCCTGAACCTTGAGTAGGCCAAAAGTATAGCATTTCATACATGGTAAACATTCCCGCAAAAGCTGAAAAGAAACCCAACTGAACAAAAGCAATAATTTTAACATTATCAACATTAATTCCCATCATTTGAGCGCTTGCTTTGTCATCTCCAACGAAGTGAATATGATTTCCAAATTTATGATATCGATAAATCCACTGCATCATTAGTGTTAAAACTAAAAACCATATAAATTGTGCAGGAATGTATCCAAACACTTTTGAGACGAAAAGAGTATGATGCCAGGTGTATTCAGCAACATCAACAATGGCTATTCCGCTTCCCTTTGCAACAACATTTACTAAACCTCTCCAAAAAAACAAAGTGCCTATTGTTGCAACTATGGAGGGTATCCCAATTTTTGTTACCAAAAGTCCATTAATTAATCCCGCAAACATTCCAAGCGACATACTTGCTAAAAAAGCTAAAAAAAAATTTCCTTCAGTACCTGTTAATACCATACCGAAAGTTAAAGATGTGATACCTACAATTGATGGAAAAGATAAATCGATTTCACCAAGGGTGACCACAAAAGTCGCTGAGATTGCAATGATACCAAAAAAGGGCATAGACTGCATAAATGCTCGGTAAATCGGGAAACGTGAAAACGCCATTGGGGCTCCAAAAAGATAAATAAAATAAAGGATAATAGCAATTACAAATATACTGATTTCCAACCTGTGTGTTTTAAAAAAATAGCTATTAAGAAAATTATTAATCATGTTTCATTTACTTCAATACGGCCAGACTCATGTAAATCAATCATTTTTTTAACAAGTTCATTTCTTGAAATTTCTTCTTTAAAAAATTCCCCAACAACTTCCCCACGATCAATAATTATGAATCTGTCTGCGGTTCCGTAAACATGAAATATATTATGATCAATAAATATAGCTGACTTATTTTGATCTTTAAGACCTCTTACAAAATTTAAAACTTTCTCAGTTTCCTGAATTGATAACCCCATAGTTGGTTCATCAAGAATGATCAAGTCTGAGTCAAAGTACAATGATCTACCAAAGGCAACCCCTTGTTTTTCACCACCAGAGAGTCCTTCAACAGGAGAGTCAACAGTGATAGCTTTAGATGTGAAACCTATATAGTCTCGTAATATTTTTTCAGATTCTTTTCTTTGTTCCTTGATATTCATAAAACCTAAAAAGTTTGTTATTTCTCTACCTGCAAACATATTTCTGTATAATTCTTGTTGATCGCATAGAGCTCTTTCTTGATAAACTGCCTCAATTCCCATTTTTCTTGATTGAGCGACAGATTTAATCAACACCTCTTTATTTTTATAATAAATATTTCCTGAATTAGGCCTGTGAATACCCGTGATGACTTTTATCAAAGTCGATTTTCCAGCACCATTATCACCAACCAAAGCAACAATCTCACCACTTTTTATATTTAGATTGATATTTTTAAGAACATTTACATTACCAAAGCGTTTATTAATACCCTCTAATTTTAAAAGATTATTATCTGTCATGATTTTAAAATAAAACGAACCTACAAAATATATAGGTTCGTTTTTTAAATATTTTTATTATCTAATTTGTTGAGCAGCTAAAGGAGCAACAGCATCAATATTATCTGCTGTAACAAAAGCTGCACCTGTATCCATATTAAGTCCTGCCATCCCATACTTGGTAGTCAAGTATAACTGAATGATAGGCATATAACCTTCTACGAAAGGTTGTTGATCAATGACAATATCAATGTAACCTTCTTTGATGCCCTTCGTAATAGGTTCTGATAAATCAAAACCAGCTCCACAAACAGCTTCTGGACCATGTCCAGCAGCTTTCATGTAAGTTGGCAAACTTGCAGTCAGGCCACCATGATCAGTAATTGCCATTTTAATATCTGGATTAGCACTGTAAGTTGCTACATACATCGGCGTTCCTTGAGACGCATCTGAATTCACGTTATCTGGAATTTCTTGATAAACAACTTCAACATCAAGATCTTTAAGGGCATCAAGAGCACCTTTAGTTCGATCTCCTCGATTTGGCATACTAGCCAAACCCCAAACAAAAGCTTTATCGCCTGCGTTAAGACCGCAAACTTCAACTCCCTTTGCTCCTAAATTGTATCCAGCAGTATATAGATCCGCACCTGCATAACCAAAGCCATCTCCTTTAAATTCTTTTTCAAGATCAGGAAGAGGAGTATTCATAGTTGTAATAGCAATACCTTTAGATAATGCTTCTAAAACAATTGGTCTCATTGCTGCATCACCTGGAAAACCATAAATCGCAATTCCATCTGGTTCTAGAGCAACAGCTTCTTTAAATTGTTTAATCATTATTTCAGAGTTCCATTGAGACCAATAATAATCAACTTTACATCCTGTATGCTCTGCAGCCGCAACAGCACCATTATAAACTATAGTTCCAAACGGACCTCCCTCAGGGCCACCTGGAAAAAAAATAAAGTGTTTATCGCAACTATAATCATTTTTTGCATTTGCAGTTGAAGCAAAAGCAAAAATTGAGATACATAACACTAATAAAATTTTTTTCATATTTTCTCCTTTAAATAAACTAATACTAGTATGTATGTACTCACAAATAAAGATTATTATTTAATAATAATGAAATTTCAACTTGATATATTTTCCATTCAATCATAGAATTTATTTATGAAAAAAGCTGAATTGCTAATTGATTGCAAGGATCACTTAGGAGAAGGCGTTCTCTGGTCACACGATTCGCAAACCCTTTACTGGCTGGCTGTTCCGATGCCTTCAAAACTCCATAAATTGCATCTTCCCACTCAAAAACATAACACCTACAATATGCCTGAAATGATTACTTCTATGTCAGTCAGACCAAGTGGGGATCTATTAATTGCATCTCATCATGGAATTAACAATTTTAACTTTGAAAAAAAAGAATTAACAAAAATTTTAGATATTGAGCCAGATATTCCTAATAATAGATGTAATGACGGTGCTTCTGATGCAAAAGGAAGATTTTGGGTAGGAACAATGCAAAATAATATATCTTCTGAAGCAACTGATATACCTATTACAGAAAATAGCGGAAACTTATATTGTATAAAACATGACTTAACTTTTGAAAAGTTTGAGAGCAATATTGGTGTTTCAAATACACTTGCATGGAGCCCAGATAATTCAAAGTTTTACTTTACTGACACATTAACTGGCATAATTTTTTCTTATGATTTTGATTTGGAAAAAGGCTCTATTTCAAATAAACAAGAATTTGCGAAACATGACAGAGGATATCCTGATGGCTCAACTGTTGATAGTGAGGGCGGCCTTTGGAGTTGTAGATGGGGTGGATCATGTGTGATTCGTTTTGATCCTAATGGAAAAGTTGATGAGATTGTTGAGGTTCCTGTTGAGAGTGTTACATGTTGTACTTTTGGGGGTGAAAATTTAGATACACTATTTATCACAACTGCAAGATGGGGAATGACCCAAGAGCAAATTGAAAGTAATCCAAGTGCAGGCGGATTATTTTCAGTTAAACCAGGAGTCACAGGCATAGCCGATAATCAATTTGGTGGATAGAATGATCAAAGATGATCAAGTTAAGAGTTTTAATGAAAAAGGATATTTAGTAATTGAAAACTTGCTTCCTGAAAATATTTTAAAAGATTTACAAAAAGTTACTGATGATTTTGTCGAACAATCAAGATCAATAAATGAAAATGATGCAATTTTTGATTTATCGGACTCTCACACACCTGAAAATCCAGTTGTGAGACGATTAAAAAATCCTCATCTTAATCACACTGCCTACAGTGATATAATTAAAAACAATTTAATAACCGATGTTGTTTCAAAACTTATTGGAGATAACTTGAGGTTAGAACATACAAAACTAAATTTTAAAACTGCTAAGGGCGGAGAGGCTATTGAATGGCATCAAGACTGGGCTTTTTATCCTCATACTAACGATGATATTGTAGAAGTGGGCATTTTTCTTGATGATTGTGGAAATGAAAATGGACCTTTATTATGTGTTCCTGGTTCCCATAAAGGACCAATAGATGATCATCATCATAATGGCTATTTTGTTGGAGCAGTAGATCCTTCCAATTCGCATTATGATTTAGATACTGCAGAACTTATTATTGGTAAAGCCGGTTCTATTAGCATTCATCATGTAAGATGCATGCATGGATCCAGAAAAAATAATTCAGAAAAATCCAGAAGAGTTTTATTTACAGGTTATTGTGCCTCAGACTCTTGGCCTTTAAGAGGCATTTTAGATAGTGGGATTAAGCCTAATACTTCAGAAGGAGATTTTGTTGGTAATGTTTATGAAGCTTTTAAAGAAAGAATCATTATTGGCGAAGCATCTCCAGTTGCAAGGGTCGAAAATAATCCGGTTAGAATGCCTTATCCTCCCGCTAAGAGTGTAGGGTCAATATATGAAAATCAAAAAGAAGTTTTAGGAAGGTCTTTTGGGGAGTAGAATTATGTCAGGGAGAATTCAAGACAAAGTTGCAATAATTACTGGAGCTGGTTCAGGAATAGGAGAGGCAACAGCAATAAAATTTGCTCAAGAAGGAGCAAAGATAGTTATTGCAGAAATTAATTCTGAAAATGGAAAAAAAGTTGCAGATAAAATAAATAAAAATTCAGGCAAGGCAATTTTTATTGAAACAGATGTCGCAAAAGAAGAATCAGTAAAAAAAATGGTTGATGACACAGTTAAATCTTTAGGCGCTCCAGACATAATCATTAACAATGCAGGCATAGTTGTGTTTGATGATCCTCTCAATTTGAGTGAAGAAGATTGGAGAAAATGCTTTTCTGTTGATTTAGATGGCGTCTGGTATGGATGTAAACACGTTTTACCGCATATGCTTGAAAAAAGAAAAGGAAGTATAGTCAATATTGCTTCTGTTCATGCTTTTCAGATTATACCAAAGTGTTTTCCTTATCCTATTGCAAAACATGGAGTCCTTGGTTTAACAAGAGCTTTGGCTGTTGAATACGCTGAAAAAGGAATCAAAATAAATGCAATTTCACCCGGATATATTTTTACACCCATTAACGAATGGTTTTTTAACACCAAACCAGATCCTGTGGCTGCTAAAAAAGAAGCAGAGAAGTTACATCCTATTAATCGTTTGGGAGCTTCTGAAGAAATTGCAAACGCAGCTTTATTCATGTCTTCTGATGAATGTAATTTTATGATTGGTGCAAATGTTGTTATTGATGGTGGCATTACTTTAAAGATTCACGACAATTAATTTTTTATAAAAAATATGAAGATTGAAAATATTGAATTATATTATTTGTCAATGCCTGAAGTACTTAACGAAGCTGATGGAAGTCAAGATGCCCTTATTGTAAAAGTTGAAGGAGGAGGATTAGTAGGTTGGGGGGAATGTGAAGCTTCCCCATTAACTTCAATAGCTAATTTTGTTTGCCCAAAATCTCATTTAGCAGCAAATCCTGTTCGTGATAGTATTATTAATCAGGAATTAAATAACTTGGAAGATGTAAAAAAAATTTCTCGTAAAGTCAAATTACGGTCATTAATGATTGCGCAAACAACACATACTTTTTCTGGAATTGAAGTAGCAATTTTAGATCTTTTGGCAAAAAAGGAGCAATGCCCAATATATGAACTATTAGGTTATAAAAAAACAACACCTAAGTTGGCTTATGCTTCAGTTCTTTTTGGTAATGCTCCTGAAGAGACATTGAAAATTGCAAAAAAAATGCGTCAAGAAAATTTTAAGGCAGTTAAATTTGGCTGGCAAAATTTTGGTTTAAATCTAAATTCAGACAAAGAACATCTAGTTGCTGCACGTGAAGGATTGGGTAGCGATTTAATGTTAATGGTAGATGTCGGTGCAATTTGGGGCAACAATATTAATGAAGCATTAAAAAGAGATAATATACTTACAGAAGCAAAAGTAATATGGTTGGAGGAGCCTTTTTACTCTGATGCTTTTTATGAATATTCTGAACTAGCTAAACAAAGCTCTTTGTCTTTAGCAGGCGGCGAGTCATGCATCTCTGTTGAATCTGCAAAAAATTTGATCCGTTATGGTAATGTTAAATACATTCAAATTGATGCAGGAATTGCAGGAGGCATATTGGCAGGAAAAGAAATATGTGAATTTGCTGAAAGTATGAATGTACAATATGTTAATCATACCTTTACTTCACACCTTCAATTATCAGCATCTCTTCAAGCGTATGCAGGATCGATTAAAAGTACTTTGTCTGAATATCCAATGCAATTAAAATCATTAGCTTGGGATATTACTAAAAATCATATTTTAAAAGATGATAATGGTTGTATCACCATCCCCCTTGAAGTAGGGCATGGAATGATAATTAATGAAAAAGCACTAGATAAATATAAAATGGATGTTGAAATTTTAATTAATTCAAAAAAGGTATTTTAATTTTAATGAAGATCAAAGATATTCAGACTCTTGTTGTTAACGCTGAAATGCGCAATTGGGTTTTTGTAAAAATTATTACCGATCAGGATATTTATGGTTGGGGGGAAGCAACAGTTGAATGGAAAACACGGGCTGTTGTGGGAGCTATTGAAGATTTAAAACCTCTTATTGTTGGTAAAGATCCTAGACAAATAAAACAAAATTATCAAATTATGACTAAACACGGGTTCTGGAAATTAGGGGTAATAGGTATGTCAGCGATTAGTGGAATTGAACATGCAATGTGGGACATATTGGGCAAAAGTTTAGATACTCCTGTTTGGCAACTTCTAGGTGGAAAAGTTAGAGATAAAGTTAAGATATATACGCATCTTGGAATGGGAGATATGAAAGCTGTTTAC
>MDTC01085195.1_pt1 | contig 11664 bp, 9 predicted proteins | sample 811181 | NCBI WGS metagenome assembly MDTC01 (sample SAMN05326644, study PRJNA326480) | marine metagenome | isolation source: seawater | place: Pacific Ocean: North | collected 2011 | reverse complement strand
GAAACCAGTAGAAATGCTATTATGCATTGAGAGATTCTTTTCATTAGACTATCTCCATATTATATTTGTTTTTAAGCTTTTTATTTTGGAGGGCCTCCCCAAGAACTTTAGGCCGGAGTTTAAATAATTAACAACACTTAGAACTCCCACACCGCCACCTAATAGGCGAGTGTCTCCCCTTATTATATTTGAAACATAACTAGTTAAAACATGTTATGCAAAGATTTTTTATTTTTTCTGTTTTTTACTAAACCACTGTATGTCAACCATTGGAACCCAAGATTCGGCGATAGGCAAATAAGGCAGGAGTCTGCTTTTTTTCCCATATGGAAAGTCTGCATTTACATATTTATATCCAGTCGAAAACCTGATCCTTTCTGACTTTTGCCATGATAATAAAAGTTTATGCTCAAAAGAATAGCTCCCAGAAAACTTTGGCAAGACTCTTGCCCCGAAGTCAACTTTGCAACTTATCGCATCTGTTATTTGTTTAAAAAAATCAAACCCCATCTCTATACCATACCGATTGTAAAAAACACCAAGTCTATGATAAACAAGAGGCAAGTCAATGGATGTGCGCTCATCAAGTTCTCCAAAAACCAACCCCACATTAACCCCTCCATAAAGAGAGGCTGTTCCAAGTTTGTAGGGTTTTGAAATAATATAATCGCTAGAAAAACCTATCATGTGGGGAATTTTAAAATTAGGGGCAATCAACGAAGCCGTTTCATCCCCGACCTTAACGCCTGCTTGCAATATTTTTAAAAGCTTTGTTGGATAATAAACACTGTGCTGCGTTGCGGTTGAAAAGAATTTTTCCTTTCGGCGTAAGACCTTAATAGAAAAATTTGGCATTGCAAAAAAAAGAATCGGATGCGTGCTATAGTTTATTTTATCTGAAAAACCATACCTAAAAGCCTGAAACAAACCAACTTCCCAATTTTTTTCAGGTAATAAATAAGCAGAAGTTTGAGACGCCAACCTCTCCCCAGCAAAAAACCCGCATAAAGATCCTATATATATAAGGTGTGTTAATAAACGCAACTAATTACCAGGCATGTTTAGTATTCCAGAAACGGGCGTATGGTCGCTTAGTCGCCACAATTCTTGGTGTGTTTTTGCTGAATCAGGGTCCCACCCACTAGTTAAATTGGTAAAAAGATAATCAAGTTTTCTATCATATTTTATGCCCCACCTCTCCTCACTTGTGCTTGGAGCGTGCGTGAAATGATCGGGGCTGTTCATAGTACTAACGCCAACAGCTGAAACATACCTCTGATACAGCGGCTCTAAAATTTCTGTTTCTCCTGTAAAGTTGTTAAAGTAGCTACCCTCTTTGTGTAGCAATTCGCCCTCTTCATCAACAATATGAAAACTTTCACTATCACACCCATCAAAATCACAAAAATCATATTCACTTGCGCCTGGAGGTAAAGAATTAAGATCGCCACCTGTTACAAAAGTGTAGCCCCCATCAGATATCCCAGAAAGAACCTCTAGGTACTTATTAATATGCTTTTGTTTTGTACTGTCAGTAGCAAATGCAGTCGCATGAATATTAACAGCATACAAGCCTAAATCAGGTATTTTAACCTTTAAAATATTTCGCCTAAGGTAAAAATATTTCACAAGGGCGCTCTGGTCAGTTCGCAAGGAAAGCCCAATTCTTTCTGCATCTTTCAAGCCGTATTTGGATAAAACTGCATTCCCCATATTTATTTTTCCAAAACCATTCGTTGGAATAAAATCTGCTTCCCAGATAGATGCATAGCACCCATAGTTCATATCAGTGTTGTCTAATAAATATTGGATCTGATTTATGTATCCAGAGCGTTTCGAATAAATATCCACTTCCTGAAGAAGAATTATATCTGGGTCAAGTTCTTTTATGGCCGAAGCAATTTCTGAAAGATTGGACTCCACATCCTTTTTCTGCATAATTACATCATCACCACAAGAATCGCCAAAAAAAGGAAACCTCTTAGACCCAAACCTTATATTCCAGGTGGTTACTTTGGGCCTGTTGGTTGGTTCAGTATGGGATTTGTGCTTTGCCTCATAAACATGAGCAGTCATGCTTTCTTGTTGAAAATCTGACACAAACGGCTCGCAAGACCAAAAAAACAAGCAACAGTACCCCGCAAATATTCTGAGCAACACAGCCTTTATTATATAAATTGTTTTTATATTAACTCCAATATTCTTTCAATAGGGCGACAAATTATTGCTTTTTCCCCATCAGAAAGTATTGGCCTTTCCATTATTTTTGGAAATCTTTCTATTGCCTCCACCATTTTTGTTTTAGAGCCTTCGCAATTATGGATTTTGTTATCCTTATAGTCCCCTTCGTTCTTCCTTACGAACGCATTCGGCTCCAGGCCAAGCTTTTCCCCAAGATCAAGGACCTCATCTTTTGTAAGTGGATGCTTTAAATATTCAATGATAGAAAAGTCTATCCCTTTTTCTTTTAGAAGCAGCACGGCTCCCCTGCTCTTTCCTCATCTTGGGTTATGATATAATGTATATGATTTCATAACTATCCTTTATTAATTATTTAGTTGTTTCAAAAATTCCTGTTTTTTTATTTTTTTTAACCTGATCCCATTCAAAATATATTCCATTCATGGCTATATATACACCTGGATCTAAACACTGTGCAAAAGCTAAAGCACCACCTATATTAAACAATCCATCACTTGTCCCAAAAGCATATGGTATCATCGCCCCAGTTAGTACAATCGTTTTATTTATACCAGCCCTCGCTAACACTTTCCCTGTTTCACTCATAGTATCGGTACCATGGGTTATAACTATTTTGTCTTCTTTTGACTTAATACATTGTTTTAATATTTTTTCTCTTTCTGAATTTTTCATGTCTAAACTATCTATCATCATAAGGGGCTCAATTACAACCTTAAGCCTAGAGCGACCTAGCGAAAGAATTTCATTCATATGGGTTTTGTTAAAATAAAGATTTCCATTAATTTCATCATATTCCTTGTCAAATGTTCCACCTGTAATTATTATTCTCACTTTCATATAAAAACCCTTATACTATGGAAGTTGTTTCGGAAAAAGGTTTCTTTTTTAAAATTGGAACTGTTGTGTCTTTTGCGGGATATCCAGTAGGAATCAAAACAACGGCTTTTTCATTTTTTGGTCTTCCCAAAATATTTTCCAAAAACCCCATGGGGCTTGGCGTGTGAACCAGACTCACCAAGCCTGAAAAGTGTAAAGCTGAAAGAAGAAAACCTATCGCAATGCCAACAGATTCATTAACATAATAGTTTTTTTTATTTTTTTTTGATGTTGCTTCGTATTTTTCTTTAAATACAATAATCAGATATGGAGCCGTTTCAAGAAGCGGCTTGTTCCAGTCTGTCCCAAATTTATTTAAGTCTTTCAACCAGGGGGCGGGCGCTCTTTTATTATAGAAAAGCTTTTCTTCTTTTTCAGCTTTTGCTCTGATTTCTGCTTTTAGTTTTTTGTTTTTAACTATACAAAAATGCCAAGGTTGCTTGTTTGCGCCCGATGGAGCAGATAAAGCAGATTTTACAGCGTTTTTAATAATTTTAATTGGTACTATTTCATCAGAAAAGGCTCTAACAGATCTACGTTTAACTATGGTATTGTAAAAATCTTTAGAAAGATTAAAGCTTTTCTCTTTTGAAATTTTTTTAAAATTTAATTTTTGGAATCCCATCACAAAAGACCTTATTTTTTACTAACTAGCTCAAAGATAGTTGTTTTAAGCTATAAAAGTTATAAACTAAAACTAGTAATTTTTATAAAGAGATTGAATTGCTTAGAAAAACATTTAGGATTACCGTCGGTATATTTCTTCTTATCCTTGGCCTAATCGGCGTCTTTATACCGATTGTACAAGGTTGGGTTTTTGGATTGCCCGGTTTGATTATTTTATCGGATTATTTTCCACCGTTTAAAAAGGTTTTAACTTGGGCAAAAAAAAAGGTGAAAATAAAAAAAGAATGTGATTAGCCTTTTTATTCCATTTTTAAAAGTCGTAACGTTCTCTCTTAAAAAAACAACAAAATTTGTTATACAAGACCCGTTACCTATTATATGAGGCATAAACCTGTCACCCAATAAATCTAAAATAAGCGCTATAGTAGGAGCCCAATGGGGAGACGAAGGAAAAGGAAAAATAACAGATTTTTTTGCCGGATCTTCTGATTATGTAGTTCGCTTTCATGGCGGAAATAATGCTGGTCACACAGTAATAGTCAATGGGAACACCTTTAAGCTACACCTTATTCCTTCTGGTGTCGTATATGGAGAACCAATTAGCGTTATAGGAAATGGCGTTGTCATTGACCCTCGTGTTCTTTTAGAAGAGATAAAATATTTAAAAGAAAAAGGTATAAAACCTAAGCTAATTATTAGCGATCGCGCTCATGTAATTATGCCTTATCATATCGCGCTTGACAGCGCACTGTCAAGCCATCAAGGCAAATTAGCCGCAGAAAGCACTCGCAGGGGCATCGCGCCTGTTTATGCTGACAAAATGTTTCGAAATGGAATTAGAATTATTGACCTTTTAGAACCCGAAGTTTTTAAAGAAAAACTTTCTAAAGGCTACAGTTTCTCTAAAGCAATAATTGAACATGCTCTTGGTGGAAATTTTAAGACATCAATGGATGAGATATTTAATACTTATACCAACTATGGCAACCAATTGGAAAAATACATATCAGATACTTCCATTGAACTATTCAAGGCATATAAAAAAAACAAGTCTATTTTGTTTGAAGGCGCACAAGGGATTAGTCTAGATGTTGACCATGGTATTTATCCTTATACAACATCAAGCAACAGCATTGCTGGACATATTTCAACTGGATCAGGACTAGGAATTCATAAGGCAAATCGCATAATTGGAGTTGTTAAATCATACCTAAGCAGAGTAGGGCAAGGGCCCCTGCCCTCAGAAATCCAAGGAAACATCGCTGAGTCTCTCAGGGGAAAAGGCAAAGAATACGGGACAACAACAGGACGGCCAAGGCGAATTGGTTGGTTGGATCTGGTTCAAATAAGGCAAGCTGTGAGGGTTAACGGCTTAACAGAAATAGCTCTTACAAAATTAGATATTTTGGATGGGCTTTCAACTGTCCCCGTTTGTGTTAACTATAATATTGATGGGAAAACTATAAGTGAAATACCCGCAAGCCTCACAAGCTATCGAAAAGCCAAGCCAATTTATGAAAACTTACCCGGCTGGGAAAAAATTGATTTAGATAAAATAAACAATGGATACGAAAGCCTCCCTCCTCAATTAAAAAAATATGTTGATTTTATAGAAACTGAAGTTGGGTGCCCTATTAAAATAATATCGGTTGGCCCACAGAGACATGAAACAATTACCAGATCTTAGTTTAAATTTTAAAAACTAGCATAAAGCCAAGTGTCTTTTACTAAAGAAACAATCAACTTCGAAGGGCTATCAAAAAAGGAAATTAAGATAAAACTTGCCGAACTCAACATCTCTCTTTCTCCAGATGAAGTAGTAAAAATTCAAAAAAAGATGCTTGGAAGACCTCCTTCTTTTGCAGAGCTTGTTCTTTTTTCAATACAGGGCTCTGAGCACTGTAGTTATAAAAGCAGTCGCGTCCATTTAAAACAATTTACAACTTCGGGCCCCGATGTGATTTTGGGAGCAAAAGAAGACGCAGGAGTTGTTTCCATAGCAACGGATAATAATGGGAATCGGTGGTGTGTAGTTATGAGCCACGAGTCCCACAACCACCCTTCCCAGATTGTTCCTTATGAAGGAGCCGCAACAGGCGTAGGTGGAAATGTAAGAGATGTACTGTGCATGGGAGCAGAAGTGATTGGGTGTACAAACTCTCTTAGATTTGGAGAAATTGATCGAAATAAAACAAAATGGATACAAAACGGTGTCATCTCTGGGATAGCTGGCTATGGAAATCCTCTAGGGATTCCCAATATTGGAGGTGATGTTTATTACAACAAGGGGTACAATGAAAACTGTTTAGTAACCCTGGTAACGCTTGGAATAGTTAGAGAGGACCATATTATTCATTCATATGCCCCAAAAAATGCTGATGGATACGATTTAATTATTATTGGGAAACCAACAGATAACAGCGGCTTCGGAGGTGCTAGTTTTGCATCACTTGAACTTGAAGAAGAAGAAAAAGAAAAAAACAAAGGAGCAGTGCAAGAGCCAAATGCTTTTCTAGAAAGACATCTATTAAAAGCTACTTACGCCCTTTTTAATATCATTAAAGAAAAAAATCTTGTAGAAAAGGTTGGATTTAAAGATCTTGGTGCGGGTGGAGTTGCCTGTGCAAGCGTGGAGCTTGCAGAAGCGTCCGGCTTCGGGTCAGAGGTTTGGCTTGATAGTGTACATATTGGCATAGAGGGTCTGCACCCATCTGTTTATCTGTGTAGTGAAACACAAGAGCGGTTTATGTGGGTTGTCCCGCCTGCAATAACTCCTCTCGTTTTAGAACACTATAACTGTATTTATGACCTCCCTGGTGTTAGTTTTGGGTCAAAGGCCTCTGTAATAGGAAAAATTCGTGATAACGGACAATATATTGTTCATTACAAGAATGAAACAATCGTTAATGCGAAAGCAAAAGAGGTCACAAAGGGGTTCTTATATAACAGAGAGTATAAACCGAAGAAGCATACTTTAAAGGAGCCCTTGATTCATCTAAAAGAAAATCTTACAAGTGTTTTCTTTAAAATCATAGCCCATGAAAACATAGCATCACGTGAGCCAATATATGAAAGATATGATAAACAGGTTCAAGGCCGGTCTGTTTTAGAGGCTGGAGCATCAGACTCAGGAGTCTTAGCTCCCTTTAACTCAATTGATTTTCCAAAAGAAATAAGAAATACTGGAATCGCTCTATCAACAGATCAAAACCCGCGCTATTGCGAAATTGACCCCTATTGGGGTGCGGTTAATGCAGTTGTCGAGTCAATGCGAAATGTAGCAGCTGTGGGTGCATCGCCACACGCGGTTTCTGATTGCCTTTGTTTTGGAAACCCCGAAAACCCCAATCAGATGTGGGAATTTGTTGAAGCCGTTCGCGGTGTATCAGATGCGTGTAAAACAATCACACTAAAGGACAACCCCAAATACCCAACTCCCATAATAGCGGGGAATGTCAGTTTTTACAATGAATCGAAAACAGGCTCAATCCCGCCTAGCCCAATAGTCAGTTGTCTAGGAAAAATTAAAAATGTTTCAAAATCTGTTTCTCTGGAATTTAAGAGCCCTGATTCCGATATATTTATGGTCGGTCCTAGAAAAAACGAACTCGGAGGAAGTTTGTTTTATGAGCTGTACGGAAAGCTGGGAAAAAACATACCAAAGCCGAATTTAAATTTGGTAAAAAATGAAATATTTACTCTATTAGACTGTATTGAAAAAGAGCTAGTTCAATCTTGTCATGATATAAGTGATGGCGGCGTTGCTATTTGCATAGCTGAAATGTGTTTTCTAAATAAAATTGGGTGCGACATAACAATTCCTGGAAACTTTCCTGCAGAAGTTCTTCTTTTTAGTGAAACTGGTGGCTTTATATTTGAATCAGCTCCTGAAAATGAAGATCAAATATTAAATTTATTTTTATCTAATGACGTTCCTATATCTAAAATTGGTAAAACAAAAAAAGAAACAATTATTGATTTAAATGGTAAAATTTCAGTTTCGATAGAAAAAGCTCATTCTCTTTGGAAAGAGGGACTCAGGTCAAAAATATAAATAATAGTGAAACCAAAACCCTTTATTATAGATGAGTAAAAAAAAGAAAATAAACTATTCTTCTGCAGGGGTTGATATAGATGCAGGTAATAAAACGGTTGAAATAATTAAGGATGAAGTTAAATCAACTTTTAGTTCAAATGTATTAACGGGAATTGGTGGGTTTGGATCTTTGTTTGAAATAGGAGACCTAATAAAAGATTATAAAAACCCTGTCTTGGTACAAAGCATCGATGGTGTTGGGACAAAAACAATTATAGCGCGAAAAATGAATACGTATAACACCATTGGTATTGACCTATTAAGCGCGGCTGCGAATGACATAATTGTTATGGGGGCCCGACCCCTAACATTCCTTGATTATATCGCAAACGATAAACTAAAACCTGAAATTATTAATGAAATTATTATCGGTATTGCAAAAGCATGTCGAGACACGGGTGTCTCGTTAGTAGGCGGTGAAACAGCAGAAATGCCCGACACCTACCTCCCAAATGAACATGATCTAGTTGGTGTTATTACCGGTGTCGTAGAAAAAGATAAAATTATAACGGGAAAATCTATTGATATCAATGATGTCGTGCTTGGCCTTCCTTCTAGTGGCCTGCATACTAACGGCTACTCGCTTGCCAGAAAGTTGTTTTTTGAAATTGGGAACCATAAAACAGACAGTATAATACCAAATTTGGACAAAACAGTTGGGGAAACTTTATTAGAACCACACATTAATTATACAAACCCTGTACAGTCACTTTTGAATGAAAACTTTGATATTAAGGGAATTGCCCATATTACGGGAGGAGGCCTAACAGAAAATATTCCACGAATTTTGCCTGAAGGGTGTGATGTAAAAATCCAAAAAAACTCGTGGCCACAGATCCCGGTTTTTGGAGTCATGCAGTCAATTGGAAATTTAAATGAATTTGAAATGTATAGAACTTTTAATATGGGAATTGGTCTAGTTTTAATTGTATCTCCTTCATCCGAAAAGGATGCAAAAATAATTTTAGAAAATTTTACTGAAATATATAATATCGGACGTGTTGTTGAAGGAAATAGGCGGGTTCAATTTATATAAAAACCAATTAGGTATCATTATTAGAATTAAAACTTTACTAAAAATATTTTTATTTGTCTTTTCTGCTATTTATTCTAGTTCATATCTAAAAAACTTTAACCCGGACTCATTAAGATATAAAAAAACAACCGCTATAAGGGCCTTTGAAAAGCCCATTGTTGATGGAAAGCTTGATGATGCAGTCTGGAGATCTGCTTCTTCAATTGTAGAGTTTTTTCAAGTTGAGCCACTCGAACTTAGCACACCATCAGAAAAAACAATTGCACGGTTTTTATATGATGATAAATCAATTTATATATCCTTTGAGTGTTTTGATTCCTCGCCAACAAAAATAAAAAAACCTCTCGTTAGAAGAGATAATTGGTTTTATGGCTTCGGAGATCAATCTGATTGGGTTGGAATTAGCGTTGACTCTAAGAATAACGATTATGATGGTTATTTTTTTGCTTTAAACGCGGCCGGATCAAAAATGGATGTTTCCGTATCCGGTCACATGCAGTTTGACCGCAGCTGGGATGCTGTTTGGAGTTCTGGAATAAACATTAATGAAAATGGATGGACAGCAGAGTTTGAAATCCCATTTGCAGTGTTTCAGTTTGAAAACTCTAAAGAAATAATTTGGGGTATAGATTTCATCAGGGGCCACCACAGAACACAAGAAGTTCATAAATGGCCTGGTCATGCTAAGTCAATACGGGGAAATGTATACCACTTAGGTGTTTTAGTTGGAATAAAAGATATTCCAAACCCAAAACAATTGGAGCTGTTACCTTTTTCACTAAATGGTAAAAATGAAAAAAAACAAAGTAACCAATTTGGCCTAGATGCTCGATATGGGATTACCCCTAATTCCGTAATGAAGATTACAATAAACCCTGATTTTGGACAAGTAGAGGCAGACCCTTCAGTTTTAAACCTTACTGCTTTCGAAACATTTTATGATGAAAAAAGACCCTTTTTTTCTGAGGGTTCTGACTTTTTTAGCGAGAGGCTTGAATTATTTCATTCTCGAAGAATTGGTAAAAAAGCTAACTATCTAGAGCCAGACAATGGTGAGCCAAAAAGCCCACTAGGAAATACTACTATATTAGGAGCTATGAAAGTTTTAGGAAGCACCCAGTCTGGATTAAACTATGGTTTTATTGAGGCAGTTACAAATGAGAAGATGGTTACTTGGTTGTATGATTCAACTAGTGCTTCCATTCTTATTGAGCCTTTAACATATTACAGTGTGGCAAAAATAGAAGCTCCTATAATAAACAAACTATCTCGGTTTGGCGTTATGGCAACTGATGTTTCAAGAAGAAACAACCCCGGCGCAACTGCTGTGGGGTTAAATTGGAATTTGGGCTTGTTAAACAACCGCCTGTTTTCAAACGGACAAATAGCCCAGTCAAATAAGAATGGAGAATTGGGAAGAGCCTTGCGATTTAATATTGGATATGCAAACCCATCCTGGTGGAGCGCGCGATTTTGGTATGGGAAATACGATGATAAATTTGATATTAATGACATGGGGTACCTGAGACGAAATAACTTAAGTTGGGTTGGGGGAAGAATTGAACTAAGAAAACAAGACCCCTGGGGGCCTTTTTTATATAATGAAATTGAATTAAAATATATGGGAGAATGGAGAGGCGATGGACTGAGCCTAGATAAGGAAATAGAGTTGGAACAAAACAACCTCCTTTCAAACTACTGGAGCCTTGGTTTTTTTAGTATGCTCAACTTGCCAAGCTATAACGACAATGATATCTTCAGATCCGATTTGGCTTGGGAGTATAAAACCGAAATGTGGGGCTACATTGGACCAACTATAAAAACAGATAGAAGAAAAAAAATTATAATTAATACTAATTTTGGAATCGGTTACGGGGAAAAACGAGGTCTTGGATACAGGACTAGTATTGAAGCAAATATTCGCCCCATTACACCGTTAAATATAAATATAGAAATAGTACAAGATTTAAGTCCGGCTTATATGCAATGGGTTGATGTTCTAGAGCTATCTGAAGACACCATCCGGGTCTACGCAAGCTCCAAGCAAAAAACCAGAGATATAAACCTTAGGCTAAACTGGACATTCTCTCCAGAATTAACACTAGAGTGTTTTTTGCAACCTTTTTACGCAAATATGAACTACAGTAATTATTCTAGCCTTACTCGTCCCCGGACTATGGATTTGGTTAAATATGATTATTTATTTAATAACGAAAACCCTGGGTTTTTAATTAAAAACACTATTGGGACAATGGTTTTAAGATGGGAATATAAACCAGGAAGCACAGTATATTTGGTTTATAATATTAATAATAGTAAATATTATTCTAAGGGGACAAGCAAGTGGAGTAATAGCTCCAACAACGCCTTTTTCATTAAGTTTAATTATTGGCTAAAAATTTAAATACTATAATTAATTATTAGAAATCAATTGATAGACATTTAGATACGTAATGAGTTCCAATCGCCTTTTATGGCAAAAGTCATTCCATTTTGTTGAAGATTAACAAAAAGAGTTTCTCCGGAAGGAGAAAAACACGCCCCAGCAAATTCTGCTCCAGAATAAGAGTTTTGTGCTATTATATAAGGGGTGCCATTTGGCCTAATTCCCCACAGTCTATTTATATCTGAATTATCTTCACATACTATTATATCACCCCATGGTGATAAAGTAATATTATCAGGCATATTAAGTGTTTGTTTGTTATTTATCTCATGCCAAAGCTCTATAATATCACCCGATGAGTATTTTGTTGGGCCCGGTGTATATTTCCAAATTTGCCCTCTTTTTTGTGGGCCACCAGATGTGCAGGTAAAATAAATTGAT
>MDTC01049440.1_pt1 | contig 11664 bp, 11 predicted proteins | sample 811181 | NCBI WGS metagenome assembly MDTC01 (sample SAMN05326644, study PRJNA326480) | marine metagenome | isolation source: seawater | place: Pacific Ocean: North | collected 2011 | reverse complement strand
TTTAGTTCTAATAAGTGTCTTATCATTATGACAGCATGTTTTATGATTAAACTTATATTGTCAAAAACACTATCACCACCTTCTCTATGATTATGTTTTACTTCTTCTTCTCCAATTTTAAAATTATGTTTTTTGCTTTCCATAAAAATTTCCGCTCCAATATAATTATATTCAAACCTACTAATAATTTTTTTTGCTGCATTATTATTTAGAGCTCTAAATCCACAATTTATATCAGACAAGTTTGAATTAATTATTTTCTTTGCAAGAAAATTATAAACTAATGTTGTAATTTTTCTTAAAAATTTATCTTTTCTTTTTTTTCTAATCCCAAACATTACATCAAAATTATTATTAATTAATTTTAAAAATTTTGGAATATCCTCGAATGAATACTGTCCATCTCCATCTAGAACAAAAATTACATCAGCATGTGGAATTTTTAATGCAGATATAGTGTTCAAACCATAACCAACATTTTGATCTTGTTTATAGTATTTTAAAAATTTTTTTTTATTAATAAGTTCTTCAACTATTTTTTTTGTATTATCTGTAGAATTATTATCAAATATCCAAAGTTCAAAATCAATATCAAGACTTTCAAGATAGTTATAGCCTTTTTGTATAACACTATTTATTACATCCTCTTCGTTATAAGCCAAAAGACAGACTGCAATTTTAGTCATTATATTACCAGATTTTCCAAGGTGCTTTTTTAGTATCCCACAATTTATTTAAAAATTGGTGGTCGCTAATATTATCCATTGGATGCCAAAAATTTTTATGTTTGTAAACAAATAATCTTTTTTTTTGAGCTAATTTTTGTAATGGTTCTTGCTCAAATGTAGTTTGATCATTTTTAATGAAATTAAAAATACTATTTTCACAAATAAAAAAACCACCATTTATCCATGAATTATCTTTTTTAGATTTTTCTTTAAAGTTTTTTAATAAGTTATTTCTATTTTTAAAATTTGTAATTTTATTATTATCAAACTCCAAAGCACCGAACCTTCCTTGTAATTGCACTCCCGTCATTGTTGCTATACTATTATTGCTTTCATGAAATTTAATTAAATTTTTTAGATTTACATTAGATAAACCATCACCATAAGTTAAAAAAAATTTATCATTACCAATATATTTTTTTGCTTTTTTAATTCTTCCACCAGTCATTGTATTCTCACCGGTATCTACCAAGGTAACCTTCCAATCATCAGGGTTTTTATCAATAATTTCTTTTTGTTCATTCGCTAGATTGATACGTAAATTAGAATTGTAATAATTATAATTTAAAAAATAATCTTTTATCATTTCACCTTTGTATCCAAGTAGTATGATAAAATCTTTAAACCCTTGAGATGCATAAATTTTCATTATATGCCAAAGAATTGGTTTGTTACCTATATGTATCATTGGTTTTGGTTTTTTATCAGTTTCTTCACTTATTCTAGTACCGAAACCACCAGCTAAAATTACTACTTTCATATTAAATTTTTTTATTCTATTTGTATTCGTTTATTTATATTAACAATTAAAATATATATATATCGAATCTTAATGAAAAAAACTAATATTTCTGGACTGTATATAATTAATCAAAAAGTTTTCAATGACAAAAGAGGTAAATTTATCAAAGCTTTTTCAAAAGATTTTGTTCACAAAAAAATTAATACAAATTTTAAGGAATGTTACTTTACTAAATCAAAAAAGAATGTCATTAGGGGCATACACTTTCAAGACCTTAAAGGATGTGCAAAATTTGTTTTTGTACTATCAGGTAAAGTTATTGATGTTGTAATTGATTTAAGAAGAAATTCTAAAACATATAAAAATATCTTTTCAATTGAACTTTCAGAAAAAAAAAAACAGTCAATATTTATTCCCCCAGGTTGTGGGCATGCTTATAAAGTAATAAGCTCAAATGCCATCGTCGGTTATTTGACAACTAAAGAATATTCAAAAATAATTGAAAAAGAATACTTGTGGAATAGTATTAAATTTAATTGGAGAATAAAAAATCCTATATTATCAAAAAAAGACAAAAATGCAAAAAAATTAATTATATAATGAAAAAAAAAAATTTTATTTTGGGTGCTGGGATTTCAGGATTGTCTGCCTCTTATCATTTAAACAAAAAAGGGTATTCTAGTATAATATTAGAAAAAAAAAATAAAGCAGGAGGTTTATTAGATAATTTTAAGATCAAAGGTTTTATCTTTGATCATTTTGTTCATTTGTCTTTGGCAAAAGATAAGTATGTAAGAAATTTTTTTGCGAAATCTGCAAATTATCATCAACATAATCCAACACCAAATAATTTTTATAAAGATAAATGGATAACTCATTCTCCTCAAAATCACCTTTATCCACTTGGAATTAAAGAAAAAATTAAAGTTATAAAAGATTTTATTTTTAGAAAAAAGTTCAAGGAAAAAAATATAAAAAATTATGAACAATGGTTAAGAAGTATTTATGGTAATTATTTTGCTGAAAATTTTCCAATGGTTTATACAAAAAAATATTGGACAATCACTGCAAAACAAATGAGTTCTAAGTGGGTCTCTTTTAGAATGAATATTCCAAAACTATTTGATATTATAAAGGGTTCATTATTTCCTGTTTATAACAATACGTATTATGCAAAGAATTTAAGATATCCTAAATTTGGTGGTTATAAATCATTCTTAAATATTCTTTTAAAACAAAATAATATTAAACTGAACCAAGAAATAGAAGAAATTAATATAAAACAAAAAACTATCTTAATAAAAAATAAGAAAATCGTTTATGATAATATAATTTCTTCTGTACCGTTGACTGAAATATGCAAGATCATTAAACCTATACCTAAAAAAGTTTTATTAGCTTCAAAAAAACTAAGTTATACATCTGGTGTTTTGGTTTCATTGGGGTTTTCAAAAAAAATTAATACTGAAATGTGGTTTTATATTTATGATAAAAATATTAAAGCAGCTAGAGTTCATAGTCCAAGTATGAAATCTTACAATAATGTTCCTAAAGGTTGTAGCTCGCTACAAGCAGAAATTTACTTAAATAAAGATGAAAAAATTAATTTAACAAAACTTAAAAAAATTGAAAATAGCACAATAAAAAGTCTTATTAAAATGAAACTATTTAAGAAAGAGGATATTTTAGTTAAAGATGCTAGATATGTAAAGTTTGCGAATGTTTTGTTTGATAAAGATATTTATAAAAATAGAAAAATTGTAAAAGATTATCTATTAAAAAACAAAATTGTGCCAATAGGTAGATTTGGTGAATGGGAATATCTTTGGTCTGATCAAGCTTTCTTATCGGGCAAGAATGCAGCAGATTCATTAGCTAATAATCTTTAATGAGTAAAATAAAAAATTTAACTTTAATTTTGTTATCAATAATTTTTTCTTGTCTGGTAATTTATATTTTATTCATTTTATATAATTTTATTATTTATAAAAATATTGAGAATAAATTTTTTTTAAATCAAGAAATATTAGAATTTCATAAAAAATATTCCTCACAACTTCACCACACCAGAACTACTGATAGTGGTAAAATTATTGAACTATTGAATAATAATCACTCTATTCCATTAGATGAATTAAATATGTCGTTTAATAAAAAAATCAAAGATAAAAATGAGCTATTATATAATGTAATAAATTTTTCAAATTCTGATAACTCAATATTGATACAAGGTGATTCTTGGGCAGAACAATTTAATTTTTACTTAGACTCTTTCAATAGATTAAAAAACTTCGCTGAGGATAACAATTATAAAGTTATTAATGCAGGTATAAGTTCTTTTTCCCCAAGTTTAATGAATGTTCAGTTTAAAATCTTAGAGTCTGATTTTAAGATTAAACCAAAATATGTTGTAGCCTATATTGATCAAACTGATGTAGGAGATGAATTATGTAGGTATAAAAATAATAAAGTGTTTGATGATACTGATAGACTTTTATTAGTTAGACCAGATATCCATGAATTCCCAATCCAATGGAAAATGACTGAACTAAATTTTTCAAAAGATAATAAATTTACTAAATCTTTTGAGTTAACAAATTTTTATTTCAATCAGTATTTTTCTAAAGCAACAAATAAAATTCTAAAATATTTCAATAAGGGAATAAACTATTGTACTTATGACCAAATTCAATCTTATTTGATAAAAAATAAGAAAGAAGATATCAGCTATTTTAGATCTTCATTAGAATTATATATTAATACTTTATTAAAGAGAAATTATATAGATAAGATTATTTTAATTTCATTTCCTCACAAACAACATTTCAATAATGATAAGGAGTATGGTGAAATAGAATATAAATTCAATGTTTCAGATTTAATTCAAGAAATATCTTATTTAAATAAAAAGATTACACATATTAATTTTTCAAAAGAAATATTAGCATCTAATATTACAATCAAAGATTTATGGATTGATAATGATATATCATCACATATAAAACCAGTTTATCACGATAGATTAATTACTAAAAGAATACTTGAAGAAATTCAGAGGTAATTTACTTGGAGTAATTTAATTTTATTTTATCTTTAATAAAAAATTTTTTTGCTTTAATAAAATCTTCTAATACATCGACTGAAAAGCTATCTGATTTTATTGAAAATGAGCCTAATAACATTTCATTTTCTAATGCCCTTAGCAATTCAACTGCTTCAATCTTTTCATATTTGCTCATTTTAAGAATTGAATATTTTTTTAGGGATTTTTTGTTAAAAGCTATTATCGAAAGGTGCTTCAAGTATTTAATTGATTGTGATTTGAAATTAAATGGTGACTGTGATCGTGTCATCCATAAAATCTTGCGTTTTTCGTTGACAATTAATTTAACAATATTTTTAGCTGATCCATCATTAATTTTAATATGTGGAACTACTATTTCAAATTTATTTGAAATAAAAAATTTAATCACTTTATCAATATGTTTTGGATTTACTAATGGTTCATCTCCTTGAACATCGATTATAATATCATTTTCTTTTACATTAATTTTATTTACCGCTTCTGCTATTCTTTCGGTACCATTTTTATGAATACTTTTTGTTTTAATAAATTTTGCATTATATTTTTTACAGACATCAATAATTTTATTTGAATCTGTGCAAACAAATACTTCATCTGCTAATTTAGACATTTTTGATCTTAAATAGGTATGAATAATTAGTGGTATTTTTTCAATTTCTAACAATGCTTTATGTGGTAGTCGTTTTGAATTTAGTCTTACGGGAATTAATATAATTTTTTTCATTTATTTTTCTAAAATTTTTTTATAAAGATTTATAGTTTTATCTGTACTTATTTTATCATCAAAACGATTTTCAACAATTTTTCTGGCGTTTATTCCCAAAAATTGGTTTTTTTCTTTAGATTGAAGACACCAATCAATGCCCTCTGCTAAATCTTTTATAGATTTCATTTCTGCAACATAACCGTTTACTTTGTGCTCAATTAAATCACAACCTCCAGTATTATTAAAGATTACTGAGGGAACAGAACAGGATGCACCTTCTAAAATTACTTGTCCAAAAACTTCTAAAATACTCGGCATTACAATTAGGTCCACTGCAGAATAAATTTTTCTAATAATTTTCTTATCTTCAAACTTCCCTAAATATTTTTTTGATATTTTAATTTTATCAAAATTTTTTGGCTTTTCTCCTATTACTATTAAAAAAAGATCTTCTCTATTCATAAGGTTAAGAGACTCAAATAGATAATTGAAACCTTTTCTAGTATTTGTTCCTGAAGTTGAACTAAATAATATAATTTTTTTATTTAAAGGAATTTCAAAATGTTTTTTTGCATTGACTTCATTGTCTTTAATCCAAAAAGATTTATCAATACTTAGTGGAATATAAGATTTTGAAGACTTTTCAAAAATTTTACTTTTTTTTGTTTTTTCTAATAACCATTTTGATGGACATATAATATTCATCTTGAAGTTAAAATTTTTAAGTTTTTTATTCCAAAGAAATCTATTTAAGTCTAATCCTCTCTCATTTGGAGGTCTATTATTTTTTTCATATCCAGCAATATGTCTTAAGTTATCAGAATAATGCTCACTCCCATTAATTGGCCACATATCCCAAAATGTCCAAACAATAGGTTTCTTTATTTTTTTGATTTGAGAAATAGAGAGAGTTTCATTTCCAATCCAATGCAAATGAACTATGTCCGCATCAGATTTGTTTATTTCATCTATTAGGTTTGAACGAAGAAAACCAAATGAACAACTACCAGTGTTAGTCGAAAATGTAAGAGCTTTATTAAATCTTCTTATTAAAGAAATTTTTATTCGATCAAAGAATTTGTCAATTTTGGTCTGATTACAAATAATTTTGTTACTATTTTCTTTTTTTTCTTTTACTAAGATAAAACTTTCAATATTTTTTTTAAGAAGGCTATTGTGTAATCTATTTACTGCTATAGCAGCACCACCAATAGAATCTGAATAGTTTATATGTAAAATTTTCATTTTAAAAAATTTTTTTTCCTATTTTAAAAATTAATTTCATAATTTTTAAATTATTACTTACAGTATCTTTAAAATTATTTTTTAATGCTTTTTCAATACTATAAAATAAGTTAGATTTTTTATTTTTATAATAATATAAAGTTTTTTTATTAGATCTTTTTATTTTTTTAAAAGTAGCGTTTGATTCGGCAACACTTGAAATTTTGTTATTTGAATAACTTGAGTAAACCAAGATGTAATTTTTATAAATTGCAGATATTTTTCTTATCTGTTTCTTTTTATAGTTTGAAAAAGATATGTTTAATAAATTTTTATTTATCTTAAGTGTAATGTCTAAATTTTGAAAAATTAAATTGTTCTTTTTTATAAATTTATTTTTAATATTCTGAATTTTTGGTTCCTTTCCAAAAATTTCAAAGATTAGAGCAATGGGGTGAGGCAACCAATCAAAGAAAGGCAATTTATGTATGTTTGAAAAATTAAGTTTTACATTTTTATAAATATTTTGATATTTGCCAATTTCAATATTTATACTTTCTAAATTTTTTTTATTTCTAATGTTATTTAAAAAAAGTTTGAAACTTGGATTAAATTTATCTATGTAATTTACTAAAATTTCTTTATTAAGGTTAATATTTTTTTTTAATGAGTTAAATTCTTTAACACTTGAAATTATTGGTTTTTCAATTAAAAATTTTTTTTTCTTTTTTATTAATTTTTTTAAAAAAAAAAAATGAGTATCAATAGGTGAGCATACAAAATAAAAATCAATTTTTTTTTTAAAAAAGTGATTTTCATTATAATAAAAATTTAAATTTCCCCTTTTTTTTGTTTTTGTGAGAATAAATATATTTTTTTTTTTAAAAAATTTATTTACTTCTTTGTAGGTTTTTTTTCCAAAGTAACCATATCCAATTATTCCTACATTTTTTATCATTAAAAAATTTTTATCTGAGGGAAGGGAACAATAAACTTTCCAAACCTTTTAATCTTTTTATGTACTTTCATAATATGCCTTGAATAATTCCAAGCGAGAATTATTGTATAATTTGGCTTGTATTTGTATATAGTTTTTGGGTTTTTAATTGCTATCTTATACTTTGGAGTATAAAGATTTTGTTTAAGTTTATTATCATCCACAATAAAATCTAGATACTTTTTATTAATTTTGAAATAATTAGTTAATGTTGTTGTTTTAGCTGCCGCACCATATCCAACGATTTTATTTCCTTCTTTTTTAATTTCTCTAAGAATTTTTCTTAGCTTTTCTCCTACTAAATTAACATCTTTATTAAATTTTTTATATGTATTTATTTTAAAAAGTCTTAATTTTTCTTTTTCAAATTTAATTTGATTATTTATTTTTATTTTATTTATTTTTTTAGAATTAATATTTGCAACATAGATTCTTATTGATCCACCTTGAGCTTCTGTTTTTTTAAAATCAAAAATTTCTAGATCAAATTTTTTGACAAATGAAATTAATGGCTTCAAGGCATGGTAATCAAGATGTTCGTGATAAATAGTATCAAAAGTTTTTTTTCTAATTACATCACCTAAATAAGAAACTTCAAATACAAATATTCCATTTTCATTAATCAAATTTTTGACACCTAAAAAAAAATTATGCAAATTATCAACATGTGCACAAACATTATTTGCGGTTATAACATCAAACTTACCATACTTTTTTAAAAGCATTAGGCTATTTTTTTCAGTAAAAAAAAGTGGAAGTTGTTCAATCTTATTTTTTTTTGCAAATTTTAACAAGTTTTTTGCAGGATCGATTCCAATTTTAAAAAACTTTTTTTTTTTAAAAAATGCAAGAAACGTTCCATCATTTGAGGCAATATCTAATATTTTTACCTTTTTTTCTTTTATAGTTTTTTTTGAAATTTCAAGGCTATAATCTTTGAAATGTTTCCTATTTTGTTTTGAAGTGTTTGTTAAATATAAATAATTTTCAAAAAGTTTTTTTGAAGAAACAGAATGAGAAAGCTGAACATGACCACAGTTTTTACAAAATACCAAACATAATCTAAATAATTCATCTTTTTTATCTAAGTTTTTTCTTGTGACTAAATTGTTTGCCAAAGGGGTTGATCTTAAATCAAATGCTTTTTTTATTTTAGCACTTAAACAAAGTCTACACCTACTGATCTTAATTATATTAGAGCTCATTTTTTAAAAAATCTTTTTAAATTTATTTACGATTTTTTTAAAAGATCTTTTATATTTTCCATAATTTAAAATATTTGTATAAATTTCATTAATTCTTATATTTAAATCTCCAGTAATTTCTTCGTTGATTATTTTTGATAGTCCCAAAAAGTTATATGAAAGACATATAAGGCTATATTTAAATAGTTTTTCATTTCTATCACTTTCAGATTTTGATAATTCCTCTACAGGTTTTAAAAAAATAGCATCTGCGAACGCAAGTTGGTTTTTTCCTATATCAGTACTATTTCTTTTCCAACTAATTTGATCAGAAAATCCTATAAATTGAAAATTATTTTTTAACATAAAGTTATTAATATCTGAAAACAATGGTTGATCCTTATAGATTCTAATAAAAGAAACTTCTATCTCAAAACCCATCACATCCTTAATAGACTCAGAAGAACCATTTAAAATATTTAGCTCAGATCCTTGAGTATCTATTTTTATAAAATCAATATTTTTTATTTTAAGTTCATCTAAGGGGGATAAGTTAATTTCTTTTTTTTCTATAATTTTAAATCTTTCAGGGTCTGGAAAATTCTTTAAAATATTGAAATTAGGTTCTAAAATAGATGAATTCGTTCTTTTTTTTGTAATATTTAAATTTAAACTTGTTTTTGAGTCCCACAAACCTTCATTGAAAATTTTGTAGCTTTTGCAAATATTCTCTTTTTTCTGAATTTTTTTGTAATTCTCTAAATCGGGCTCAATTCCCACATAATCTAATATAGGCTCAAATTGTTTCCAGTTTTCTTTGATTTCACCTGCTGCCCCAATATCTAAAATCTTTAAATATTTTTTTAATTCAATTTGATCTAAAATTTTTTTATTTTTTTTTAGTTTATTTTCTTTAATTTTTTTATATTGAAAAATTAAAAAATCTTTTAAATTTTTTACCATTTAAATTATAGAATTTTTGACTTTAGCTATTTTTTTTTCCTAAATTTTAATATTTCTTTTTTTACCTCTGGGTACTTATCCATGTTAATTCTTATTAAATCTTTTTCATAATCAAATTTACTTCTTTTTCTGGTACTAAACGCTAAAAAGTGAGTATTTTTTGTATAGTATGCCATGTGTTCTTGCATAGAGGGAGTATAAAATAAATCTCCCTTTTTCATTTTTTTGAATTGTGTTTTAGAATTCTTTTTTCTGTTTTTATAAAAGTAAAGACATTCTCCGTTTATTATATACATGAAATGTTCATCTTTTTTATGATAATGATTTGCTCTAATGGTGTTTTTTTTTGAAAATATCTCAATACATGACGAAAAGTTTCCATCTAATATTTTTTTTAGCCAACCTCTTTTATCTAAAAAAGCAGAACCCGTTTTATGGATTAATTTAAATTTTTTATTCACAATTTTTATATAAACTATAATATTTTTTATACCAATTAATTATTTCTGGAAGATCTTGAATTAATTTATCTTTTGGTTTCCACCCAAGTTTTCTTATTTTATTAGTTGAAACAGAATATCTTTTGTCATTGTACGGTCTATCTTTTATGAATTTAAGATATTTTTTTGGATCTTTATTAAAGTGAACACATATTTTTTTTGCAATATCAATATTTCTGTATTCAGTTTCACTTCCAACATTGTAAATACCTCTATCTTTTTTTCTGACTAAAAGTGAAATTGCTCTGGCAAAATCTTTAGCAGATAAATAAAATCTTAAGTTTTTGCCGTTACCATGAATAGGTATTTTTTTATTTCTAATTAAATTTAATATACATCGTGGAATAAGTTTTTCAGGAAATTGTCTTGCACCATAAACGTTATTACCTCTGACTGTAATAATATCTTTTTTATAAGCAAATTTATGACTATTAATTATTATTTCTGCGGCTGCTTTTGATGCACTGTAAGGATTTGTTGGATTGATTTTTTGGTTTTCATCGCATTTACCTTTAATTTTTTCACCATATACTTCGTCAGAACTAACATGAAGAATTTTATCTACTTTATTTTCTATGCAATTTAATAAAAAAATATGAGCACCTAAAGTATTGGTTGAGGTGAAAGAAATTGGTGATTTAAAAGAGTTATCCACATGACTCTCAGCAGCCACATTGATTGCGATATCAACATTTTTTAAATATTTTTTGTATAAATTGTAATTTCTTATATCTCCTTTTAAAAACTTTACTCTTTTTGAATTAAGTATTTTTTTTAAATAAATCTTTTTTCCAGCATAAGTAAGTTTATCTAATATGATGATTTTACTTTTTTTAAATGTATTAAACATTTCTTCACAAATATGAGATCCTATAAAACCAGCTCCACCTGTGATAAAAATCTTTTTAACCATGCTATATTTATCTTTCTAAATCTTATTTTATTATTATAACTGTATCTATAATAACTCATTACATTAAATAAAATATTTTAAAACCCAATATGTATAAAATAAAAATTATTATTTTTGATTTAGATGGTGTTTTAATTAATTCAAAACGAAATATGATTGATACAATCAAAAAAACAAACAAATTTTGCGGTGTCCATATAAAATTTAATGAGTACGAAAAATATATAGGTATGCCTTTTAATGAGATATTAAATAAAATTGGTATCAAAAAGGATCAAAAAAAAATTCAAAGAATATATAAAAAATTTTCTCTTCAAAATATATTGAAAGTTAAAATTAAATTGAAAATACTTAAAGAGGTTAAAAAACTATATAAAAAATATGATTTAGCAATATTTACATCAAAAGATAAAGTAAGGACATTAAAAGTTTTAGGTAAAGATAAAAAATATTTTAGATTTATTGTAACACCTGAGGATATTAAAAAAGGTAAACCAAACCCCGAAGGTTTAAAAAAGATAAAAGCTAAAGGAAATTATAAAATTAAAGATATGTTCTATGTTGGAGATACTATTTTCGATTTTTTAGCTGCAAAAAAAATTAATATAAAATATCTGCATTT
>MDTC01185134.1_pt1 | contig 11666 bp, 7 predicted proteins | sample 811181 | NCBI WGS metagenome assembly MDTC01 (sample SAMN05326644, study PRJNA326480) | marine metagenome | isolation source: seawater | place: Pacific Ocean: North | collected 2011 | reverse complement strand
GTGGGTGCGGGCAGGGGAGTGGCGGGACGGTCTCTGGTCCCTGGTCTCTGGGGCCCTCTGCGAGCGGGGGCTGCTGGCTCGCACCGCGTGGCTTCGATGCGCCGCGACCCGAAGCTCAAGTGACAAGGCGCATGCCGCGCGGCCGCAGGCCGGCCTACTGCGCACAGGCCTCCGGCGACCTGCGACCGCACATCGATTTGCGCGCAACCACCGACGTCATGGGCCCAGTGACCAGAGACCAGGGACCAGAGACCGAGCCTCCACTCCCCTGCCCGAAGCTACGCGACTCCCGCCGAGACCAGCGACCCCGCCCCGACCATCCCCTCCCTCGCCCGCAGCAACCCGACCCCTCGCCAGCGGTTGCCCACCCCTCCGCTCACCACACCTTCACTGGCATCCCCGGCCATTCCGAGGCACGCTGCTCTCTCGGAGGTGACGTGCGCGCGCTCCCGCTCTTGTTGGCGGTCGGTCTGGTCTCGCCTGCGCTCGGGGCAGAGCCGGCGGACTTCTACTATGCCGACGCAGACCACACCGTGGTCGACATCCAGCGTGACTCCCTCGGCCTGCTGCTCAACGGCGAGGTCAGGGCCTGGCGGACCGGCGATGCCGTGCTCAAGCTCGCCGACCCGGCGGATCTCGCGTTCATCGACCGCATCGAGTCCTGGCCCGAGGTCGCCTACGCCGAGGAGATCGACGCCTCGCGGGGGCTGTACCGGGTGCTGTCCGCGCGCGGTGCTGACGAGATTGCGCTTGCGAACCGCATTGCGGAGCAGGCCGAGGTGACCTTCTGCCACCCGGACCTCGAGGTCGAGTTCGCGCCCGAGACCCTGAACGACCCGTACCTCGCCGCCTCCTGGCACCTGCACAACGACGGGTCCCGCGGGGGGCTCGCCGGGGTGGACGTGGGCGCCTTCGAGGCGTGGGAGACCACGATGGGCGAGGGTCAGATCATCGCCATCATCGACACCGGCATCGACCCGAACCACCCCGACCTGGACCTGCTCCCCGGCTACGACTTCGGCGATCAGGACGACGACCCCAGCCCGGAGCCCTCCTACGACGGCCACGGCCACGGCACGGCCATGGCGGGGGTCGCGGCGGCGATCGGCGACAACGGCATCGGCGTCGCGGGCATCGCGCCCAAGGCGAAGATCCTGCCGATCAAGCTCATCGGCGACGGCGGCACCTTCGTCGACGTGCACGACGCCTTCGTCTACGCGGTGGACGAGGGCGCCTCGGTCCTGTCGAACTCGTGGGGCTACTCGGCCAACGGCTGCCCCACCATCCCCCTGCCCGCCATCATCCGCGAGGGCATCGACTACGCCGAGAACGTCGGCCGGGACGGGCGCGGCGCGGCGGTGGCCATGAGCCTCGGAAACGGCGGCTGCGACGCCAGCAACGACGGCTTCCACGACCACCCGACCCTGATCAGCGTGGGTGCGGCCACCGACCGGGATGAGAAGGCCGGCTACAGCAACTTCGGGGACAACCTCGAGATCATGGGCTTCGGAGCGGGCAATGGCCGGCCCGGCCTGTGGACCACCGACGTCACCGGCACCGATGGCTACAACGGCGCCGAGGACGGCGACTACTGGGACAACGCGTCGGGCACCTCGTCGGCGTGCGCCTCGGTCTCGGGGGTGCTCGCCCTGATGTTCGCCGCCAACGAGCGCCTGACCGCCGCCGAGGCCCGCGAGGTCCTGTGCGCCACCGCGGTCAAGCACATCTGGGACGAGTCCGACTGGGACGAGAACGGGCGCTCCCGCTACTACGGCTGCGGCCGGATCGACGCCGCCGCCGCAGTCGCGACCGTCGCCGACCTGACCCCCAGCGTCAGCCTCGACGACCCCGGCCCCCAGACACAAGACCACATCCGCCTGTCCTGGCTGGGTGAGGATCCCGACGGCGACGATCTCTCCTATCGGCTGCAGGTGCGCATCCAGGCCGCCCCGGACGCCGAGCCCCACGATGCGATCGTCGACGAGATCATCACCGGCGAGACCGCGGTGCTCGACGGCATGCTGCTGCCCGGCAGCGTGAACTACGCCTGGACCGTGACCCCCATCGACCGCTGGGGCGAGGGGGTGGCCGTGGACGGTGCGCCCTTCGTGGTGGCGGTCGCCGAGGAGCCCAAGGGCGGCTGCAGCGCAGTCTCCGCCCCGGTCGGCCTCTCGCTGTCCTTCCTCGGCTTCCTGGCCGTCTTCGCGGCGCGACGTGGGAGGCGTGATGCGTAGGTTGATCCTGCTCTCTGCGCTGGGGCTCCTCTCCTGCGACGGCGCGAGCGACACCGACCCCAGCCGCGACACCACCGACACCGACACCGACACCGACACGGACACCGGGACCGACTGCGACTGGGTCTACTTCCGCGATGCCGACGAGGATGGCTACGGCGATCCCCTGGTCGAGGGCAGCGGCGAGTGCGAGATCCCGGACGGCTGGGTCGGCAACGACGGCGACTGCAACGACGCCGACGACACGGTGAACCCGGACGCCACCGAGGTGTGCGGCGACGGCGTCGACAACGACTGCGACGGCGGCGCGCCCGCGTGCCGCATCGAGGGTTCGCTGGAGCTGTCGACCGTCAGCTCCTCCATCGTCGACACCCAGACCGGCGAGGCCTTCGGGGCCGCGGTCGCGCTCGTGCCCGACGTAGACGGAGACGGCCGCGCGGACCTGCTCGTCGGACGCCCTGGCGACGACAACTACCGGCCCGGCAACGGCTGGGCCGGGCTCTACACCGGCGTCGGCCGCGACCTGGCGGGGCAGAGGCCCGTCGCCACCTTCCGCCGCTTCAAGGAGAACGAAGGCCTCGGTGCGGTCGTGCTCGGCGGGAACTTCGCCGGCACCGACGCGACCGATCTGGTGCTCTCCGCCCCCCGCGCCGAGCGCGGCACCACCGCTGACGTCGGCGCCGTGCACATCATCGTCGACGTGGCCGCGGGCTCCGAGGTCAACCTGGGTTCCACCCCGGGCCTGGTCTGGCTGGGCTCCGACGGCAAGGACCAGGCCGGCCGCACCGTGGTCGCGCCGGGTGACGTCGACGGCGACGGCGTGCAGGACCTGGCCATCGGCGCACCCCAGCCCAACGGCGGCAAGCCCGGCAGGGTGTACCTGGTCAGCGGTGAGGAGGGGGGCGACCTGAACGACGACGCCACGCTCGAGATCATCGGCACGTCCACGGTCTACCGGACCGGCGACGTGCTGGCGGCGGTGGGCGACGTCGACGGCGACGGCCGCGGCGACCTGGTGATCGGCGGGTCCGCGGTGGCCGACGCCTCGACCCGGCTGTGGCTCTTCACCGGGCTCGGCACCGGCACCGTCCGCACCGAAGACGCCGACCGATCGGTCGACGGCGGGACCATGGTCACCCTCCAGCAGGGCGTGGTCTCGGCGGCTGGCGACGTCGATGAGGACGGCTACGACGATGTCTTCGTCGGTACACCCGAGCTGGCGGCCACGGGCGATCAGCTCGGCGGGGTGCGCTTCTTCCGCGGCTCCGCGATCAACGCGGGCTGGGATCTGTCCGCGCCCGACGGGACGTTGCTCGGAAGCGAGGTGCGCCAGCACGTGGGCGGCACGGTCCTCGGCGGGCACGATCTCGACCACGACGGGGTCCCCGACCTGGTGACGATGGACGACAGCCGCCAGATCCACATCGTCTACGGTGAGCTCTCCGGCACCCGCGACGCGGCGGACGCCGTGCTCGCCGGCAGCGACGAGGAGCGCCGCCTGGGCGTGGCCATGGCGTCTGGCGGCGATCTCGACGGGGACGGCTACAACGACCTGGTGCTCGGCGCGCCCGGCTACCTGGGCGACGACGGCCGGGTGGTGCTGGTCTGGGGGACCGAGGGCCTCTGATCCCGGTCACGACGGGGCCCGAGTGCCGTCACGCGTCCGTTTCACCCGACCGGCCTCGCGAGCGGCTACAACGGGGGCTCGATGATGGAGGCCCCCGTGCGCACGACCGCTCTGTGCTTGATGTTGGCGATGTCCTTCGCCTGCCGCCGCGACACCGACGACACGGACACCGGCGACACCGGCGAGACCGACACCGGCGAGACGGACACCGACACCGACACCGGCGATCCCAGCCCCTTCGTCGACTGCGAGGTCGCGCTGCAGCCCAGCACGGACGGGCTGTGCACCATCGAGGAGGGCGTCGGCGACGCGATCGTCCTGCGCGGCACCATCCTGGGCCAGGAGCAGGTCTACCTGAGCGGCTCGGTCGTCATCGACGGCGAGCGGATCAGCGACGTCGGCTGCGTCGAGCCCCCCGCTGACGCCACCGTCATCACCTGCGCGGACGGGGTGATCAGCCCCGGCCTCATCGACCCGCACGACCACATCACCTTCACCGACCGCGCCCCCTACGACTTCGGCGACCGCCGCTGGGACCACCGCCACGGCTGGCGCGGCGAGCTGTCCACCCCAGGCAACCGCTGGTCGGGTAGCGCGAACGGCTTCGCCAGCGAGCAGTGGGGCGAGCTCCGCCGCGTGGTCGCCGGCACCACCACCATGCTCGGCTCCGGGTACGGCACCGGCATGGTGCGCAACCTCGACCGCAGCAACGCCCGCGAGTCGGACGCCCTGCCGGTGGTCGAGAACGACACCTTCCCCCTGGGCGACAGCAACCGCACCTTCCGCGCCGACTGCGGCTGGAACTTCGCCGTCGACGGCTACGAGGCCGCCACCGAGTTCGAGGCCTACGTGCCCCACGTCTCCGAGGGCATCAACACCTACGCGCTCGAGGAGTTCCGCTGCCTGTCCAGCGACTTCGGCGGCGGTGAGGACGTGACCGAGGCCAACGACGCCCACATCCACGGCATCGGCCTGTCGACCCTGGACCAGGACAAGATGGTGCGCGACGGCACCACCCTCATCTGGTCGCCGCGCTCCAACCTGCAGCTGTACGGCGAGACCGCGCGCGTGCGCACCTTCGCCGAGCTGGGCGGCACCATCGCCCTGGGCTCCGACTGGACCTACTCGGGCTCCATCCACCCCGGCCGCGAGATGGTCTGCGCCGACGCCTTCAACCGCGACTTCCTCGACGGCTACTTCAGCGACCAGGACCTCTGGCGCATGTCGACCGAGAACGCCGCCATGGCCCTGCAGGCCGACGCGGATCTCGGGACGCTGGAGGTCGGAAAGCTGGCGGACATCGCGATCTTTGCCGCGAACGACAACGCGGATTCCCCCTGGCGCGCCACCTTCGAGGCCGGCCCCGGCGACATCTCGCTGGTGCTGCGCGGCGGGGAGGTGCTCTACGGCGAGGCCGACCTGCTCGCCGTGCTCGACGACGGCTGCGAGGCGGTCGACGTGTGCGGCCAGAGCCACGCCATCTGCATGGAGCGCGAGACCGGCCGCGACTACGACACCCTCGCCAACGTGCTCAAGGACGGCTACCCCGCCTGGTTCTGCGACGGCCCCCCCGACGCCGAGCCCGAGTGCAGCCCCCGCCGCCCCGGTCGCTGGCCCGGGGTCGCGGTCGACGGGGATGCGGACGGGGACGGCGTGGCCGACGGGGACGACCTGTGCCCCAGCGTGTTCGACCCCATCCGCCCCATCGACGACGGCGCCCAGCTGGACGCGGACGAGGACGGCATCGGGGATGCGTGCGATCCCGACCCGCTGCCCGCGGACATCGACTCCGACGGCAAGCTCAACGACGCCGACAACTGCCCCTACGACGCCAACCCCGACCAGGCAGACGCCGACGAGGACGGCAAGGGCGACGTGTGCGACGCCTGCCCGGGCGACGCCAACCCCGACACCCCGTGCCAGGCGGTGCAGGGCACGGCCTACACCATCCCCGAGCTGCGCGGCGACCTGTCCAAGCTCGGCGAGACGGTCAGCGTGAGCGGCGTGGTCGTGACCGGCCTGTGGGACTCGGGCTTCGCGGTGCAGGACCCCAGCGGCGCGGGCGGCAACCGCGGCCTGATGGTTTACGAGGGGGACGCGCCCACCGTGGCCATCGGCGACGTGGTCACCGTGAACGGCACGTTCAACGACTACTTCGACGAGCTGCAGATCGAGCTGGACGCCGTCACCAAGACCGGCACCCAGACCCCGCTCGCGCCCACCGTCGTGAGCCTCGCCGACGCCGCGTCCGAGCCCTACGAGGGCATGCTGGTCACGACCACCGGCGAGGTCACCAACGAGGACTACGACTGCTCGGTCGACGGCTCGGGCTGCTCCGACGCCAACCTCTGGGAGATCGGCGGCAGCAGCGGCATCCTGGTGTTCGACCGCTTCTACCAGGGCAGCAGCTGGGCCAGCGGCAGCGGCACCGTCACGGTGACCGGCATCATGACCACCCGCTGGGAGCGTCGCCGGATCATGCCCCGCGACGACGGCGACCTGGGGAACTGATGCGCACCGTCCTGGTGACCGGAGCCACCGCCGGCTTCGGCGAGGCGATCGCCCGCACCCGACACGCCGCGGGCGACCGCGTCATCCTCACCGGCCGCCGCCAGGAGCGCCTCGACGCGCTCGTGGCCGAGCTGGGCGAGCGGGTGCACGCCCTGTGCTTCGACGTCCGCGACACCGCCGCCGTGCAGGCCGCCATCGACGGACTGCCGGCGGAGTACGCGGAGATCGACGTCCTGGTCAACAACGCCGGCCTGGCGCTCGGCGTGGCTCCGGCGTGGCAGACCGACCTGTCCGACTGGCGGACCATGATCGACACCAACTGCCTGGGGGCCGTCGCCGTGACCCGCGCCGTGCTGCCCGGCATGGTCGCCCGCAACCGCGGCCACGTCGTCAACATCAGCAGCATCGCCGGCGTCTACCCCTACCCGGGCGGCAACGTCTACGGCGCCACCAAGGCGTTCCTGACCCAGTTCAGCCTCAACCTCCGCGCCGACCTCGTCGGGCACGCCATCCGCGTCACCGACATCCAGCCCGGACTCGCCCACACCGAGTTCAGCCTGGTCCGCTACAAGGGAGACGCCGACAAGGCCGAAGTGCCGTACGAAGGCGTCGATCCGCTCACCGCAGCCGACATCGCCGAGTCGGTCAGCTGGTGCATCGACCTGCCGGAGCACGTGTGCATCAACCGCCTGGAGATCATGCCGACGATGCAGGCGCCGGCGGGGTTGAAGGTCGTGAAGGCGTAGGGGAGGGGGGGCGGCTGGCGCAGGTCGCGTGGCTTCGGGGCAGAGGAGGGGCGGGCCGGTCTCCAGTCTCCAGTCTCCAGTCTCCAGTCCTACGGCAGCGGAGCAGGCGCGATCGTCCCGGTGCAGCCCCAGACTGAAACCACTGCGGACGACACACTCGGGCGAATTCCAGAGGCGCTCGAACTGCAGCCTCGGCTCACCGAACCCACGCATCCCTGGCCGGCCGAAGCTGGAGACTGGAGACTGGAGACCGCCCCTCCACTCCCCCGCCGGAAGTCACGCGACGCACGCTTCGCCCCTGCTCGCAGCTCCCCCGATCCCACCGGCTCGGATCACCCCCCCTCGCCCTCCTCCAGATCCTCGACTTCCCCGCCTTCCTCCTCGATCTCCTCGATCTCCTCCGCCTCCCGGAGCCCGGCCACCAGCGCCTCGCGCGCCTTCTCGGTCATCACCCCGCGCCCGATCCCCGCGAACCTGCGCGCTCCCTCCCGGGTCACGCTGCGCTCGCCGGGCCAGGCCACGATCTCCCCGACCGCCGGCAGCAGCGCGTCCGTCGGGTCCGGCAGCCTGCCCGCGCCCACCGCCACCGCGACGATCGGTACGCCGCGGTCCTTGGCGCCCTCCACCGACGACAGGGTCGCGCCGGGGCCGGCCATGCGCTCGGCGAGGGCCTGGGTGCGGCCTTCCAGGGGGAGGCTGCGCAGCCAGGTGCGGAGCTCGAGCGCGGCCGGGCCTTCGAGGGTCCAGCGGACCTGGTCGCCGTCGATCGCGATGGCGAAGCGACCGGGCACCGGGGCGGGAGTCTCGGTGACGGCCTCGCCGAGTGCGGGCTGACCGAGCAGCTCGGGGCGGATCTCGAAGGGGGCGCAGGCCTCGCACGCCGGGTCGAGCCAGCGGGTCTCGCCGTCGAGGTCGAGCTTGACGAGCATGGCGTCGTAGGTGGGCGCGCACAGCTCCGGGCCGACGGGCTCGCCCAGGGAGCGCACGAGCACCCAGGTGGCGGGGATCTTGGCCTGCAGGGCGTACAGGCGCACGATCAGCGCCGCCTCGAAGGGGGTCACCACGCCGGTGCCGCGGGCCCGGTGCAGCTTGCGCGGCCACAGGGGATCGCCGCCCGGCAGCTCGGCGACGGTGGCGCGCTCCCGCAGGGTGTCCGGGAGCTCGGCGATGAGATCCCAGCCGGACAGGCGCCCGCGCAGGCCCATCGGCAGGCCGGGCTCGGGGATGGAGCGACGGTTGAAGCGGGCGTTCAAGCTGGCGATCACGCGCTCGCGGCTGGTGCCCAGCTCGATGCCGCGCCACGAGGTCATCCACCAGCCGTGCGCGTCCCGGGCAAGCTCGGCGTCGGTCTGCACGGTGGCCCCGGTGTCCAGTCCGCAGAGCGGCACGTCGGGCACGGTGTAGTGCACCTCGAAGGTCGGCCCCTCGCCGGGCGTCGCCACCAGCAGCACCTGGTCCTTCGTGCGCGCGGTCAGGGCGCGGCTGTTCACCCCGCCGACCTCGGTGCGATCGAGGGTCGCACCCGCAGGCAGGGTGAGCAGGCGCAGGCGGGTGCGATCGTCCGGTCCGGCGAAGGTCCAGCGCTCGTGCACCCGGGAGCGGCTGCCCCCGCCGGGGACGAGGCTGTCGCGCGGATCCCGGTCCGCGGGGAGCTCGAGGTCGACGGTGCGCTCCACGTCAGCGGGATCGTCCAGCCGAGGTCCCTCTCCGGCAGGGGTTCCCACCGGCACGTCGCGCACGCCGTGGCGCACGACCGCCAGGTCGGATCCCCAGCGCTGCTCCGGGTGGGCCCACACCCGCGGTGGACTGTCGGACGTGACCGCGACCCGACCGATCGGGTGCAGGCCATCGCCCTCCACCACCAGGGCGGGGGACAGGGGGGTCTCGGCGACCAGCACGCCGGTGACGACGGCGGCCTCGATGGTCATGGCCTCGGCGGGCAGCAGGTCCAGGTCGCGGCGGCTCGGCACCAGGCGCCGCCGGGAGAGGTCGGCGATGATGTCTGCCGGGGCGCGGGTCCCCGACGAGGCTGCCGCTTCCGGGTCCGCCGGCCGCAGCAGGTCGAAGGTGTCGTCGTCTTCGCGGGCGCCCGCGTTCACGTACAGCCGGGCCCACGCGCCGGCGGGCTCGTAGCTCCACAGCCGACCGGGCTTGTCGGCCAGCCTCGCCTTGTCGTAGGCCACGTCCTTCGGCAGGCGCAGCTCGGCTTCCAGGGTCGCGCCGTCCTCGCCGGGGGTCCAGTCGTAGCCGGCCACGGCGAGCTCGCGGGAGACGTCGAGGCGCACCTCGTCCCCGACCAGCAGCTCGGGCACGTGCACCCGGACCCTCGCCACCCCGTCGGTCCCCCGCGGGAGCGCCTCGAAGCGCGGGTCGTCGAGGGTGTGGCCTCCGCCGTCCGCAGGCTTCACCTTGACTTTTCGGGCGGTCAGGCGCGCGCCCGGTGGCAGGATGACGTCGATGGCCCGGCAGCCCTCCCGGGCGACGACGACGGCGCGGGTCCGGTCGCGCCAGCCCCAGATGGCGACGGCGTCGGGCGACGAGGCGATGGGCACCGCGAGCGGGATCTCGGCACGCTCGACCGTGGTCGACATCGACGCCAGCACGCAGCCGGCTCCCATCGACAGCAGGGTGCTCACGCGTCCGTGTCCACGCCGCCGTCCGCCGCGGCCTCGGCTGCCGCGCGCTCGGCCCGGGCTGCGAGGCGCCGACCCTTGCGCGCCCCCTTGACCACCGCCTCCTTGATGATCTTCGGCACCCCGCCCTTCACCGCCTCCATCCAGGCTTCTGCGTGATCCGGGTCGTGCACCGCCCACGCGGACACCACCCGGCGCAGCCCCTTGCGGACCGAGGCGTCGGGATCGCGCAGGCCGGCGTCGACCAGGGCGCGCACCTGCTTCGTCCGCGGCGCGTCGACGAACATCACCCCCTCCGAGCCCAGGCGCGCGCGCAGGGGGGCCACCGACGGACCGGTCAGCTCCTCGGGCACCATGGCGAGTCCGGCGAGCACGGCGGCGCGACGGACGGCGGCCCGGCGGTGGTGGAGCAGGGGGTTGAGCGCCTTCACCGGATCGACCCCGCTCGCGAGCACGCCCGGACCGAGCAGCAGCGAGCCCAGCGCGTCGGCGGTCTGGTGGTCGTCGACCCGGTCCGCCCAGTCCCGGGCGATGTCGAGCGCTTCGTTGGGGGCGTCGGGCAGGATGGCGGCGAGCAGGCCGATCGCGATGAGTCCGTCCTCCCATGCCGTGCCAAAGAGCCGGGTCAACGCCGCTTCATCGGCGATCGTCGGCTCCTGCTCCTCCCACACGGCTGCCGCGACCCGGGCGATCTCGCCGGTCGGCACGCCGCGCACGCCGCGCAGGGTGTGGACCTCCTTGCCCCGCTTGCGGGCGACCGCACTGTCGGTGAACGCGTCGAGGAGCTCGGAGACGACGTCAGGCTCGAGCATGCAGGTGCTCCCGGATGAGGGCGATGAGCTCGCTTCGGTGGGTGTGGTGCGGGCTGTGGCCGCAGCCGGAGATGACCTGCAGGCGCGCGCCGGGGATGGCCTGGCGCCGGGTATTCAGTCCGGGGATGCCCTGGTAGGGGGAGCGCTCGCCCTCGACCAGCAGGGTGGGGGCCTCGATGGCACCCAGGGTGCGGATGAAGGCGTCGGCGGAGAAGGCCTGGGGCGAGCGCGCGCGGTGCAGCGCGTCCCAGGTCCAGCGCAGGCTGCCGTCGGTGGCGTCGGGATCGGGCTCGGTCTGGCGCGCGGCCAGCTCCCGGGCGACGTCCAGGGGCAGGTCGGGGTTGCCACGGCGCATGCGGGTCACGGCGTCGTCGAGGTCGGCGACCGGCTTGTGCCGCGGCGGACTGCGCCGGTGACGCAGCGCGGTGCGGGCCTGCTCCAGGGCGCGGGGGGCGCCGTCGGGGGGACCCAGCCCTTCCACCAGGATCAAGCTGCCGATCTTGGCTGGCACCGTCGCCGCGACCAGGGCCGCCATGGTGCCGCCCATCGAGTGTCCGACCAGGTCCACCTCGCCGCCGAGACTGTCGATGAGTGCGTCCACGTCGGCGACGTAGTCCCAGAAGTGGTAGAAGCCGCCCCGGCCGACGTGCTCGGACAGGCCGTGGCCGCGGTGGTCGGGCACGGCGATCCGCCAGGGCTGCAGCGCCGCGGCGATCCGGTCCCAGGCGGCGCTCTGCTCGAGGTAGCCGTGCAGGATGACCAGCGGCCGCCCGCCGGTCTGCTCGCCCCAGTGCCGCACCCGGATCCGCAGGCCGCGGGGTCCGGTGATCAGGTCGCGCTCGACGGGATCGCTCATGGGGTGTCGTCCCCGTCGGTCGTGTCCCCGTCGGTCGTGTCGGCGTCCCAGGCCAGGCGGATCCCCGCCTTCAGCGAGCCCGACAGCTTGTGCGACAGGCGCAGGCTGGCCCGGGACACCGAGGCGGGGTGGGAGAAGCAGCCGCCCATGACCACCCGCCCGCGGTCCTCGCGGTCGCGCCACCAGCTGCTGGTGTACTCGAAGACCCCGCCGGCGACGCTGTACAGCGCTGCCTCACCCGCCGCGC
>MDTC01234514.1_pt1 | contig 11667 bp, 16 predicted proteins | sample 811181 | NCBI WGS metagenome assembly MDTC01 (sample SAMN05326644, study PRJNA326480) | marine metagenome | isolation source: seawater | place: Pacific Ocean: North | collected 2011 | reverse complement strand
CTGTTTGTCGCATGTAAGACTTTCTTATCATATATTTCTTTTTCTGATGGATTATCTAGATTAAGAGGTATTACACCAGTGATATTATTTTCCTCTAATCCAGACATAAATAGTATTTCTACAAATTTATTAAAGCTACTACTAAGATTGTCCTTACAAACTTTGTATTTAGCGGTATGAAGTAAAAAGTTAAAATACATAGGAGATGGCAAAGCGCCACTAACATCTGCTCTTTTTTTATTAAGCTTATTTAACCAGTTATTACCAAGTTTATGAACAGGGACCATGAATAATGGTCTTAGGATTTCAATAATCTCTATAATATCTACCATAAATGTATATTCTGCTTCTTGTCTATCAAGTTCAATCTGTGTTCTTTTGTATTTTTCATGACACTTATTCCAGTATACATAACATACTTTGTATATCTCCTCGAAGCAATCAGATGTGGCAGTATTAAAATTAGCGCATCTAATACGTAATTTATATTTGTTAATAGCACCAGCAATTTGAGTTGATATAGTTTTCATTATTATAGTATAGATTTATTATTTCCAATAAAGTGATTCTTTATTTTTGTAATTTATAAGATCTCTATAGTCATCATCAATAAAAAGTGTTAAATCTTGACTATCAATACTGGGTGATTTAGATGTCCATTTATCTTCCTTAAGAAGCAAATTAAGATATTCTACTCGTCCTTTTCCACCTTTAAATTTTCTAGATAACTTAGGTTTTCTGCTTTTAAGTTTCCATTCACACTGCATTGCTTCGGATTTATTTCTAAACCCATCTATTATACATATTGGATACCAATTACATTTCTTTTTAGTATACTTAGCTCCACCACTTATTAAACCATTATGTTGCATCCATCTATGTAAAAAATCATTCGTCATACCTACATATGATAGATTTTCACAAATTATTATATAAACAAGATACATTAGTTATTAACTTAAACAAATTCTTAAATTAAAAATAAAATCCTAATAATAATTATAATTATAATGTCCGTAATTTTTGGAGCACACATTTCTATAAGTAAAGGATTAGTTAAAGCAGTTGATAGAGCCAATGAATTAGGATGCGGAGTTATGCAGATATTTTCTCAATCACCTCAAAGCTTTAGAGGAATTTCGAAGAAAAATATAGAAGCTGTTGATAAAGCAAGAGATAGACTTAAACATCACGGAATTCAGGTAGTATCCCATAGTCCTTACTTAATTAATCTTGCTAAAGATCCTGTTAGAGAAAAATATGTAGCAGATGCTTTAAAAAATGATTTAGAATTTGCAAATAAATTAGGAGCAATAGGTTCAGTTGTTCACATGGGTAAAAGTATAAAATTATCGGAAAAGGAGGCACTAGATAATATGGAAAAGAATATCAAAAATATACTTAAAGAGTATAAAGGTAAATCTAAACTTATTCTTGAAACTTCGTGTGGACAAGGAACTGAATTATTATTTAAAATTGAGGATTTAGGTAAATTTTATCAGAGATTTACTAATAAAGAAAAAGAACGGATAGGATTTTGTATTGATACATGTCATGTATTTGTAGCAGGATATGATATGAGAAGTGCTGCTAAAGTAAAAGAGTTTATGAAATTATTCGATAAAAGTATAGGATTAGATAATCTTGTATTAATACATTTTAATGATAGCGATAAACCATTTGCTAGTCATGTTGATAGACATGAAGATATAGGTAAAGGATTTATAGGAAAAAAAGAAGGTGGAAGTTTATCAGGTTTAAAAGAAGTTTTTAAAACTGCAAAAAAATTAGGTGTTCCTATGACATTAGAAACGCACGATATTGAAGGTGATCTTAAAAATGTGCAAAGCTGGAAAGAATATAAGTAAATCGTGATAGGTTTATATTACATAAAATTTATATTTTAACATATATGATAGATGTTAAAAGTATAAAAATACCGACTTATCTTCCTATTATAATAGTAATAGTTATTCTTACATGGATAATCAATGTTAAGATTACAAATCCATTTTGGGATAAACAGCCTGTCATGAGAGAGTATACTCAAGGACATGTTGGAATTATACATAAGTCTCCAAAATTTAATATTAAATTGAAGCCTAATCAAAAAATAAGATTAAATAATTATCCAATAAATAAGATAAAAACATTTTTACAAGATAATTTTTCCAATAATTACAATGTAAATAATAAATATTTAGATTACACATTAAAGAAAAAGGGTGCAGTCAATATAACATTAGTTGAGGATAATAAGATAATCGGGTTTATACATTCATCACCCATATATGTTTATGTAGGAAACAAAATTATTAAATTTAAATATGTTGACTATCTATGCATACATGAAAAATATAGGAATAATTATATGGCAATTGTATTGATTGCATCTATTATTAAAGTAGAAAGTAGAAAGCAACCTATGATGTTTAAGAAGGATTATTCCAGACTTCCTTATGATTATTTTATATCTTCTCATTATTATATCAAAGATTTGAGAAAATTAAACCCAGATATACCAAAAAATATTAAGCATCTTACTCCTTTTAATTTCTATAAATATCTCTCATATACAAATACTCTACTTAAAAGATATAACATAAAAAGTCTTTACTCTAAAAGGGAATTTTTTAATATTTTTCTTGAAAAAAAGGTAATGGAATATTTAATTGTTAAAAATATTAATGGATTTGAAACTATAATTATTGGCAAAAAAAATATATATAAAAATGGTGATATGATTCTAAATTGTTTTGAAATAGACATGGTAATAGGTGAAGTTAGATATCTAAAATATGTAGATAAACAGCTTTCTAATTATATTAAATCTAATGGTTATAATTTCATATGTGTATCTGCAATAGGAAGTAATATTAAATTTATAAAGGATAATGATTATACAAAAAATAATAAAGTTTACTATTATACTTATAATTTCAGTATGCCTGATATTTTGCCTAATGAATGTGTATTAAATATAAACTAATAACTTAAAGAATTGTTAATAAGTTATTACTAAGTTATTGATATGTCTTCTATCTATATAGCACAAATATACGGAAATAGCACCAATACAGATAATGAAAAATCATATTCTATCATTGGAAATTTGCTTGTTTGGGGATTGATTACGGGAACTTTGCTGTCTTATACGCCTCAATACTATAAAATTTATAAAAATAGAAATACAAAAGGTATTAGTGAATCTATGATTGCTTTCGGAATTTATAGCTGTCTTTTTAATGTATTAGGAACAATTCAGGAGGATTATCAAAAATTACATGATTGTAAATTAAATCATAATTGTTATGATATGTGGATACCAATTATACAACTTATTTCTCCTTTACTCTGTATAATTATTCTTTATGGATTCTATCTTTCTAATATAACTGGTGAATACACATTACTTAAGGAAAAAAATGAAAGTAAATTAGTAAAGATATATCTGCAAAGACAAGCAATCTATCAAAGAGGTAGACATAATCTGATAGCGTGTGCATCTATAGTTCTTATATCACTAATTATAAATACAGTATGCAGTATAAATTCTATTCGTATATGTGGTGAAACTTTTAATATTATAAGTGCAATATTTAGTATGACTATGTGGTTACCTCAAATTATTACGACATATAAACTTAAAAAAGACTATTCACTTTCATTAATTGCTCTATCTATTCACGCATTTGGATGTTTTATAACTGTATTTTATCAATCTTTTATTATGCACCAACAATTTTTAGTAATAGGAAATTATATTATAGGTGGTTTATCGGAGGCATTTATAGTATGCATGGTCCTTTACTATAGAAATAAAAATAAAAAATATGATGAATTAAATAGCTTAAATTTAAGCTTTATGGAAGAACCTGTTTACACAAGTAATGATTATACTAACGAGGAATTATATGGAAGTAAATATGCTGTAACATTGTAATTAAATATAAATAAATATTTATTTATAGTTAATCATTAATAGTATTAATCTATTTTTTTGCTTCTACAACACGACTTAGAAGACCATTAATGTTCATGAAAGTGTATGTTTCTTTAGTATCAAGGTTAAATAATCCTACAAGAGTTTTGTCTGCTTTCCATGATTTACGGTTTTCAGCAAGCTGAAGTTCTTTTGTTTTAATGTAAGCAGATACGGCTTTCATCATTGATTGGCGGGTGTAACCACCATCTTCAGCTTGAACTCCTTGTTTTTCAAGGAATTTTTTCATTGCTGAGTTTACGCTTACTGGTCTCTGTCTTACCGTTCGGCGTGGTTTGCTGCTACGTTGAAGTCTTTTTTGCTCACGGTCTACCTCTTGACGAAGTTTTTTAATGTTACGATGCATCTCACGAGTTTGTTGTGCTTGCTGCGCTGAAATTTCGAGAAGTGCGTCAAGCATGGTTCTTACAGTAGAAGTTTCTGATTCGTTTACAGTAGTTTCGGGGGTTTGTGTTTGTTCACTCATTGTTATGCTTATTAATGTTGCTTTAGTTTTAAGTATTTATCAACAATGTTAATAAATATATTAAAATATGTTTTTTTATAGTTAAAGAAGCTTAAATATTTTAAATTTAATTTGTATACCTGCGTATAAATGCATAATATTAAATCTCTAGGTGTTTTTGAATAATTAAGGCAATTTCACTATATTTTTTTTGATTATAAGAAACATTTATCTTATAATTGTCGTTAATAACAACTAATAATGTTTTTGTTATAGGATTAGGTATTATATCTTTAGCGTTATACATTATTTTTATGATAGAAAGCCAGTCTTTATTACTACTATTAATAACATTATTAACACTTTTATTTGTAATTAGTAATGGTTGTATATCCATAGGACTTAGATATTGGATCATTGGGATGTGATTAGAGATAAGATAATCAATAATGTTTAGTTGCATTATATAGAATTATTCTATAAACAAAAAACAAGATATTACATTTTCGTATAGTTAGTATCTTATTATGCAAGTATTCTTTTTATTAGGACAAATTAAGCTAAATATTTTTATAATATAAATTAATATTAAATAAATTAATATCTTTTAAAAAACAGAAAATTAATTAAAGATAAAAAGGTACATATACAGTATATGGCTGATAATGATACTTCTAATGCCCAAAACAAAAATAATAATGGTATAAGTGCCTCAGAAATAGATAGACAGGTAGATTACTGTCAGACAAATCTAAAAATTTTAGCTCAAATTAAAGTTGGAGATAAATTATGCTTTGATACAGAGACAAATAAATTCTGTATAGATGAGTGGTCATGGAGTCAACCTATGGTAAGATGGTGGGGAAGTGAAGGCAGAAAACCTACAATTAAAGCCATTGAAGATTTTATAACTCAGGTCTTTAAAACAATTGATAGTGTATATTCAAGTGAGGTAACAGAAACATACGCTGATGTTAAAAATACTTATTACACAAATATTGCATCTACTAATGCTGTTTTCCAGGAAGCCAACTCAAATATATTGATGGGATTTATTAATGAAATAAGAAATGCTATTGGAGGTATTGGTAATCTTAAGCAAACATACGCAAGTGATGTAGCCACTATATCTTCTTTAGATATTGCTATTGAAAAACTTAATGTAAGAGTTAAGAAAATACAAGGAATTCTTAAGATTTCAAAAGACTAAATATGTATAATTTTTATTATAGATACTTACATCATTATCATTAAAAGCAACATTATTATAATTATAATATTGGCCTGTTTATTTAAATAAGGTTGCATTTGCCTAATAATAGGTTTTGACTTATTTTTTTCCAAATATTTTATAAACATATTTGATACCACGAGACTTATAGACAGTATGATTATAGCTTTAATTAACCCCATTATATAAATTATATAAAGATAAAAAGGATAAAATTATATTAAATGAAACGGATAGGTATTGCTTGCGTTAATCATATGAATGCTATAGGTTATAAGAATAATTTGATTTATTCTATACCTAATGAACTAAAAATATTTAAGAAAATTACATCACAGGTTGTATCAGAAAAAAGACCAAATGTAATTGTTATGGGAAAAAATACTTTTCTTTCAATGAATAGTAAACCTTTACCTAATAGATTTAACTGTGTAGTAACATCTAAAGCCGATGAATTTAATAAAGACAATAAGAAAGAAAATTTACAATTTTTTAAATCAATACAGGATGTTTTAGATTTTGGATTTGATAATCATTATAAATATAATAATATGTTTATTTGTGGTGGACAAAGTATATATGAATACTTTATAGACAATAATCTCCTAGATTACTTAATAATATCACAGGTAACAAATCATGAGTTTAAAAAAGGTGATACTTTTTTCCCAGAAACACCGAAAAATTTTAATCGTATAAGTTATTGTAAACATTTTAACCAACCTGCAAGAATTATAGATACTAATGAAAAATTTAATTGTGATTTTACATACAAAGTATATCATAACCTATCTGCAAGTGAAAGCAACGAATATTACAATGACAATTTTAAAAAACTAACAGGTTATGAAGATACAACTATCAATAATACTATTTCAGAAAGCACATTTCATAATGAATATGTATATTTAAATGCGCTAAAAGATGTTCTTGAAAATGGTCAAATTAGACAAACAAGAAATTCAAAAACTATTTCTACTTTTGGGGTTAATATGAAGTTTGATGTATCAAAAAGTTTTCCTTTGCTAACTACTAAAAACGTGTATTGGAATGGAGTAATTAAAGAATTACTTTGGTTTATTAATGCTAATACAAATTCACTTAGTTTAAGTAAGGATAAAGTAAGAATATGGGATGGTAATTCTTCAAGAGAATTTCTTGATTCAATAGGTTTAGAAAATTATAAGATAGGTGAGTGCGGACCTATATATGGTTTTCAATGGAGACATTTTAATGCAGAATATAAAGGAACTGATGCAGATTATAGTGGAAAAGGTGTAGACCAACTACAAAAAATTATTGATTTAATTAATAGTGATCCTACATCGAGAAGAATGATTATGAGTGCGTGGAATCCCTGTCAATTATCTGAAATGTGTCTTCCTCCTTGTCATGTCCTTTATCAATTTTATGTGAGAATTGATAGTGAAGGCACTAAACATCTTTCATGTCAAATGTATCAGCGTTCTGGAGATATGTTTTTGGGTATTCCATTCAATATTGCCTCAACAACAGCATTAACCTACATACTCTGTCATATGACTAACTGTAAACCAGATAGAGTTATTTTAAATATAGGAGATGCACATGTATATAGTGAGCATATTAATGCAGTTAAGAAACAACTCGAAAGAACGCCTCTTGAACAACCTAAATTAAAAATATTAGGTTTACCTAAAAGTAATATAAAAGATTACGAAATAGGTAACTTTGTTATTGAAAATTATAGAAATCAAGGAACTATTAAAGCACCTATGATTGCATAAATATTAAATATTAAATATAACCATATAAAATTATTTATTTATATAGTATATATTATGCCCAGAGTTTATAAACATAGACCCAATCGAGTAAGAAGAGTAAATACTACTGCAAGAAATCCACCACCTCCTGCTCCTAAAGAAAATAAACCGCAAAATATAGGAATAGGACAATCTTTTTTAAGTAACATGTTTCAAGGTTTTTCATTTGGAACAGGAAGTCAATTAGCCAGAGAAATGTTTTCAAAATTCGGAAACAATGAACCAACTCCCGCATTAGAACCCATACCCTTATATAATCAAAGTAATGAATGTGATATTTTAAGGAAACAGCTTAATGAATGTAATCAACAATATGTTCATGACTGCGAATATTTATCTAGATATATTGAATCTAAATGTAATTAAATAAAATCGATAATATTTAATACGCACCGTGTAGGTAATATAGATAAAAATTTAACTTTTAGTGTCTTTTTATATTTTTTTTTTGATATACATCTTCGATATTTAGACCATGACTTAACACTATTATTATATATCCTATGTCTAATATGATGTAAAATAGATTCTTTTGATGGTCCACAATAAATATTAAGTGGGTTATTAGTTGTAGTTACAAATTGACTAATAAATTGATGTGTTATCTCAAACTTAGGATAAATTTCATTTGTAGGAACAAGACTATCTATTTTTTTATTAAGGTTTAAATACTTATCTAATAAATATTCTGACCTATTATTTTTAGAATATGACAAAACATCTAAGTTACGACAAAATTTACAGTATCTGGGTTTTTTTTCATCATTGTATAATAATTCAGATATATTATTTTCTGTATTACAAATTAAACATAACCAAATCATATAATGATATAAAATTAATTACTTAAATAAATATATTGAATGCTACTTCAATTTTTTTATTTATGGTTCATTTATGAGTGTGTAGCCCTTGCTTTACTTGTTTTAAATCACTTAGTATTTAATTATTTAATGTTACTAATTATATTAGTAAAAAAAATACTTGAATACCCTAATATTATTTATATTAATATTGCTTTTGCTATGGCTTTACTATTTGCATATTGTGTTTTAAAGCTTATATTAGAGAATGTCAATAGAACTAGATTGATTAGAATTACTACTAGTAATACCTAAAGATAGGTTATTAATTCTGATTTCAACTTCATCATTATTTCTGCAACTTTTAGTTGTTTTTTGTCTTTTTCTATTTTCTAATTGACAATGCATTGCTTTGTTCATACGTATATTATCTTTAGTATTTTTTTTATTACATAATCCTGAATTAACACACCATCCAACAAAAACACATGTAATAAACATCAACATACAAACAAGAAATGCTATGTTTTCTGATTTCCATGTAAATTCTTTTTGACACTTCATTGATTGAGTTGTTGCTAAAATACCTTGTTTATTATAGTGTTCTCTATCAAAATTATAAGTATTGTTATATTTATCATGTATTTTTATCTCTCGGGTCTGTAGATTATCTATACATTCCGACCATTCACCTACAGTAAAAGTAAGATTAATAATTAGATTATCCATAGTTTGATTTTGGGAATAATTCATTTTTTAAAAAACGATTACAATGTTTCATGTCTTCAAATTTTAAAGGTATTGTAGTTAAAAACAATATTTTATTTTCAAACTTACTAAATAGTAAGCCATAAATAATATTTTTATAGCTTATTATGATATTCATTTTATTATTTTTAAATTTGATAATATTAATAAAATATTTCAATGAATAAAATCTTTGACTAAATAAATGTCTAACAAAAAAAACATTGATTCTGAAGAATTTTTAGAAATTGATAAAAAACCTTATTTGCCCTCATTATATTATAAAACACATGATAATCTTTGGAGAAATGCTAATCAACAATCAACCTATGAATTGTGTATTCATGTAAAAAGATATTTTAATAATGGAAAATGTTCGGAAGATGAAGATTACTTATGGGTGCAAAAAATATATGATATAATTAGAACTCATCCTAATAAATATGGAACTTTAGCGGGTCTTAATAATTGGTGTCATCATTTTACTGATGAACAGCTAAAAAATTTTTATACATTAGTTGAAAATGAAGACTAATTATGATTTAAATAAAAGCTGACATTCTCCATTATCTATTTTTAATATATTATATGAAGTTGTGTATAATTTAAAATCATATTTAATATTTTGTTTTTGTATTGCTTCATTGTTCTTTGGAGATTTGAATTTTAATATTAATTCTATTGATTTAAAATTGGAAAAATTACATGCTCCTGATGGCTGATACTTTTCTGGATTAATAGAAAAACTATAAAGTAATACACCTTTAGGTAATAAACCTGTATGATGACTAAAAGGTTGAATTTTATGAAAATAGTTATAGTCTCTTTCACCTAATCTAACATCACCATTAAATCTTATTTCCATAGATTTTATAATATTTTCAGTAAAATATGTATAATTATTATTATTTATAGATGGTATATCACTAATACTTCGGAAATTCCAGTTATTAGCTAATTCAATTATATCATTTTCAGTAGGATATATATTTAAATTACCAGTTTCTAAAATTATATCTGATTCTGTTCTATCAGTAATTTTAAAAACTTCTTCTTTTTCTTCTTTTCCTAAAGCATTATTAGATGTTGTTAAAAAAACTTTACTTATAATTGGATATTCTGGTGAATTAGTATTATTTTTTTTATTAAATTTATACGTCCTATCAGTAACACTAGGTATTGAGTTACCTGAATCTTTAAATAATGTATAATAGTATAATGGTGATATATTATTAGGAATAGGTTGAGGCTCAAGACTTGTTTTATTAACATTGTCTCCATTATTATTAATAACTCTGAGATCACTATTAATTATTTCCGTATATTGTTGCATAATTTTATGATGTCTTTGAATAATCGCATTGTAAAAATTATAACATAATTGATATAAATAATTTTGTTTTAAAAATGGATCCATATTATCTAATAAATATGAAGTTGTATAATTTGAATGTTGATTATTTAATATAGCATCGTCTCTTCTTGGAACTATATATATTTCTTTTGTAGGACTAAATAGCTCTAGTTCTATTGTTTTTTCGTTTATATTGCCTATAAATTCTTTACAAGAAACCTTATCTATAAGATATTTATGTTCAAATGTTTTCAGTAATTTAGCCTCTTCATCACTTAAATATATGTAGTTAGCAGCTATCGAAGGTCTAAGATATAACCATGAAATTTTTTCAGAAACAGTATTTGGGGTTCTATAAAATATTCTTTTCGGATTGGTTTGTTCAACACCGATATGATATAATTGTTTTATAGATTTTAATTCTATTTCTAATTTAAGAGGGATTTTTCCAAGTGAAATAAGTGGAATTTCTACACCATCATATCTGCTAAACCATAAAGGCAGAGGAACACTTATCTTTCTTTTAGGTGTTATAGGAATATTACTATCAGCATCAAAATAAGGATTAAATAAGCTAGGAATATTTGCAGTCATTTTATTATATATCTTATTTTGTTCATTTGTTAAATTTACATTATGATAAATATCTATATATTCGCCTTCAATTGTTTCAATAAGTTCCGAACCTATAAATACTCTTACCTTATTAATAATTGAAGTTCCTAAATTATTTACCCATCTGAATGGTATATTTTTAGTGTCAGCACCTTTTAAGTTTATCTCAGGTATTTCAAACTCAAAATTAATACTTTTGAGTAATTCGCCATAATTGGGAATTTTAGCATATATTGTAATAGGAGTGTCATAATTTAGCCTAGGAGAACCTTCAAATGGGATATAAATATTTTCCATAGAAAAATTAGAATGACGTTTAAATACAGATTTAAAATAAGACATTTGTGGATTACCTGTGAAAAATATATCTTGATTTCCTAAAGCGGCGAGTTGAAGTAATGCACCCGTCATTTATAATATATTTATTTTATAATCTTTAGTATATAATTGTTATATTAAAAGTTATTTTATTAAATTCTAAATAATAAGTCAGCCATTCCTGATTTAATTTCAAGAACATTGTAGTATTTCATGTAAATTAAGACATCATATTTATATTTTTCAGTATTCGATAATTCTGTATCAATCTCTTTAAGGTCTATATCAAATCGAATATTTTTAATATTACCTAAATTACAACTTCCGCTAGGTTGATATTTATCAG
>MDTC01137393.1_pt1 | contig 11667 bp, 13 predicted proteins | sample 811181 | NCBI WGS metagenome assembly MDTC01 (sample SAMN05326644, study PRJNA326480) | marine metagenome | isolation source: seawater | place: Pacific Ocean: North | collected 2011 | reverse complement strand
GTAAATGTCTAATAAATATTAATCATAAATAGAAAGGATATATTAAATGAAAAAGTTATACACACTCATAGCAACCATTTTGTTGTGTGTCGGTGTTAGCAACGCAAATGCTGAAAAGATAAAAGTAGGTGTTTTGCACTCCCTATCAGGAACAATGGCAATTAGTGAAACTACATTAAAAGATACTGTCTTGATGATGGTGGAAAAGCAAAATGAAGCAGGTGGACTACTTGGTATGGAATTAGAGGCAGTGGTTGTTGACCCCGCTTCAGACTGGCCTCTATTCGCTGAAAAAACACGAGAGCTTATCGAAGTTCACGATGTTGATGTGATATTCGGGTGTTGGACTTCCGTGTCGCGAAAATCTGTACTTCCTGTTATTGAAGAGCTGAATGGACTGTTATTCTACCCTGTTCAATATGAAGGTGAAGAGTCTTCAAAAAATGTTTTCTACACTGGAGCGGCGCCAAATCAACAGGCGATACCAGCTGTTGATTATTTCATGAATGATCTTGGTGTAGAAAGATTTGTTTTAGCAGGTACTGACTATGTCTACCCACGAACAACAAACAAAATACTAGAAGAGTATTTACTATCAAATGGTGTAGCAGCGGATGATATAATGATAAATTATACCCCATTTGGTCACTCCGATTGGCAGACAATTGTCGCAGATATCAAAGAGTTTGGAACTGCCGGTAAAAAAACAGGTGTTATTTCTACTATCAATGGTGATGCCAATGTACCATTTTACAAAGAGCTTGGTAATGTGGGAATAGACGCTACAGAAATACCTGTGGTTGCTTTTTCTGTTGGTGAAGAAGAATTGGCTGGGTTGGATACCGCACCTCTCGTTGGACACTTGGCGGCATGGAATTATTTCATGAGTGCGGAGGCTGATATAAATGATGAAATGATTGATGCATGGCATGAATTTACTGAGAATCCTGATCGTACATTTAACGATCCAATGGAAGCGACAGTTATTGGATTCAATATGTGGGCTAAAGCCGTTGAAATTGCAGGTACAACTGAGGTTGATGATGTGAGACCATCAATGTATGGGCTTACCGTTCCAAACTTAACAGGTGGAACCGCAGTCATGAACACAAACCACCACTTAACGAAGCCAGTTCTCATTGGAGAGATTCTTGATGATGGTCAGTTTGAAATAGTTTACGAAACACCAGCAGGTGTTATTGGAGACGCATGGACAGACTACCTACCAGAGTCATCAGTGATCGTTGCAGATTGGACTTCACCAGTAAGTTGCGGTAATTATAATATTACGACCGGTGAGTGTTCAGGTCAAAACTACTAATTTTGATCGTAATAGTAGTAACTACATATGAAAAATCTTCCAAATTTCATAGTTATGCTATTTATTATTTTGTGTGTAGGATCTTCGCAGTCCTACACACAAACATTAGAAGAAGTCCTTAGTGCATTACCTAAGGCAAAATTTGCTGAAAAAGAAAAGCTTATAGATACCCTCGGTTCAATCGAGGATGCAGTAGCAATTGATGTTCTAAATGCCATGAGTCAAGGAACACTTTACTACCATAAAAAAACTAAACAAGTACTATTTACAGCTAAAAACGATGAAGGTTTTGAGGTTGTTGATGTAATTACTGGTACAAATTTAGGAAACCTCGGGAAACGTGAGGTTAAGCGTATCAGTCTGAATAATAATTTAAGAAAATATATTAAAAATGTTATTGCTAAATCATCCCTGATGGTAGATGACCCCGGTGAGAGGATTAATGCCGCCGAAATAATATTTAAGAGCAATTCGCCGGAATTATACATTGTAATCCAACAGGCGATTGCTAACGAAGAAAATAAAAGGGTGCTTGAAAAATTAAAACTAACCGAAGCACGTCTTGGTCTATTGTCCGATGACCGCGAGGTACAGTCAATGAGTTTGGATTATTTCGAAAAGTATAATAAAACAGATCCTAAAATTCAATCTGTAATAAATGAATATATTCAGATTTCGGATCCAAATGATGGCAGTGAACAAATTAGGTTAAATTTAATGAAAGCAGAAAAAATTGTGTCAAAAATTGAAAATAATTTACGTTTTTTTAAATTAACTGAAAATTTATTCTTTGGTTTAAGTTTAGGTTCAATATTATTCTTAGCGGCTGTCGGCCTCGCTATAACATTTGGCGTGATGGGTGTGATCAACATGGCGCATGGAGAAATGATAATGCTAGGCGCATATGCAACTTATGTTGTACAATTATTTTTACCCAATCTAATTAATTACTCATTATTTATTGCAATACCTTTTGCATTTCTTGTTGCAGGTGCGGTAGGGATTATATTGGAGAGAGGTATAATTCGTTATCTTTATGGAAGGCCCCTTGAAACATTACTTGCAACTTTTGGGATTTCATTATTTTTACAACAATTAGTAAGATCAATATTCTCGCCAATAAATATGCCTGTTTCTAATCCAACATGGATGGGTGGTATGCTTGAGGTTCACCCTGCATTAAGTTTATCTTATGGCCGAATTTATATCCTAGTCTTTGGTCTGATGGTCTTTCTTGCGTTGTGGCTTATTTTGAAAAAAACACATTTTGGAACCGAGGTTAGAGCGGTTATGCAAAATAGGTCCATGGCAAGAGCCATGGGTATAAAAACAGGTTGGATTGACTCTCTTACATTTGGCCTTGGATCAGGTATTGCGGGAATAGCAGGCGTCGCGTTGTCACAAATAACAAATGTTGGGCCAAACTTAGGTCAAGGTTATATAATCGACTCATTTATGGTAGTAGTTTTTGGTGGTGTTGGTAACCTATGGGGCACTCTAACCGGTGCGTTTATGCTTGGTATAGGAAATAAATTTCTTGAACCATACGCTGGCGCTGTTCTTGCTAAAATATTTGTCTTGGTTTTTGTAATTTTATTTATTCAAAGACGACCACGAGGTATGTTTGCACTAAAAGGCCGTGCAGCTGAGGTAAATCAATGAGCTTAACTGCCACATTAATTCGTAATCGAATGTTTAACGGTGATTTTGAATTAAGGATTTTTCTCTATATATTAGTTTTTATCGGCGCTCTTGTACCGATTTTAAATATTTTTACCTCCCCTGATAGTTTTTTGCATCTATCTGATTATCATATTTCTCTCTTTGGGAAGTATCTCACATACGGTCTACTAGCTCTTTCTCTTGATCTTGTTTGGGGATACTGTGGCATTCTAAGTTTAGGTCATGGAGCTTTTTTCGCTTTGGGCGGTTATTGTATGGGTATGCATCTAATGCGAGAAATTGGACCGAGGGGTGTGTATGGTGACCCGATATTACCTGACTTTATGGTTTTCTTAAATTGGACAGAATTACCTCTCGCTTGGTATGGTTTTGATAATATCATTTATGCAATACTTATGATTATGCTAGTGCCAGGTTTCTTAGCGTTTATATTTGGTTGGTTTGCCTTTAGATCTAGAGTGACTGGTGTCTACTTCTCGATTATAACTCAAGCTATGGTGTTTGCATTTATGCTCGCCTTTTTTCAGAATGACCTTGGTTTCGGTGGAAATAATGGTTTAACAGATTTTAAAGATATTCTTGGCTTCTCACTGCAAGATACGAGAACGAAGCTTGCCTTCTTTTTACTCTCAGTTATCGCGCTTGGATTAGGTTATTATCTTTCTAAAAAGTTAATATCATCACACGCAGGTCAAGTTACAACGGCGATACGTGACCAAGAAGATAGAATTCGTTTCTTAGGTTATAGGGTCGAACATTTTAAGTTGGTTCTCTTTATTATTTCTGGTGTTCTAGCCGGAATAGCAGGTGCTCTTTATGTTCCTCAGGTTGGCATAATAAATCCAGGTGAATTCTCTCCAGTTAAATCTATTGAAATCGTAGTCTGGGTCGCTCTTGGTGGAAGGGGCACTCTTTATGGGGCTGTTGTGGGTGGAGTTCTTGTAAATCTCGCTAAATCTTTTTTTACAGTCTACTTTCCAGAATACTGGCTTTTCTTTCTTGGTACTTTATTTGTATTAGTCACAATATTCCTTCCCAGGGGCGTCGTAGGCTTGGCTCATGATCTCATACAGCATAAAAAAATTGGGATTGGTTGATGTCAGAAAAAATTAAAAGAGAACTCCTTTACATAGATGGCATCACCGTTGACTTTGATGGCTTCAAAGCCCTGAATTCTCTGTCATTTATAATCTATTATAGGACCATGCAAGCGATTGTTGGTCCAAATGGTGCGGGTAAGACAACCTTTATGGATATTATTACAGGGAGAACACGGCCAAGTACCGGCAGATTAATTTATAAAGAGTCAATAAACCTTCTAAAATATGATGAAGCAGCTATCGTTGGATTGGGTATTGCACGTAAATTTCAGAGGCCATCTGTTTTTCCTGATCAAAGCGTACTTGAAAATTTGAAATTAGCTGCTTTTAAAAGAAAGAACATTATCAATTCTTTTTTTTATAATCAAAAAAATTTGGATAATGAATTCTTGATGTATGTTATTGAACAGATTGGCCTGGATGACTTTGTTTACCAAAAAGCCGGTCTCCTATCGCATGGACAAAAGCAGTGGTTAGAAATAGGCATGCTATTAGCTCAGGAAGCCGAGCTATTAATGCTCGATGAGCCAGTTGCTGGAATGACTGACGAAGAAAGGGCTAGAACATCCGAGCTTTTAAAAGTAATTTCAAAAGAAAAGACAATTATAGTCATTGAGCATGACATGGACTTCGTTGAGTCGCTAAACTGTCCAGTGACTGTCTTAAATGAGGGGATGGTATTAGCTGAGGGAACTATGGATGTTCTAAAAAAGAACAAAGAAGTAATTGATGTGTATTTGGGTAGATAAATGTTAAAAATCGAGAATATTGACTTTTCATATGGAGCAAGTAAAATTCTTTTTCAACTATCAATGCTAGCAAATGAGGGTTCTGTAACCTGTATATTAGGTAGAAACGGAGTTGGAAAATCTACACTCCTAAAGACAATCATGGGAATCGAAAAATCTAACTCCGGTGATATTCTTTTGAATGATCTTAAAATTCAAAAATATACACCAGCGCAACGTGCACGCAACGGTATAGCGTACGTCCCACAAGGAAGGGAAATATTTCCACTTCTTACTGTAGAGGAAAATCTTCAGACCGGATATTCCGTTTTAAAAAGAAACGATAGGGTGATAAGTGATGAAATATATGAGCTTTTTCCAATTTTAAAGGATATGAAGAATAGACGCGGGGGTGATTTATCTGGTGGTCAACAGCAACAATTAGCAATCGCCAGAGCTCTTGTGACCAAACCAAAATTATTATTACTAGATGAGCCAACCGAAGGAATACAGCCATCACTAATCAAACATATTGGAAAAGTCATTAAGCATCTGGTTACAGATGAACGTCTTGGTGTAATATTAGTTGAGCATAATTTCGATTTTGCTAAAGACCTAGCCGATGAATATTACATAATTAATAGGGGGCGAGTAGTAAAGAGCGGCAAGGGTAAAGAAATGAAAAAAGAGGAGCTATACCGCTATCTTACGCTTTGAAAAAAATAAACTTGAAAGAGCCTCAGGTGAACTTAAAATAATCTTTGATAGTAAAGAAATCACAGATCTAAGGTCTAATAATCCGCTGAGAGCATATCCTAATGACGATGGTTTTGACGATATTCAGACCGCCTGTCTTGTTAATATATCTGGTGGTGTAGTATCCGGTGATACCCACCACGTAAATGTAACTATTAAAGATAATACGAAAGCTAGAATTTTTCCTCAAGCTGCGGAAAAAATATATCCAACATATAATAATCTTACAGCGAATATAAGAAATGAAATAAATCTTGGTAGTAACTCATGGTTTGAGTGGCTTCCGCAAGAGACAATAATTTATGATAATGCAAAATTAAATAGAAGCTTAGCTTTAAATGCTAAATCAAATGCTGAAGCTTTATTGGGTGAAATAGTAGTTTTAGGTAGAGTAGCAAGCGGTGAAAAGCCAAATGATATCTTCTTAAAAGATAAGATCGAGATTAACTCAAATAATAAATTAAGATGGATGGACACAGTATTGCTTAATAATAATTTAAGGACTGCGGGAAATAGCCTTGCGCGTTTGAATAATTGTAACTGTTTTTTTACAATTATTTTTCTTACTTCCAATCCCGAGGATGACCTTGATGCACTAAATGATATGATTGAAGAAAAAACCCCGCATAACTACCTCAGCATTACCTGTGTAAATGGTGTAATTATAATTAGAGGAATTTACACAAATCCACTAAATCTTCGCAAAAAATTTGCAGAAATATGGATGAAGATAAGAAATAATCTAAGGGGTTTGATAAATGAGATGCCGAAATTATGGTGGATTTAATAGAAAAGGTTTGTAAATAATGAGACTCACTCCAAGAGAAAAAGATAAATTAATGGTATCATTAGCCGCCGATGTCGCCAGAAAAAGATTAAATCGAGGCGTAAAACTAAATCACCCAGAAGTTATCGCATTAATATCAGATTTTGTTCTTGAAGGCGCAAGGGATGGTAAGACGGTAAGTGAGCTGATGGCAAGCGGTGCAAAAATTATCAGTAAATCCCAAGTTATGGATGGAGTAGACTCAATGATACATGATATTCAGGTAGAAGCTACTTTTCCTGATGGTACAAAGCTTGTAACAATACACAATCCAATCAGGGGGGGTAAATAATGAAACCAGGAGAGTTTTTATTAAAAAAAGATGACATCATTATTAATGAAAATTCCATATCATTAAAAATTGAAGTCAGTAACATCGGTGATAGACCTATTCAAGTAGGGTCACATTATCATTTTTATGAGGTAAACTCATCTCTTAAATTCAACAGAGAATTAGCTCTTGGTAAGAGACTCGACATCCCATCAGGAACGGCGATAAGATTTGAACCGGGCCAAATAAAAGAAGTTGATATTATCGACTACAAGGGAAAGCGTGAAGTATATGGCTTTAACGGCCATGTTAATGGAAAGGTAAAATAGGTCTAAAAATGGCTAAAAAAATCAATAGGAAATCATATGCTGCCATGTATGGGCCAACCACAGGAGACCGAGTAAGGTTAGCAGATACGGACCTTATAATTGAGATAGAAAAGGATGTTGCATCCTATGGTGACGAGGTTAAGTTTGGTGGAGGTAAGGTAATAAGAGATGGTATGGGCCAAAGCCAAATATCAAACAAAGCTGGCGCTGTCGATACTGTAATTACCAATGCGATTATTATAGATCATTGGGGTATTATCAAGGCAGATATTGGAATTGTTGATGGTTTTATTTCTCAAATTGGTAAAGCTGGTAATCCAGATATTCAAAAAAATATTGATATAATAATCGGTCCTGGGACAGACGTTATTGCGGGCGAAGGGAAAATTATCACCGCAGGCGGTATTGACGCTCACATACATTTTATTAGCCCACAGCAAATTGAAGAAGCACTTTACTCCGGTATAACAACCATGCTGGGCGGTGGAACGGGACCTTCAGAAGGTACGAATGCGACAACTTGTACCCCAGGTCCCTGGCACATCCAAAAAATGTTGCAGTCATCATCGGACTTTCCTGTAAATCTTGGTTACTTTGGTAAAGGTAATTCGACAATGAAAGACCCCCTCAAAGAGCAAGTCAACGCTGGTGCCTGTGGTTTAAAACTACATGAAGATTGGGGCACAACCCCAGCTGCAATCAATACCTGCCTTGAAATTGCTGATTTTATGGATATTCAGGTCGCAATTCACACAGATACGTTGAACGAATCTGGTTTTGTTGAAAACACTGTTGCTGCATTTAAAGATCGAACAATTCACGCATTCCACACTGAGGGCGCTGGAGGCGGTCATGCACCTGATATAATAAAGCTGGTTGGCGAAAAGAATGTGTTACCTTCATCTACTAATCCAACCAGGCCATACACAGCAAATACAATAGATGAGCATCTGGATATGCTTATGGTATGCCATCATCTTGACCCGCGTATACCTGAAGATGTTGCTTTTGCTGAGAGTAGAATAAGGTCAGAGACTATAGCTGCTGAAGATATACTGCAAGATTTAGGTGCATTTTCCATGATTGCCTCCGATAGTCAGGCTATGGGTAGGGTTGGTGAGGTAATCATTCGAACATGGCAAACGGCATCAAAAATGAAATCTCAAAGAGGTTATTTACCAGAAGAGTCAGGCGAGAATGATAACTTTCGTTGTAAAAGATATATAGCAAAATATACAATAAACCCAGCAATTGCTCATGGTATTTCAGAATATGTGGGTTCTGTCGAGGTGAATAAAATAGCTGACCTTGTTTTATGGGACCCTAAATTTTTTGGTGTAAAACCTGATCGGATCATAAAAGGAGGCCAAATTATCGGTTCAATGATGGGTGACCCTAATGCGTCAATACCAACTCCTCAACCCGTTCATTATCGACCTATGTTTGGATATTTTGGTATGGCTAAAAAATACACTTGTATAAACTTTGTATCTCAGTCTTATTTTAATATTATCGGAAAACCGTCCCATGATATGAATAAAATTGTAAAATTCGTGACCAATACACGTAATATATCAAAATTGGACATGATTCATAATAGCTATTTACCCAATATTGAGGTTAATCCCGAAACATATGAGGTGAGGGCAGACGGAGATATTTTAACTTGTGAACCAGCTCAAGTTTTGCCAATGGCGCAAAGATATTTTTTATATTAGGAATTTTATGATGATTGTACATTCACATCATATCGCAGGAACATGGCCTATAGAGAAGGCAAAATATACGATAACATTACCTGCATCAGAGCGATTTCTTAGACTTAAAAAGCTGAAACTAGACGATGGAGATTTAATAAATATAAATTTTGAGAGCGTTACTCAAGTTAGACATAATGACGGACTCTATCTGGATAATGATATGTGGGTAAAAATTCAAGCATCAAAGGAGAAGATATTAAATGTAGAGTGCAAGAGTGATACACATTTGACTCTCATCGCTTGGCATATTGGTAACCGGCATTGCGCACTACAAATAATAGACAACCGAAATATTAGAATTGAAAATAATAATGTCATTAGCGAGATGCTTGTCAAACTAGGCGCCAATGTCAGGATCGGCGAGGATATATTTGATCCTGAGCCAGGAGCTTATGGGGGTCATTAGGATGAGAAATGAAAAAAATATGTTTTTATCAGATCTGCACACTGTCCTTACATGGTTTTCTCCGTCTTACCCTATAGGTTCTTATGCTTATTCTCACGGTCTTGAATACGCTGTAGAAGAGGGTCTTGTGAAAGATCCGCAAACTCTTCTTGGCTGGATTAGGGACTTGTTATTTTTTGGTACAGGCTACAATGACTCAATCATAATAAATTCCATTTATGACAGTGTTGCTAATGATAATTGTGTGGAGTTTGATTATATATCTCAGATTGCAAATGCGATAAAACCAACGAAAGAAATAGCTCTCGAGAGCTATCAACAGGGTGTATCATTTAAAAACATATTAATGGATGTGTACTCCAATTCAAACTTAACTTTTTATTTAAATAGGCTCGATGATTGTATAACTTATCCCAGTGTTGTTGGTGTTGCGGGAGGTATTTTTGAAGTAGAAAAAAAACTATTACTTCATAGTTATCTTCACGCATTTACCTCGAATATTTTATCTGCTGCACTAAGAATTATGCCAATAGGTCAAACAGAGATTCAAAAAATAATTTTTCAAATGAAAGATAATGTAGAAGAAATGACAAATAAATCTCTAGGTCTATCATTGTCCGACTTGGGCTCATCAGTTTTTATTTCTGACTGGGCATCTTCAAAACATCAAAATCAATATACGAGGCTATTTAGATCATGAGTTTACCTATTAGAGTGGGGATTGGAGGTCCAGTTGGATCGGGTAAGACAGCATTAGCTGTTTCGTTGTGTAGTAAATTATATCCGAAATATGAAGTTGCCGTGATTACAAATGATATTTACACGAAAGAAGATGCTGAATTTGTAACGAAGGCTGGTGTTTTGCCTATAGATCGTATCACTGGAGTGGAGACTGGAGGATGCCCACACACTGCTATACGTGAAGACGCTTCCATGAACCTAGTTGCTGTATCTGAAATGACTGAAAAGTTTGATAACCTTGAAATTATTCTTATAGAATCCGGTGGTGATAATTTAGCTGCAACCTTCTCACCCGAACTTGCGGATATAACATTGTATGTCATCGATGTGTCGGCAGGTGAGAAAATACCCCGGAAGGGTGGTCCTGGTATAATGAGATCTGACCTCCTAATAATAAATAAAATTGACCTCGCGGACATGGTGGGTGCAGATCTTGATATAATGGATCGTGACTCAAGAAAAATGAGAGGGGAAAAACCATTCATCTTTAGTAATCTCAAGACAGGAATTGGCTTGGAAGCAATTATAGACTTTATTATTGATAGTGCTGGACTAAAATAAATTGGATATGAATACTAATCTCTTCCAGCATCGATTATTTTTTTACCCAAAAGCTTTGGGTTGGTAAAACATGTCTCATGACTACCTGGCAGAGTCACAAGTCGATACAAACCGAGTTTTTCTGATAATCTTGGATGCCATGGGAGACTTGCTGGCATCGCCGTATCTTCCTGGCATACCACATAAGATTTGCCAACATTCATTTCACTCGGCGATAACGATAATTCTATTGAGTCTGTGAATGTTTTATAAGGATGTGGGTTCAGTTTTTCATATGTACTTTCGGCAAGATCTAAGCTCGCGTCATTTATGAAGGCTTCACGCCATATTGGGAATGGAAGCATAACACTGCCGTCATCCTTAGCAATAGAGTCAAAGAGGTTTACAAAATTTGGTGGTACCATATCATTGAGTGACTCACCTGGGTTCGGGACGAATGCATTGTAATATACCAGTCTCTTTATGTAGTCTTTACCAAGTTTATCAAATGCGCCCGTAATAACCATCCCACCATAGGAATGCCCAACTAAAACGCATGATCTTATTTTTTTTTCTTGTATAAATGATGTCAAAGAATCAATAACTTCACTCAGCCCTACAGTCTTTGAGTCACCTTTTTTATTACCCATGAGGGTTGGAGTATAGACTGTATGTCCTTCGCCTCTGATTATATCAGCAACATCTTTGAGAAGATCACCGTCGTGCCAAGCACCATGAACTAAAACGTAAGTATCCATAAATTATAACCGTTGTTTACTTTATTAAGATAGTATTTTTGATTAAAAAATCAACCTAGATATCGAGCCAGATTTAGTAATATCCCGAGGCGATGATTGCGAGTAGGACGAGCTGAATATAATTTATTATCACAGAAAGCCTGTGTGTGATTTTAAACATCCTATCATTAGAATTATCTCTATATTTGTTTATTTTCGGCATTAAGTAGAAAAGAGTAAATAGAAATAAAAATACACATAATAATACAATATGATAGCGAACAGCAAATAACCCATCAACCAATGCGATTAGTAGGGATAGAACAAGACAAAATAAATTGAATCCATAGTAGAATGGAAAGAGTTTCCTGATAAATGTACCCGCATTATCTAAGTCAAGTGTGATAAATGTTATCGGGGCCACAATGAATGAAAAGAATACTATAACGCCAAAGCTTACCATTATTAG
>MDTC01140570.1_pt1 | contig 11668 bp, 7 predicted proteins | sample 811181 | NCBI WGS metagenome assembly MDTC01 (sample SAMN05326644, study PRJNA326480) | marine metagenome | isolation source: seawater | place: Pacific Ocean: North | collected 2011 | reverse complement strand
TATCAATAACACCAAGGCCAACAGATAAAGGCAGAGACTCAGCTCTTCTTTGCAGAAGACTCTCCAGCTGAAGATAACCCGAGGCTTTTGCCCACCAACTCGGATCGGCATTTTTCGCCTTAGGCTCCATAAATCCATCAACTTGCCAGCCTGCAGAGGCTCCTTTAGCTAAACTGCGACTTTCGAAGGCTACTTTGCCTATGTCACTATCAAACTCACCAACTGCAAAGAATGTTTTAGCCCCTGGATCCAAAGCTGCTGTTAGCCTCTCACCCCGACGAACCCTAAAAAAATCCCGCTGGGTCTGCCAATCAATCCCACGACCAATAGCCTTGCCCCAATAGCCCCCGACAAAGAATCGATCACCGCTAAGACCTTGCACTACACAACCTGTTTCGCTACACAGGTTTATAGATGCCGGCCGCCACTGCCCGGAAAAATCTATATTTGCTGTACGCCATGGTGATGCCACTGTAGCCACCGAGTGCGACAGGGCGCCAGCGTAATCGTCTCCTAACCAAGGCAGAGGCTGCTTTGTAAAACCAGTTCTACTATAAAGATAAAGACCTTTAGTGGTTAAAACCCTTGGATCACCTGCAACTAAAACAATATCCAAGATTTTTTCTGCAACAGGTAATCGCCAATCTAAACCATCTTGGTTGAATATTCGTTGGCCCGCTACTGCCACCCAGCTACCATTGCTAAACATTTTACAAAAATTGACAGACGCCTTAAATGTCTGGTTTTGCCACTGCCCCCCTGGATACATAGCAGTGCCTTGCGGGCTCAGTAGCCAAACATCCCGGTCTGTGCAAAGCATGGCGACGTGCCTAAGAGAGCTTCTACCTGCAAGACCTCCGCCCCGAAATGGCCCACTTGCAGCAGGTTCTGGCATAAATGCATAGCGCCCTTTAAAACGTACCCAGGCCTTCCCAGGGCGCGCCAGCAGAAGATCACCAGAACCACTAATTGCAATCGGTTGGCTCACAGAGGCACGAGACTTTAAGGCAAAAGGGCACCAAGACATGCCCAAACCAAAATAAATCACGATATTTTTCCAGTCCATCAAAAGATCTCCCTTGGCGACGATCACTCCATCATACTATATTTTTTCAAGCCTAGAGGCTCCAGATAACCTAACCTCATTCTGATAGGGAGTAGTTATCCAAGACATCCAAAGCAAATATCCCCAAAGACACCAGCCATTACTGAGATCTGTTTTTATTCCAACTATTCTAGCAACCCTAACCCACTAATAAAATTGAGTAGATGAATGTTTATCCCATTAACATCAAGTTTCAAGATGCCAGAACCGATTCTGCATTCAGGGTATCGAAGAGAGAGGGTAAGATATTGTTTCGTATCGTAACGTACATCGGCACATTGATATTAGTTGTATCCTGCGGCCTTAAATCCGAAAAAGACCACCGAATCGGCGAAACGATTCAAGTCAGGGAAGAAGTTGATCACAAAGTTATTTCATTATCTAAGGTTAAACCAAAGGCCCAACTGATTAAGGTCTTCGATAAGGGTGTAGGCGTGCCCTATGACTCGGGAAATGTCTTACAAGGATTCGTTAACAATTCAGATACGAAACCTGCGTTTTCATTATCACTAAGTGACTTCGTAGGCCTTGCTAACGACAGTGGTTGCGCCAAGTCCCTGCATGCGCTGATCAACTCAGGGCAACCAGGAGAAGCGCTAATGTGTAATCGCACCGTAGACTTTAATGACTTTTCTAGCATAGTCCTATGGCGACAAGGTAAATCTCCAAAAAAGCTCACAAGTCCGGTTCTTACCTACGATGACATCAACGATGTCCTAACCGTCACGTTGATGTTTTAGGAGGTTGGCCGTGCAAAAGCAGATCATAAAGCTTTATATCACTGGAGCTGCATTGCTGGCTTTAGTTAGCAGTTGTGAGGGCGATTCAAAGTTTTCGGGCGGGGATGGCAATACCCTAGCCAATAAGATCCAGACAGAAGAAGGCAATGCCATAGGCCCTGATGTCCCTAATCAGGCTGGTGAATCTGACAACGCTGGCGAGAAAAAACCTCTACCTGCCAAAAAAATCACCACAAAGCTCTCATCAATCTTTCAGGGCGTGGTCGAAGCTGGCCCCATTCCCATTGTCGCCTCTTTCGAACGCGACATTGCTGGCTTCAACAGCGCTAAAATCAAAATCGCTGGCGCTGTGGTCGGCGGCATTTTGCCCGATGCTGGCAAAGTCAGGTTCACTATTTACCCGACAAGGGATGGCAAAATATCTGTATTCCTCGAAGAAAAAGCTGCTATCACCAAAGATGGTGCTACAAGCCTGGCCTCCAATACAATAGAGCTAACGGTGGACAGTGGTCAAGCACCACTGGTCTCCTTAGTCTCAGACATTAATGGCCTAACCAACAAAGAAATCTATACCGTCGATATTAAATTCACCGATGCTATGGCTGGCTTTGATCAGCAAGACCTTGTAAAACAGAACCTAAACATACTATCTTTTTCTGGAAAAGGAGACTCCTACCAGGTCAAAGTATCTCCGATCAATCAGGGACTGGCTTCCCTGCAGGTGCCGGACAAAGCTGCCACGGCCGATGGTGTCGGCAATATAGCCTCCAACCCTCTGACTTGGGACTTTGATTCTATATCGCCCGTTATCAGTTTGACATCAGCTGTCCCCGACCCCACAGCGGAGGAAAATATCGGTATACTGCTTGAGACGAACGAACCACTTTTGAACACATTTAAGGCTGGCGATAGCACCGTAGTAAATAGCACTATCACCAATATTACCAAAACCCTTGATAATTTTAATTTCACCCTAAAAGCGGACACCAACCTTGGTAACGTCAAAGTAAGCATTGCGGCCGGAGCTCTGCAAGATCTAGCCGGTAACCCAGCAAACGCTGTAGAATTGAGTCGCTACGTGGACCGGATCAGACCAACTATAACCTTAGTGCCAACCAGCCCAACAACAGGAAATCAAAACCCATACAGCCTGGATATCGATCTATCAGAGCCACTTAAACGTGATATCACCGGAGCAGATCTCACCCTAGTCGGCGTTGCAGTCACAACACTCACAAAAAAAAGTAACGCTACCAGCTACAGCCTCGTGCTGACACCACTAGCGGAGGGCAACGGTTCTGTTGCTATCGAAGACAACAAATTAAAAGACCTCGTTGGCAATGGTAATCTCGCCTCGAATACAGTTAACTTTAGCTATCTAAGAGAACGAATAACCAAGGAAGAGTCCGCTACTAGCCAGGGCGACTTATATACCATATACACAGTAAATACGGCTGGTCAAATCCAAAAAATCGAGCTTGACAAGCAGAACAGCTACCCAGCCCAGACATTCTCAGTAGACACCGGTGGGGGACATCGAACTTTTGTCTCTGACCTTGGGTTGTTCATCGGCTCAAACAGCGGCAAGATCCATCTTTTGCCGAAAAATGCTCCTCAGGGCTCAAACGCCACGATGATCCAACAGATTCCTGGCGCCGACTCAAACTCAAGGACATGTGTCACCTCGTTTACCTTTGATGGTAAAGACTATCTAGGAGCACTATACCAAAGCAATAGCCGTTTATCTTTCGTTCGCTACCCACTTGACCCCCAACAGCCAAATGGGGTTGATACCCGCAGCCCCTTCACAAGCCAGTCGACTTTTGTTGGTACATACTGGGGATATAGCTGCTATATGGACCAGCAGCGCAACATGTTCTGGGGTCAAAGCTGCTGCGGCCAAAGCCCGGCTGGGGGTGTAAACGTCAAGACAGGTGTCTTTACAGGATTCGAAAATGCTGAGAATCAGCAACGCGGCGCCGCTGACAAGTTCGTAAATGATCCAGCTATCAACTCTGATCTTCTTAGTAGCAAATCGAAGAGCTATGCCATGTCAGGAGACTCAGACAAAGGATACTTACTTACCGGAAGAGATGGTCAGGACCAAAATTTTTATACAGCTGCCCATGAGAAAACAACCGACACCTTATTTTTTACAACCTCTGGTGCCTCCACCTTAACAACTGTAAACTACAGTTGCTTCGATAAGCCATCAACGTGCCAACCCTACCACATAAAAACCTGGAACTTGGCGTCACAAAATGTGCCGGTGCTAGGGCCGCTCAGCTCACTAAATAACGGTTCCGTTATTGGTGCAAGCCGCAGCGCCAAAGGCAGCTTATACCAAATAAAGCCAGTCCAAGCTGCTAATGGCGAAGTTACTGGTGTTGATTTAACCCTGATAAAAGAAAATCTCGGTGACCTTTACATGTACACCGACTTCACTGGTGCGACAGCGTTCGCCAAAACTTTCAATATTGTTCTGGAGCTAGACACAGCAGATAATAACCTGAATCATGTAAATCCGAAAATTACCTGGCAGGAATCCTCAGGTATGCCAGGTGCCAAGTTTTTCGGTTTCAACCCGAAAATTCGCTGCTATATGCAGGGTAACAACCCGCCTGCTTTTTCTGGCATCACCTTAAATGTTTCAGAACAGGCGACACCTATTACAGCCTCATCTTGTAACAATAAAAAATATAACCGGGTCGAAATTTATCTAGAATCTGCCGGCACATCCGGTTTTTCGCGAACGAAATCCTTCACCTTTAGGTCGGAGCAATGATAGGAGCAGCTATGAGATTATTTGTATTTAGCTTAATATTATTTAGTATAAACGCTTGTGATGTTGAGCCGGAAATTCAAAACGGTCGTGGTAAATTCATTAAGGCTAACCCCAGTGAAGATGCTAACGCTGACATTGCCGATACAGATGCCAATAACAACCCCGGGCAAGATCCCATCAACAACAGCGATGAACTGCAACTACCGTCTGATGTGGAGTTTGGCGACTATACCAAGGTTATTAGCTCTGAACTGCAGACCCCCACCCAGAAGGCATACTCATTGAATCTTGCTGTAGCAGGGATTGAGGAGGGTGGTAGTATCGATGAAATCGTCCTGCCAGTGACCATTGAATATTCTGCCAGCAACGCTACCGATTTGACTAGCCTGGATCCTGAAAATCTTCCTGTCAGTTATATCACACTGCAAGATGCATCGGGAGTTGAACTATTCAGAACGACTAGACAAAAAAGCTCCATTCAACTCAACCTCAAAATACCCGAACAAGAAGGTGCCTATAAATTGAAAGTCGAACCTATAGAACAAGACAGCCAGCCGTACACTATGCCAGAGCCTCAGGAAATTAACTTCAGCTATGGCGACCAAGAATCTCCCTAATGTTAATATCATAAAGACAGAGGCTAGATGCCATCGCTAAATCTGATTATAGCGGCGACGCTAGGGCCATCTGATAAGGCTAGCAAGAAAACAGTAAAAGTTTCTCCTCCCCAAACATCCATTTACTATCTCGCAAAAATTGCCTCCTGCCTCGCAAGGTGATAAAACAATCCGTCGAGAAAAAAAGCCACTAGGAAGACGCTATGGACTCAGACCTCTATGATATTAGTTTACCAAAAAATAGCAAACTACCGCTGTTGCTTAGCGTTCCTCATGCCGGAGAGCAAATACCTGCAGACATCGCCGAGGCTATGACACCAGAAGCTACCGCATTGACAGACACAGATTGGAAGGTCCACGAGCTTTATGATTTCGCCACCGATATGGGCATTAGCATCATAAAAGCGAACCTCAGTAGATACGTGGTAGACCTGAATCGTCCCGCAGGTGGCGGTAATCTTTATAAAGATGGACGGCAAGAGACAACGGTGGTGCCGGTGACAACTTTTGAAGGTTTACCTCTTTACAGAGAAAAGCAGCCCGATGCCACAGAATTAAACAGCCGCGTCGCTGCCTATCACAAACCCTACTATGATAGAATCCACCAAGAGCTGCAAAGCCTCAGGTCAAAATTTAATCACGTATTATTTTTTGACGCACACTCAATCAAGCGCCAAGTGAAGAGACTCCAGCAGGAACCTTTTCCAGACCTGATTCTTGGTGACAGAGACCAAACCAGTGCCCATCCGGGGATGGCTGATTTGGCTTTAGAAAGACTTCGGGCTCATGGCTACCAAACCACCTATAACAAACCTTTCAAAGGTGGCAACCTCACTCAGAACTTCGGAAAGCCATCGGCTGGTATCCATGCACTGCAGTTAGAGATGTCTCAAGACATCTACTTGGATACTGATAAACCATCGCCCCAACTACACAAAGAAAAAGGTAAAAAGCTAAGCCAGGCTTTGCAAGAGACGCTAAAGGATCTTATAAAATTATTAGAGGGCCTTAAGTGAAATACTTTTTCAAAGATATCTTCTATAAAGGTGCCTTCCAAAAGAACCTGCTGGTAGAAACTGACGCTGCCGGCAAGATTCTAGCCACAAGTTTTTCCAACGCATGTCCAGCAGATGCGACGGCACCAGCAGGCATTTTCTTACCGGGCTTCGCCAATGGCCACTCCCATGCGTTCCAGTATGCTATGGCGGGCCTAGCAGAGCATGTGGGCCGCTCCATTACTGATAATTTCTGGACCTGGCGCCAAACGATGTATCAGCTAGCAAGAGCTATGACACCAGAAACTTTGCTCAGCATAGCCACAGAGCTATATGCAAACATGGTGGCTGCTGGCATCACCAGCGTAGCCGAGTTTCACTACATCCACCACGGCCAGAGTGGAGCACCATATAAAGATGCTTCTGCTATGGCTGATGCTTTAGCTGAAGCCGCTACTCGCGCAGGTATTCAACTTTGCTTACTGCCAGTATATTATCGCCTTGGCGACTTTGGTAAACAGGCATCGCCAGAGCAGAACCGTTTTGTTTTTAAAAATGTCCATGAATATCAAAAATATGTAAGCGATCTAAGGTCACAATATGAGAACAACCCTCAAATCACCGTCGGCTCTGGACTCCATTCGCTGCGTGCCGCCAGCCAGGAAGAAGCCCGCGAAATTCTAACATCCGACGCTCACAGCGGTCCGATTCACATTCATATTTCAGAACAAGTAAGAGAGGTTGAGAGCTGCATGGCCTCATGGGGTGCGAGGCCAGTAGAGTGGCTTTGCCATAACATTGATCTTACCAACCGCCACAATCTGGTTCATGCCACTCATCTAACCACCACAGAATGTGAATCTCTCGCCACAAGCAAGGCTAGAGTTGTGATCTGTCCATCTACAGAAGGAAATCTCGGTGATGGTTTCTTTCCACTGCACGCCTATCATGCTGCCGGCGGTGATTTCTGCGTAGGAACAGATTCCCATGTCGGCCTGTGTATTCCGGAAGAGCTGCGGTGGTTAGACTACGGTCAACGCCTTAAAAGGCAACAAAGAAATCCTCTATGCCTCAAACCAGGTGAAGATAGCGGCGCGATCTTATATGAAAAAACCCTGCTTGCGGGCAGAAAAGCCATCGGCATAGGCGAGCCCTACCAAATAGGCCAACCCTTGGAAGGCATACTGCTTCGCAAGGAGGCACCGCTGCTGGCCAACCGTTCTCCCCAGCGCTGGTTATCTACTTTCGTTTTTACAAGTGGTGCCCCCTTGATTAACAAAGTCATGAATAATGGCAAATTCCTAGTCGAGAACGGCCTACACCTTGATGCTAATCGGATAGCATCTGCAGCATCTCAGGCTCTTAAAGAGCTAGTCACAAGCTTTGAAGGTGGGTAAATGTTCTACCTCAATAATGCAGGAACCTCTTGGCCAAAACCAGAACCCGTAAAAGCCGCTATTGCTGAGGCCATGCTGGCGAGTCCTAAAAACTGGGAGGCCAGCTTCGAAAAATCTCACCAAAGCCTAGCGAGCTATTTTGGGGTAGACCATAGCCGGTTGCTTATGACACCTGGATGCACTCAGGCTCTGAGTCTCGCCGCACAATACTTTATGTGGCAGCCTGGCGACGTGATCCTAACCAGTTCCTTTGAGCACCAAGCGCTTATTGGCCCTTTAGCTCTGTTGCATAGCCAAGGAGTCAATATAAAACATATACCGCCTGGTAAAGACACCCCCTTTTGCCTCGAAGCTCTGGAACGGGAGCTGGGCAAAAATAATGTTAGAATGCTGGCAATGACTGCCGCCTGCAATGTCACAGGTGAACAGCTGCCCTATAGAGATGCTATCAAAATTGCCCAAAAACATTCAGCTATAACTTTATTGGATCTGGCACAGCTAGCTGGCTGGCAACGCCTTAACCTTACAGATATAGGTGCTGACATATGTGCGATTGCTTGTCATAAAGGCATGAGTGCTCCTTGGGGTATGGGACTACTTTATGTGGCCAAGGGTGTGCCGATGACGTCGGACCAGGCTAGCTGCAGCATAGACAACAAAGGATCCTGTTCACCCATGCCCACCTATTGTAATAGCGGTTCCGTAGATAGGCTTGCATTAGCCGGTTTAACTGCCGCAGTAGGCTGGTTAGAAACGCAAGAAACAGCAAAGGCCCGCACTAGGGTCTACCGGATCTGGGAGGAGAGCTTAGCCTGCCTAACAGATAATGAGCGCATCACCATTCTTAGACCGCACACAGACGACCCAACAATACCCACCATAGCTTTTCGCCCGATTCAGAAACCGCTCCAGGACGTCTATAAACAACTTAAAAAATATGGGATCGTAGCTTCGGTCGGCCACCAGTGTGCCCCCCTAGCCCACAGAACACTCAACACCCAAGAGCTCGGTGGAATTCGCCTGAGTTTTGGTCATATGAGCGACAGCCTCGATCTAGGTGAGGTGCTAAGTTTACTAGAAAAAATAGGCTAATAGCACGTATACTAGGGAAGCTGGCATGCAGCCTTGGGAATACTCTTTTTTAAGTCAATCTTGAGTATAGCTTTATGCAAAGCCTCGGACTTTATAAAAACCGGTGGTTCTAAAACAGGTGCCGCAACTTCAATAGTTAGGTGGTTATTCTCTTTAACCTCGTAGCATACACCACTCCACAAGTGCACCCAGAGTCCAGGACCCAAGGTCAATTGGCGTTTCTGAAGGCCTGGCAACAATACCGGTGCTACCATAACATCTTCTCCCAACATAAACTGATCATCCATGTTTTTAAACACCTCTACTTCAGGCGCATGGAGAAAAGGGTGCCTTGCCACAGGTAACCCAAGTTCTGCCGCCTCCTCATACAACATCTCTCGGTATGGCGCCAGACCTGCATAGACCTTTGCAAACCTAGTGAAGGCTTCATCAACCTTAACTTTCTCGGTTACTCCAGCCTTTTCGAACTCGAAGATATCTCCCTGACCCAATTGCACATTTGACTCCGGTTGGTTACCTTCATGACTGCGAAAAACAGCCGTAAAAGCCTCAAACTCCATCCAGCGGATAAATAGTTCTGCTCCCCTTGCTATTTTAAATTCCCCGGCTGTGGCAAAACCGCCAATATCAGAGTGGTTGAGGGAAAACCCTGAGAAACCACCAGACATCAACCCGATTACTGCACTATGCAAACCATCATACTTATCCCAAGTTACAGTCTGATCTCCTAACCAGAACAAAGTTGCCAAGCCCGGGCTTTTAGTGTAGCCGGATCTACTGAAGAAAACCATGTCGCTACCCTCTGCAACTTCCCGGTTTAGCCCTGCCCAAGCTTCAGGATAGTGGTTATGCCAAACCTTAGGATCGCCATCAAACAGCTTGCTATCGAAGGGTAAAGCTTCAGCATAATCCGCCATCCACCCTGACATTCCTAGGCGCTGCATCCTGCCTAGGAACTTCCTCACTTGCTCTCTGGTTTCGGGATTGCTTAAATCGAGTAGTCCCGCATCAAAGTTACTATTCGCAATAGGATAGATCTCGCCCTCATGATTTTTCACAAAACGATTATTTACCTCTGACTCCATAAAAAGATTCTCAGCTTGCGTCGAAGCACCATCTTCCCGCGCTGAGGTATCCACCAGCATTGGGTTCACATACCCCATGATCCTGACGCCACCGTTCTCTTGTTTGCCAATTTTTTTAAAGTCCCCTAACATCCTTTGCCAATCCGGATATAAGGTTTTATCAACAAACCAATTCCACCAGAGCTGACTGCCCACAATGGTCTTCCGAGTCCCAACCCAATCCTGCAGCCAAACAGCCGCAATCGGTGTGTCTTTGCTTAAAAAATATTGCACTAAATTCCGAACCTTCTGACTACCACCTTGAATTCCTAAAATGGCACCCTCATTGATCCATGCCGGCAACTTTTTCATCCTACCGGTATATTCCGTATAGGCTTCAATAATTTGCAGTGGGTCGCTGCCGTATAAGATACGGCCAACAATGTTATCAGAATTCACCTCGACAGCAGCAACGTCATCTTCCCTCAAATCGAAGGCCGAATACTCCTGGTTTTCAAGAAATAGTGAGTTGAGTTCACTCGTCATATAGTAAGGTGCTGCTATGTATGATGTCAGAGCGTTACCTTCCAGGTGAAGAGCCTTCATTACAACAGACATGACACCATTATCAAACCCTCGCCCAATGCCTTGTTCCTGGACGAGAATGGGAACATAGTGCCCCTTCAAATTCATGTGTGTGGGTTGCACGCCAAAGCCGTAAAACGCCTCGGATTCTTGACTTTGATAGCGAAGTTTTACATAATTCAACTTATTATTATCGGAACTTAATTTAAACTTAAGGTGCGTAATATTCCGCTTGGCTGATACTTTTTCTTCAAGAAAACTTAACCGGTAATGGCTACCATCGCAATCCACATGCCCGGTTAACTCACCCGAAACGACAAAGCCTTGATTGCCTTTATCTTCAAAGGACCGATTTTTATCGTAGCACTCATAGAGCAATTGCTTATTTTCTTTGTAGTGACCACTTTTCTTTTCATCCATTTTAAAGTCCATACGGCTAAAGATAACCATCGGACCAGCCTTTGGGCTTACCCAGAGATTTTTTGCCTCATGCCCTGTACTGCTAACGATCACTTTCCCAGAGAGATCATCTAAAGCAACAGAAAAAAAGCGATTATCATTATCTTGGGGAGACTGCAGTGAGCTATTAGAGGTAGAGGCCCCAAAAAATGGAGAACCGCCAAAACAAGCAACAAAACCGAAAGACAATAAGAAAGTGAAGCCAACGGGTAAAGTCTGCATATGCATATAAAGACACCTCACCAAAAAAAAGAATATCATCTTGCGACACGAGCCAACCGAGCCACAGTGCCCCTCTACTTTGCAAAATACATTCCGTATGGCAAAAACCTTTTTTCAGTAATTTGTGACCACTAACTGTCATTTACTTTTACACTGCTTGTAGTCCTGGGCAATACATTGAAATTTTGCTGGAAAGTCAAGTTCAGGGTAGAGTGCCAAATACTCCTTGCCTTGAAAGAGGCCTAAATCTGCGATTTTTTGCGATGCTTACCTCTAACAGATTATTAAGCTTGCTAGGCCGCTCATTAAAAAGCTATCAAAACATAATATTTCAGTAGTTTACCCCCAGCCGGACAGCCTTGTTGAGTAGAGTGCCACCCTAAGGCATTGTAAATGCTTTTAAGGAGTCTTTAGCAAGTTTGATCTCGCTAGATTCTGGCTCCCTTTCCTCTATGAGTTCCAGCTCGACACCAAAGTGTTCACAGAGGACATAGACTAACTCATTGCCGAACCTAAGTAGCCCATCTTGGTGCCAGGGGCTAGTTTTTGAACATGGCCGCTTAGGATCATAGCTAGAAGCTTTTTGAGTCCTCGCTTATTGAAATTG
>MDTC01052977.1_pt1 | contig 11668 bp, 8 predicted proteins | sample 811181 | NCBI WGS metagenome assembly MDTC01 (sample SAMN05326644, study PRJNA326480) | marine metagenome | isolation source: seawater | place: Pacific Ocean: North | collected 2011 | reverse complement strand
GTCGTGTTCGTCCGACATCGGTGGATGTCGTCGACGACGTGGACGACGCGTGATGTCGTCGCGTGGGGTGATGCGTGGGGACGGGCGCGCGCGCGCGGGGTTGGACGCGCGGGGACGCGCGCGAAGCCGCGCGAAGCCGCGCGGGCTCGTCGTCGCGCCCGTCGCGGACGCGTTCGCGGGGATGTCCGAGAAATTGGATAAGGCGTGGGCGCGATTGAGCGGGGAGAAGGAATTGAACGCGGAAAACGTCAAGGCGCCGCTGAAGGATGTTCGTCGAGCGTTGCTCGAGGCGGACGTGTCATTACCCGTCGTCAGGAGGTTTATCAAGCGGTGCGAAGATAAAGTCGCGGGGACCAAGGTGACGAAAGGGGTCGAGCCGGGGCAAATGTTGGTGAAGTGCGTGGCGGATGAGTTGTGCGCGCTCATGGGCGGAGTCGGGGCGAGTGAGATTAATTTTCGCGAGGATGGAGAGCCGACGGTGATTTTGATGGCGGGTTTGCAAGGGGTCGGGAAGACGACGGCGTGCGGGAAGCTGGCGTTGGCGCTGCGCAAGCAAGGGAAGACGGTGCTGCTCGTCGCCACGGACGTGTATCGACCGGCGGCGATCGATCAGTTGAAGACGCTGGGAACGCAGATCGATGTGCCGGTGTTTGATATGGGCGTCGACGGGAATCCGCCCGAGGTGGCGGCGCTCGGCGTGAAAAAGGCCAAGGAGGAGGACGTGGACGTCGTCATCGTGGACACGGCGGGTCGATTGAACATCGACGAAAAGCTCATGGGTGAGCTCAAGGCGACCAAGGCGTCTACGCGGGCGGATGAGACGTTGCTCGTCGTCGACGCGATGACCGGTCAAGAGGCGGCGACGCTCACGGCGTCGTTTAACGAAGCCGTCGAGATTACGGGGGCCATTCTCACCAAGATGGACGGCGACACGCGAGGCGGCGCCGCGCTGAGCGTGCGAGAAGTCTCGGGGAAACCCATCAAGTTCACCGGTGTCGGGGAGAAGATGGACGCGCTCGAACCCTTTTACCCGGAACGGATGACGAGCCGCATTCTCGGCATGGGCGACATCGTCAGCCTCGTCGAAAAGGTGCAGGCGGAGGTGGCTGAGGAGGAGGCTGAAAAAATCAAGGAGAAAATCATGAGCGCGACGTTCGACTTCAACGATTTCGTCGGGCAACTGGAGATGATGAACAACATGGGGAGCATGAAACAAATCATGCAGATGATGCCCGGGACCGCCAAGCTGAGCGAAGAGGATATGGAAAACGCGGAGAAGAGCATGGTGATCGCGAAGAGCTTGATCAACTCGATGACCAAGGAGGAGCGTCAGTATCCGGACATGCTCGTCGCGAGTACGACTGCAGAATCTCGTCGCAATCGCATAGTCAAGGGTAGCGGTCGCACCGAGGCGGACTTAGCACAGCTCATCATGATGTTTGGGAGCATGCGCGCGAAAATGCAACAAATGAGCGGTCAGCTCGGAGGCCAAGCGGGCGACGTCGGCTTGACGCCGCAGCTCTCCGAAGCCGAGCTCAACAAGCTCGCCATGTCCAAGCTTCGCAAGACGATCAAGCCGGGGATGGTTCGTCGACAAAAGAGCAAAAAGGTGCCGAAATTCTTAGCCGAGAAAGCGGAGGTTCTTAGCGGGGACAACAACTAGGCGCTGCGCTGACATTATTTAATAAAGTTACACGCGAATCCAAGCCCTGTCCCGCGGAGGAATTCTGTAATGCGATGCGAGAAAGTACTCTTTCGCCGAGTACGAACACACGCGACTGATAGTCTCGACGAGCCACGAGTCGGGGCCGACCAAGTATCGATTCCTCGGCGCGCGAGATGTAATCGCCTTGACCACCGTCTTCACGACGACGGCGGGCTTCGTGCCGGCGGCTTCCTCTTCGCGCATGATTCGTTCGGCGCGAACGGCGACGGGATCGCGATCGAACCCTTCAGCCTTAGATACGCTCGCCATGCCCGGTTGTAAGTCTCCCGGCTCGATCAAGCTCACGTGAACGCCCGAACTCTTGGTCTCCATTCGAAGCGCGTCCGTGTACACCATCAACGCAGCCTTGGACGCGCTGTACAGCGATTGATACGGAATCCCGATGCGTCCCGCGATTGAACCGATGTTGATCACGTTCGCACCCTTCGCGAGGTGCGGCATCGCGTGGTTGATGACGTTCACGACGCCGAGGAAGTTCGTCTGCATGATGGAATCGGCGTCCGCGCGCGGCGTTTGCTTGGCCCACGACGCCAGACACACGCCGGCGTTGTTGATGAGCACGTCGATTTTACCGTGACGTCGGACGATGGCGTCCACGCACTCCTTGATGGACTCTTCGTCCGTGACGTCCATCTTGAGCAGAGGATGCGACACGACCTCACCGCCTTCGATCGTCGCTCCGAGAGGTTCCGCGCCGGCGGCGTCGGTGAGTTTTCTCACATTTTTTTGACTCGCGGTTCTCTGTAAAAGTTTCGTCGCCGGCGACGCGACGAACCCGAAAAACCCGCCGATACCGCTATCTTCGGTTTCGTTCGACGCGTCCTTCGCGGTACATCCCTTTCGCGACGTCCCGTACACGACCGCGCCCGGGAACGCCGCGCGAATACCGGAGAGCAACTCGGCGCCCAATCCGCCGCTCCCGCCGGTGACGAGAACAACCTTCACCTCGCGCGACGATGCCTTCCGCGTCGTCACCGCGCGAATCACGCGCACCAAGAACGCCATCAACACCGTCACGAGCACCGCTTTGACCTCGAGCGCGCTCTCCGCGCCTCGAGCGAAGAGAAGCACGCGTCCCGCCGCCGCCGCCTCGCGCGAGCCCGCCGCGAGCGCCGCCGCGCGAAGCGCTAAATTCTTCGCAAACATCGCGAGAAATCGATCGACGAACATCAACGCCTCGTGCGTGCCCACGACGGTGCGTCTGACGACGACTCGAGACGCCATCGACAGCACGGTGCACGCGCGCGCGTCGACGCCCGTAAACGCTCTGGCGACGACGCACGCCGTCGCCAACCACATCACCGCCGACGCGTCCACGTCCACGTCCACGCGCGCCCGCACCGCGCGCGCGGCGTTTCGCGCCATCGCGGTCGCATCGACCGATTTCACCGCGCGAACCGCGCGATCGACGCCCGCCTTGGCGGCGTCGACGCTCGCGCGCGCGTCGATGGATCGCACGCGTTTCGCCAAATCTTGTGCGCGCGCCTTGACGCGCGCCGCGCCCTCGAGCGCGCGAGATTTGAGCTCCCTCGCGTTCGACATCTCACTCGTCTCTCACCGCGCGATCCGCACTCGCGCGCTCGCTCGCGACGCGCGCGTCGACGTCGTGTGACGTCGTGCGATTTGAATCCGCGCGCGACAGTTGCCCGCGCGCGCGCCGCGCACGCACCGCCGCCCGATCGCCTCGTCGCCGGAGCGTCGTCGAACGAGATGGAGGTTGACATCAGCGGTGGTTCCCTGCGCGCCTTTTACCGCTCCGTCGCCTTTCTCGCGCGCGTCGGACCCGAGATTCTCATGGATGCGCGCGCGGACGGACCGTCATCCAGCGCATCCAGCCTGTCGCTGAAATCCGTCAACGCGGCGCGATCGGCGTTCGCGCGCGTGCGCATCGCGCGAGACGCGTTCGATGCGTTCGATGTGCGCGCGGTGGGTGGACGCGCGCAGACGTGCGTGTTGGCCAAGCACGCGTTGGCGTCGCTGCGGTCGCACGCGAGGTCGGACGGGTGCGCGCTCTCTTTGGACGAGACGACGTCTCGCGTGCGCGTGCGGACGACGAGCGCGGCGAAAGGGACGACGAGAACGTATGAAATGTACGAGGTGACGGACGCGGAGCAGTTGGACGCTGATATTGAGGCGGAGGAGATGCCGGTGAAGTTGGTGGCGAGGGCGAAGACGATGAACGCGTTGTTGGCGCACTTCGCGAGCGCGGCCAAGGAGGACGTGACGCTGACGTTCGGGGTGGAGAGCGCGGTGAATGGAAGCGTGGGTGACGCGCGCGAGGCCAAGGTGGTGACGCTGTCGAGTTACACGAATCCGTCCGGTGGTTTGAGTCAGGCGTTGCAGACGAGCATTTCGTTGCGACGCGACGACGAGACGATTTTGTTTTATAGAAACACCGGTGGTTCGAGCGTGGATGTGACGGTGAACTTGAAGGATTTACGGAGCGCCGTGCATCTGTGCGAGGGCTCGGACGTGGACGTGGCGATATATTGCGCACAAGCCGGCGCGCCCGTGCTCGTGAAGCCGACGGCGGATTACAAGGCGTTTCATCATCGAGACGCGTTCGCGAGTTCGATTCAGCCGACGCAAGACGTGACGCCGCAGCGCGTCGATTTCGAAGCGGAACTCGTGTTGGCGTCGATGCTTCCACCGGATCCGCCGGCGGTGGATCCGAGTCAACAGCCACCGTCGCAAGAGCGATCGGCGCCGCCCGTCGAAGCCGCGCCGCCACCGCCGCGTCAGGCCGAGCCCGCGCCGCTCTCCAACGCTCCCTTGGGAAGTCAACCTTGGAGTGCGGTTCCGGATAGCGAAGATGCGTCGCAAATCGACGCCGGTGGCGCCGACGCGGCCGCTCCGAACCGTCCTTGGGGGCAGCACGTGGCGGCGCGCGTCGCCGTGGAAGAAGAGGACGATTGGGCCCACGGCGATGAATTCGTCGACGCGACGCCACCCGAAAAACGTCGAAGATCTTAGAAGAACGGTACTTAGGAATGATGACGCACGCATCACGCATTAGAACACGTAGCTCGATTATGATAAATACAACAACATGCATGAACGAGAGGAGCCGTCGGTTACATCGGCGTTCGCACCGTCGGATCGACCGACTTGCGCGCGAGACGCGTCACGACGATGTGCGCGCGCACATCCACGACGTCAATCCCCTCGTTCGCTACCACCTCGGTTCGTTCACACCGCGCTGTCACCGTCTCCACGCGTTCTTCGCCTCCACTCGCGACTCAGTTTCCCCAACGCGTCCGCGCTCCACAGCGAACCGAAAATCATGCACGCGAACCCGACGTACGTGAACAATAAAAACGTCCACCCGACAGCGCTGAGACACCGCACGTCTCCGTGCGCGCAGCCCTCGCGGTACATCGCGCTCGACGCCCCCCACGCGCCTCGATCCTGCAAGACGTGTCGCAACGGGTCCGCGCTCACCAACGGCACGCTCGCGACCGTCAACACCGTCGGCCCGCGTCGCTCCCAAAACGTTCCCTCGACGTCGCGATACTTTGCGTTTCTGTGCGTCAAGATCGCGATCACCCCGCTCGCGCTCGCGTTCACCATCAGCGACGCGAGGTGACTCGCGCGTTTCGACGCCGCGCTCGCCGCGCCTCCGAACAGAGACGCCGCGAGCAACGGCCAACATCACGCCCCGATCAGCGACGGCGCGGACGCGAGGATCGCGATGAGATTGATCACCGCCGCGTTCGCACCGCCCTTCGGTCGTCGTCGCGCGCGCATGGAGACGTATTCGTCGACGTCCGATTCGGAATCAAAACTCTCGTCGTCGTCTCGCGTCGTCTCACCCCCGTCGTCGCCGCGTCGCCGAGCGACCGGTCAAGACGCGCACGTGTCACCTTCGTCGCTCGCTCGCTCGCCGTCGAGCAACGCCGCCTCGAGAGGCGCGGGCATCGAATCGTCGATCGAGGCACCGACTGTCGTCAGTCGTCGCCTCGCGCGCGTCATGGCCGCGCCGGCGAAACCCACCGAGGAGCTCGCGCTCGACGACGCGGCGTCTCGGAAATTTGTGCGCTTTTACCGCGCGCTCGTGGACGAGAAGGATAGCTCGCGAGACGAGGGCGACGCGACGACGACGACGCGCGTCGTTCGATTTTTCGATCGAAAGGAATTCATGAGCGCGCACGGTGACGACGCCGTGTACATCGCGCGGACGTTTTACAAGGTACGCGATGCGTTACTTTTGTGCTCTCTCGCGCGCGCGGTGAGAGGGCGCGATGCGCGCGACGCGCGCGACACGGGCGCGAGGAGGGTGGATGCGTTTAAACTTTGACATCGAGCTGTCGACTCGGCGAGAGCGAGATCGGCGTCGACACGACGGTGAGTGCGTCGTAAAAACGTGTGAGACGACTGACGAAAAATGCCCCGACGCGCGCGCGACGCGTTTACGCAGACGACGAGCGTGATTCGATATTTAGGCTCGGGCGATAACGCGTTGCCGGCGGTGACGCTGAATCGATCGATGTTCGAAACCGCGCTTCGCGAGCTCTTGGTGGAGGGCGAAGGCGCGCGCGTGGAGGTGTACGAAGAGACGAAACCGAGCGGTACGTGGACGTGCGTGAAGACGGCGAGTCCCGGTAAGTTGCAGGCGTTTGAGGAGGAGTTGTTTCGTTCGAATGAAATGTCCGACGCGGCGGTGGTGTGCGCGGTGCGAGTGGTGAACGGCAACGTGGGTGTGGCGTACGCGAACGCGACGACGCGAGAGCTCGGAGCGTGTGCGTTCGTCGATGATGAACAGTATTGCACGCTCGAGAGCGTGTTGTGTCAGATTGGCGCGAAAGAGTGCGTGGTGCTCAAGGAAAACTCAGAGTCTCCGGAGGGTCGCCGATTGCGAGACGTCGTGGCACGATGCGGCGCGCTCGCCACGGAGCGCCCATCGCGCGATTACGACGTGCAAGACTTGGAGAGCGATCTCGGTCGCCTCTTACGTGGAAACGTGGAGACGCACCGCGCGGTGATCGATCAGCAACACGCCGCGGCGTGTCTCGCGGCGGTGCTTCGATTCAGCGAAATGTTAGCCGACAGCGCCAATCACGGTCGGTGTTCGCTGAGCATGTATGACACCGGTCGCTACATGCGCCTCGATTCCTCCGCCCTTCGCGCGCTGAACGTCCTACCCGAACGCTCGGACGGACCGAGCAACTTCAGTCTGTACGGTTTGTTGAACAAATGTCGAACCGCGATGGGACGACGATTGTTATCGCGATGGTTGAAGCAACCGCTCGTCGACGTCGCGGAGATTAACACCCGACACGACGTCGTGAACGAATTCGTCAACAACGCCGAAGTGCGCGACGCGCTTCGAAGCGCGCACTTGCGTTCGCTCCCCGACATCGAGCGCATCACTCGCAAACTCGAGCGTCGCAAGGCGACGCTGATGGATTTGTGCCGATTGTATCAGGCGAGCGCCGCCATGCCGACCTTGGCCGCCGAGCTCGAACGATGCGAGGGTGAGTATGCGGAATACATTCGAACGAAATACGTCGAAGAATTGAGAAGATGTTGCAACCAGGATCGCCTCGGGCGATTCGAGGCGCTGTTGGAAGCCGCGGTAGATTTGAGCAAGATTCCCGACGAGTACGTCATTTGCGCCTCGTACGACGCCGAACTCGGCGAATTGCAAAAGCAAAAGGATGCCCTCGAAGACGAGATTCGCGGAGCGTTCGCCGACGCGAGTGATGATTTAGGAATGGAGCGCGACAAGCAGCTAAAGTTAGAGCACAACAACATGCACGGCTGGTTCATGCGATTGACGAAGAAGGACGAAACTTCGGTTCGTAAAAAATTGAGCGTGAGTTATCAAATTTTGGAGGCGAAGAAGGACGGCACGAAGTTTACGAACAAGAAGCTCCGGGGACTCTCCGAGCAGCGCGTCGCCCTCGATCGCAGTTATGAGTCCAAGCAGCGTCATCTCGTCGAGCGAGTCGTCGACGTCGCGTCATCCTTCTCCGACGTGTTTCTGGGCGTCTCGGCGTTGACGGCGGAGATCGACGTCCTCGTGTCCTTCGCCGAGGTCGCCGTGAGCGCCCCTGTGCCTTTCGTGCGTCCAACCATGCGCGAGAAGACGTCGAACACGATTCATCTCGAGAATTCTCGACACCCGAACGTCGAAGCGCAGGACAACGTGCGTTTCATCGCCAACACGTGTTCGATGAACAAGGGCGAGTCGTGGTTTCAAATCATCACCGGCCCAAACATGGGCGGGAAGAGTACGTTCATTCGCCAAGTCGGCGTGTGCGTGTTGCTGGCGCAAGTCGGCAGTTTCGTCCCATGCGATGCCGCCGAGATCGCCGTTCGCGACGCCATCTTCGCGCGCGTCGGAGCCGGTGATTGTCAACTGCGCGGCATCTCAACCTTCATGGCGGAGATGCTCGAGACGGCGGCCATTCTCAAGGCGGCGACGCCGGCCAGTCTTGTCATCATCGACGAACTCGGTCGGGGCACGAGCACGTACGACGGATTCGGTCTCGCATGGGCCATCAGCGAACACGTCGTCAACGAGATTCAGGCGCCGTGTCTGTTCGCGACGCACTTTCACGAGCTCACCGCGCTCACCGGTCCGAGCGGCGTCGCCAACTTTCACGTCGAGGCGCTCATCGACCAAGAGAGTCGCAAGCTCACCATGTTGTACCAAATCAAACCGGGCGCGTGCGATCAATCGTTCGGCATTCACTGCGCCGAGTTCGCTCGATTCCCTGAGGAAGTGCTCAAAATCGCTCGCGCCAAGGCGGAGGAACTCGAGGATTTCAGCAAAGCCGGCGCCGAGCGCGCCGTCGCCGACCTCGACGCGCCCGACGCCAAGCGTCCTCGCTCGGGCGACATCTCCGACGACATGGCGCGCGGCGTCGTTCGCGCGCGACAGTTCCTCTCCGATTTCGCCGCCGTGCCGCTCGAGCGCATGAGTCCCGCCGAAGCGGTGGCGCGCGCGCGCCAGCTCGCGTCCGAGCTCAAATCCGACGCCGCGCACTCGCCGTGGCTCGCCGACGTCATCGCCAACGCCGCGTGAGCGTCCGCCGGTCGATGTCCCGCGATTTCGTACGCACCGATACGCGCTCAATTGTCATGATCATCACACACGAAACGCATCACTCGAGCTTTTCTCGCGGCGAGAATCTCGTCGTCTCGCCGAGGAAAAAACAAGATGAACCCACACATCACCTCGCGCGTTCGTCATGCCGACGACTCGATCGCGCGCGCGCGCGACGACGCCCCCTCGCGAGACGCCGACGAGAGCGAACGCTGTCGCCGCGCTCGATCCCGAGCGCAAGTACACGCGCATTCGCGGCGTCGTGTACGACGTCACGGATTTCGCCAGCCGTCATCCGGGTGGCGCGCAATTGTTATCGCTGTGCGTGGGCAGAGACGCCACCATCCTGGTGGAGAGTCATCACCTTCGTCCGGAGGTGGTGCAAAAGTACCTGAAGACGCTTCCCGTGGTGGAGGGCGCGGCGGCGGCGTTCGGGCCCGAGGAGACGTTTCCGAAACCGCTCGACTCGGATTTGTACCGAAAGATTCAGGGGCGCGTTCGTAAAGAAATCGTCGAACCGTTGAAGACGACGCGCGGACGCGAGCCGCACGGACGAGGCGGGTGCGTGTTGGACGCCGGGGCGGTGTTGGCGTTCTTCGCGTTCGCGTTGGGAGTCTATTGGAAGACGCCGACGGTGGCGACGGGGTGCCTGTTGGGGCTCGCCGGGTACTGGAGCGGCACCGGATTGCAACACACGGCGAACCACGGTGGATTGGCGAAGAGTGGGTTTTGGAATCAGTTTTGGGGATGGCTCGGGAACGACGTCGCCATCGGGAAGAGCTCGGTGGAGTGGAGGTATCATCACATGGTGAGCCACCACTCGTATTGCAACGACGCGGACCTCGATCAAGACGTGTACACCGCGCTGCCGCTTCTTCGTTTGGACCCGTCCCAGGAGTTGAAGTGGTTCCACCGCTACCAAGCGTTCTACGCGCCGCTGATGTGGCCGATGTTGTGGCTCGCCGCGCAGTTTGGCGACGCGCAAAATATTTTAGTGGATAAGGCGTCTCCGGGCGTCGAGTACAAGGGCCTCATGAAGCTCGAAGTCGCGCTGTACGTTCTCGGAAAGTTTTTGCATTTTAGCTTGTTGCTCGGCGTGCCGGCCTACTTGCACGGGTTTGCGAACGCCATCGTGCCGTTCATCGCATACGGTGCGTTCGGTTCGTTCGTCCTGTGCTGGTTTTTCATCGTCAGTCACAACTTGGAGGCGTTGACCCCAATCAATCTGAGCAAATCCACGAAGAATGACTGGGGCGCGTGGCAAGTCGAAACTTCCGCGTCCTGGGGCAACGGCTTCTGGAGCTTTTTCTCCGGCGGGTTGAATTTGCAAATCGAGCACCACTTGTTCCCGGGTTGCGCGCACAACTTGTACCCGAAGATGGTTCCCATCATCAAGGAAGAGTGCGAAAAGGCTGGCGTCACGTACACCGGTTACGGTGGGTACTTTGGTCTCCTTCCCATCACTCGGGACATGTTCGCGTACTTGTACAAAATGGGCCGACAAAGCAAAAAGTCGGCGTAAAGGTTTGACTTTGTGGCTTCTATTAATCGTTATCGATACTACATTTATTATTCTTCCCTCGCCCCCGTCTCCGCCGCCTCAGCGGCGTGCGCGCGCACACAATTCCCCTCCGCAAGTGCTGCTTGGGAGTGTAAATATTTCGCCGCCGCGCGCGATTTTTCTACTTTTCCTCTCGCGCGAGACAGCATCAGACGTTCCGCCTCGGCGAGCGCCTCGTGCGTGTTTTCAAACGGAAACGCGCACCCGTGACGGCGTTGTCCAGGTAATAAATATCGCGGCGTTCGAACTATGCACCGTGCGAGCTGCACCGCATCCAATAGCGCTTGATTCGCGCCTTGTCCCTTGAACGGCGACATGGGATGCGCCGCGTCGCCGATGAGCGTCACGAGGGACGACTCCTCTCCGCGCAGCGTACTCGCCGGCGTCATGTCGCGATCGTACGCGGGATACCCCGCCATGCAATCCTCTCTGGTTTGCGTCAATAACTGCGCCACGGGTTCGGGCCAGTCTCCGCATCGTCGCATCGCTTCTTCGCGCAAACGAACGGGATCCTCCGCGAGCGCTCGCGCCTCGCTCTCCGCGACTGGAAACGACAACTGCCACATCATCGCTCCGGGCTCGTCATCCGCGGTCTCGACGCGCTCGACGCCGTCAAACGGCGGAATACACCCATCGCCATCCGCCGACGCCGTGAACGGCATCGCGTACATTCTGTTCTCGCCATCCACCACCTGAAACACTTTGTTTCGACACAACGCGTGGTCGACGCCTCGACAAATCCCCAAGACGACGAGCACGCCCAGGTACGACAGCGGCTCGTCCCCCAACTTTTGCGCGCGCACGCGCGAGAATATTCCATCCGCGCCGACGAGGATCCCCGCCTCCTCAGTCGTGCCGTCTTCGAACACCAACGTGACGCCGTCGTCGGACTCTTCGTATCTCTCCAGACGCTTGCCCCACTTCACCGTTCCGGGCTCGAGCGCATCGAGCAGTGATTGCCGCAACTTTTGTCTCGGCAGGTGCACGTTGCGCTTCTCGTCGCTCGCCGCCTCCGAGACCGTCGCGTCCGTCGCGCTCGCATCGCTCGCCTCCTCTCGCGCGCTGTGCCCGTACAGTCCCAACACGCGACCGCTCGAGTCCAGACTCACGTGCGCGTCGCTCCCCACCCCTCTGAGCGTCAATCCGAGCGAACGAAGCGCGACACCGCCGCTGTACTTTTGCATCGTCAGCCCGTACCCTTGCTTTCTCGCCTCGAAGCTCGCGTCGCGTTCGTAGACGACGGCGCGAACGCCTCGCTGCGTCAACGCCAACGCGAGCGCGGCGCCGCCGACGCCGCCACCGACGATCGCCACGCCCGGTCCCTCAGGCG
>MDTC01052421.1_pt1 | contig 11668 bp, 13 predicted proteins | sample 811181 | NCBI WGS metagenome assembly MDTC01 (sample SAMN05326644, study PRJNA326480) | marine metagenome | isolation source: seawater | place: Pacific Ocean: North | collected 2011 | reverse complement strand
CTCTTAATAAGAGGAATAGTTGGAATTCTTCACTACGGTATGATTATTTCCGCTTATTATGTTTATATCATTTATCAAAATCTAACTACAAAAAAAATAAGAGAGCAGGAATTAAACAAACTGCTTACAGAATCAGAACTGAAGACTTTGAAATATCAGATCAATCCGCATTTTATTTTTAATACGCTGAACTCTATTTCATCATTGACTTTAATCTCCCCAGAGAAAGCGAGAGAAATGACAATCAGGTTATCCGATTTTATGCGTTCCACATTTGCAAAAAAAGATGATAAATTTATTATGCTTAAGGATGAATTATCATCAATAAAGAATTATTTAGAAATCGAAAAGATACGCTTTGAAGATAAATTTGAGTATAAAGAAAATGTTTCTCCTCTTTGTATGAATAAAAGAATACCAAATTTTATAATCCAGCCGATTATTGAAAACGCAATTAAGCACGGAGTGTATGAGAGTCTTGACAAAGTTGAAATACAACTGAGTTGTAATCAAAAAGAGAGTTTTACGGAAATAATGATTAAGAATAATTATGAGGAAAGATCAAAAAATGGTGAAGGAGTTGGAATTACAAATGTAAATGAGAGATTAAAACTAATATACGGCAATGATCGTCTGCTTAAAATTAAAGATGAGAATAATATATTTTCAGTTACTATTTACATCCCAAATGAGTTTGAAAATGATTAAAGCAATTATAATTGATGATGAAAAATTAGGTAGAGAATTAATCAGAAAATTTCTTGAAAAACATTCTGAGATAAAAATTATAGCAGAATGTGCCAATGGATTTGAAGGAGTGAAAGCTGTAAATGAACTAAAACCGGATTTGGTTTTTCTTGATATTCAAATGCCCAAGTTAACCGGATTTGAAATGCTAGAAATTTTAGATCATTTTCCTCAAATAGTTTTTTCTACTGCATACGATGAGTTTGCAATTAAAGCTTTTGAAGTAAATGCAGTTGATTACTTATTAAAACCTTATTCTCAAGATAGATTTGATGAAGCAGTAGAAAAAGTCAAAATCCGATTGAATACTAACTTCTCTTCAAAACAGTTGATTGAAAATCTGAGAGATGATTCTATTGACAGCAGAATTAATAAGATAACTGTTGCAAAAAATAATGAGATAGTTTTTATAGACTTTAACGAAATATTTTATTTGGAAGCACAAGATGATTATGTTCAAATATTTTCTTCAAAAGGGAAATTTTTGAAAAAAAGAACGATGAAATTTTTTGAAGAAAATCTACCTCAAAATGAATTTGTCAGAATTCACAGATCGTACATTGCAAGGATAGAGAAAATTAAAAGGCTGGAGAAATTTGACAAGGACAATTACCATTTGTTATTAATCGATAATTCAAAACTTCCCGTAAGTAGAAGCGGATATAATCTGTTAAAATCAATATTAAATATTTGATATTGAAACGCAAAAATAATTGGGAAACCAAGCTTAATTCTAAGAACTAAAATTGAAGTTTGAAAATCACTTAATTATATTTAAGTCTCTATTTTATGAGGAAAAAATGAATTTGGACAAAGATCTTTTATCTATTCAAGAAGCCCGAAATTTAGCTAAACAAGCAAAAGAAACTCAACTGGAATTCAAGCATTACAATCAAAAGCAAGTTGATAAAATTGTTGCTGCAATGGCAGATGCCGGCTATAAAGCCGCAGAGAAATTAGCTAAAATGGCACATGAAGAGACCGGATTTGGGAGATGGCAGGATAAAGTCATCAAAAATCAATTCGGTACAAAAGATGTTTACGAATCAATAAAAGATTTAAAAACCGTTGGAGTCATTGATGTTCAAAAGAACGGCAAAATTGTTAAAATTGCCGAACCAATGGGAGTTGTTGCAGCATTAATTCCTTCAACAAATCCAACTTCAACTGCAATGTTCAAATCGATAATCTCATTAAAAACAAGAAATGCAATTGTTGGAAGTCCTCACCCAAGAGCAGTTAAATGCACACAGGAAGCAATGAACATAATGAATGAAGCTGCTGTAAAAGCTGGTGCACCGGATGGATTAATTCATTGTATGAGCAATCCGACTATTGAAGGGACTGACGCATTAATGAAAGATAAAAATATTGCTGTAATTCTTGCTACAGGTTCCACTCCAATGGTAAAAGCAGCATACAGTACCGGGAATCCGGCTTACGGAGTTGGATCGGGGAATGTTCCAGCATTTATTGAAAAGACCGCAAATGTTTCCAAAGCAGTAAAAGATATAATCTACGGTACTTCTTTTGATTACGGCACTTTATGCTCATCAGAACAATCAATGATTGTTGATAGATCAATAAAAGATAAAGCAATTGAAGAAGCTAAGAAAAACGGTGGATATTTTGTAAATGACGAAGAGAAAAAGAAATTAGAAAGTGCTGTTATTAAAAATGGAAAGATTAATCCTGAGATTGTCGGCAAATCTGCAAGTTTTATTGCCGATTATGCTGGATTCAAAGTACCCGAAGATACAAAAGTGCTGATTGCATTTTGTAGTTCGGTCGGCAGACAAGAACCATTATCAATGGAAAAACTTTCTCCTACTTTAGCATTTTATACAGTGGATGGTTGGCTTGAAGGATGCCATAGATGTATTGAATTATTAAAGTTCGGCGGTATTGGTCATACAATGGCAATTCACTCAAATGATAATGACATTATAATGAAATTTGCATTGGAAAAACCGGCATTCAGAATTGTAGTAAATACACCAAGTTCTGTAGGGGCAGTTGGCTATACAACTTCATTATATCCGTCATTAACTTTAGGAGTTGGTACTTGGGGCGGCTCAATTGTTTCTGAAAATGTTACTGCTTATCACTTAATGAATATCAAAACATTAGCATTTGAAAACAGACCAGTAAACATGGATAATACAATAAATATGTTTGCGTCGGAATCTCATAAACCAATTAGTGCATCAATTCAAAATAATAGTTCATCCGGATTTATGGAAGAAATTGAGAATAGGTTAAAAGCTCGTGCAGGAAATCCTCCAGCTCAGACTAAATTGGAAAAAACAAATCCGGCAAAAGAAGAAAAGGCAAAATTTGGTAAAGGTATTAGCGAAACCGAAATTAATAAGATAATAAGAGAATTCAATTCATAAACATTAGTTGTTTTGTTAAAATAAAAAATTTGGTACATGGCATCATCATATAAAATTAATGACTGGGAAAAGTGGTCTATTGATAAAGGAGACTACCATAGAGGTTTTCACTCTACATCAAGATTTGAAAAACAGATAAGAAGAAAAAGAAATATTAGAAACTCAATAATAATAGGGAGTTTTTTACTAGTAATTGGAATAATTACATATTTTATTTTTAGATGATATTAATATCTATCCAGCTTAAAGTTTTCACCTAAATATAGTTTTCTAACATCTTGATCATCAGCAAGAAAATCTGCCGTTCCGTCTTTAAATATTTTTCCGCTGATTAAAATATAAGCTCTATCAACAATGCTTAATGTTTCGTGAACATTATGGTCAGTAATAAGAATCCCAATCCCTTTATGCTTAAGATTTGCAACAATATCCATAATATCTTCAACAGCAATAGGATCAACTCCGGCAAAAGGTTCGTCAAGAAGTATAAATTTCGGATCGGTTGCTAAAGCTCTTGCAATTTCCGTTCTTCTTCTTTCGCCGCCGCTTAATTGAAAACCAAGACTTTTTCTGATATGTGCAATTGATAACTCTTCCAGAAGTTTTTCAGTTTTTTCTTTCCTCTCTTTATTTGGAATATTCATCATTTGCAGAACAGCCATTATATTATCTTCTACACTTAATCTTCTAAATACAGAAGCTTCCTGTGGAAGATATCCTACACCCATTCTAGCTCTTTTGTACATTGCTTCATTTGTTATTTCTTTATCCTGAAGATATACTTTACCTCCGTTAGGTTTTATCATTCCAACAATCATATAAAAAGTTGTAGTTTTACCTGCGCCATTTGGACCAAGCAGACCAACTACTTCCCCCTGCTCAACGGCAACACTTACTTTGTTTACTACAGTTCTTTTTTTATAAATTTTTATAAGATCTTCACTTCTTAATCTTAATTTCTCACTCAATGTTTTTCCTCTGTACTAAAGTTTTTATTAGCTCTTCTTTTTGCGGTTTGTTCTTATATATTATAAAAGACGGAAGGGTGAAATCCAATTCCTTTCCTTTAATTAATTTTTCAGGATGAAATTCACTTACCGGACTTCTGTACATTTTTACATTTACTATTTCATTGTCTTCAAAATAAAGAATTGCATCTTCTGCACTGGATTGTATCAGTCCGCTTGGTTCTCCCTCTTCATACATATAATAGATGCTTAACATTTTACCATATATTTCAGTTCTTACTAAAGAAGAATCATTAAAATGAAGATAAATTGTATCCCCAGAAACCTGATCATATCTAAAACTTGAGTATTCATTCTGCGATAAGACAAACGCATTTTGAATAACATCAATTTTTTGAATGGCATTTTCTTTAAGAAAAACTAAGACGGTATCACCAACCATCTGAGAATTATCAAACCACAAAATCGGTTTCTGTTTACTCTCATCATCTTTAAATATAGAAATTTTTTCTTCATCTCTATAATAGATTGATCTTTTATTAACCGAAGCAAAATCAGACCGCCACACTTTAACCGAATCGGTTGCAATAAATACTTCTGTAGGAAATGATATTGCTTCCATAATTTTTGAAGTTATTAAAAGAGTATCAAGTTTACTACCGCTTGTATCAATCTGTATCAGAGTAGGTAAGCCGGTTATTTTAGTATAGTTTTCCTGCTTATAATCTTCAAGATACTGCCCGGTCAACTTCACATCTTTTTCATTTGAAGTTATCACAATATCGTTAAAGGCAAATGTTTTCTGTTCATTTCTCCAGTTTATGAGGCTGTCAGCATAAATTATAGAAGATGAATCGGCAATAGATACATCACCAACAGCAATTGCTTTATCTTCATCATTAAAATAAATCAGTTTTTTTGATTGAAGAGTATTTGCGGAATCAATCAATTTTACATTTCCTTTAAAGTCTGCTCTTTCAAGATTAGTATTGTACAAACCGGAATCTGCTTTTAGAATTATATGCCCGTCATTTAAGATTATGCTTGTATCTGATACAGCAATTTTAGTATCTGAAAAATAAAATCCGCGGTCGGTTAAAAGTGTAATCGTATCTTGAGTAATAACAACATTTTTAAGAAGTTCAATCTGGTTTCTTTTAAGATACTGAATTGCCATATCGCAAGTAGCTTTAACATTACCTTGCGTAATTACAACATTCCCAATTACTTCACGAACATTTTCATTTTGAATTAATTTGCCGACTAAACTATCGCCAACCACAGTAACAAAATCACTGTTTGTCTGTGCTGATAGATTCATTAAGAGTAAAAGTAAAAATGCAAATTTTTTCATCAGTCTTCTTTCAGATCGGTTTGATAAGTAATATTATAAATTACATAATTCTGCAATGATTGGTCTGATTCAAATCCGTATCCTTCAATTCTTTCATCTTTATCAAGAATAGTAACAAATTTATCGGTCTTAATTTTTCTCGTTCTATTAATCCAAATTAGTTCATCGGTTAACAAAGTTCTACCTGAATCACTTACTGCAACAACACTATCAATAGCATACATGTTCTGTGTATCATCTTCAACCTTTCCTTCTTTGGAAGTTAAAGTAGAAGTTTTATTCCCTTCCTCATCATAAAAATCAATTTTAACTCCGTCAAGTAGAGTATATTTTTTATCTTCATATACTCTGATATAATCAGAAAATAAAATTGCTTTCAGATCACCGTTCTCAGAAAAAACAATTTTAGAATTCCAGCTTTCTTGTGTAGGAATTCCCTCTTCAGGATTAAGTGTTATTAACTTCGGTTTCACTTTTTCATCACTGCAGGCAATAAGTGTTAAAAGAAATAAAAACAGTATGATAATTTTTTTTATCATCTTCTCTCTAGACCAAGTTTTACAAGATCATGAAGGTGAACTAATCCAACCGGTTTATTATCATCATCAACAACTATTAAGGAAGTAATATTATACTGTTCCATTCTTTGAATAGCAAATGAAGCGAGATAGTCAGGTTTAATTGTTTTGGGATTTTTGCTCATCATATCATTTGCAGTTAACTCTTTAATATCAAGAGTTTTTTCAAGAAGTCTTCTTAAATCACCGTCGGTAATAACTCCAAGCAGACTTCCATCATCATCAACAACGCAGGTAGTTCCTAATCTTTTTGATGTAATTTCCAGAATTGTATCTTTTATTGAAGCTGATCTATGAACTTTGGGAACATCATCATCTTTGTACATTATTTCTCTAATATAAAGTGAAAGTCTTTTACCCAGACTTCCGGCAGGATGAAGCATTGCAAAATCATCCGCAGTAAATCCTCTTTTTTCAAGAAGAGCAACAGCCAATGCATCTCCCATTGCTAACGCAGCAGTTGTGGAAGCTGTAGGGGCGAGATCATGCGGACATGCTTCCTCACTTACACTTACATCAAGATAAATGTCACATTCCTTTCCAAGTTTTGAATTTCTATTTCCAACTAATCCAATTAATGTAATACCCATTCTTTTAAGCATCAGAACTAGATTAAAAAGTTCTTCGGTATTTCCGCTCTTAGAAAGAATGATTACAATATCATCTTTACGTACCATTCCCAAATCACCATGAAGCGCATCTGTTGGATGGAGATAAATTGCTGCTGTTCCTGTTGAATTTAAAGTTGCAACAATTTTTCTAGCGATCAATCCGGATTTACCAATTCCGGTTAATACTACTCGTCCTTTAGAGTTGATAATTGTTGTAACAGCTTTCGTAAATTCATCATCAAGCTTATTAATTAAATTGCCGACTGCTTCTGATTCAATTCTTAATACTTGTTTTGCTTTATCTAATATTTGATTATTGTTCATTTATTTCTACCAAAAATTTTATCCCAAAAAGATGTTTTTTGTTTTTCTACATCTTTAAAAATAGAATAATCTATATTCATTTTTTTCATAAACTTATTGTACAATAAAAATCCTTGTCCAATTTCTTCATCTGTAAACATCTCGGGTTTTTCAAATAACAATTTAGGTTTTAAAGCTGTCTCGGGATTTCGTTCCCCTTTTACTCTAATTATTTCATTGTAAAAATTTGTTAAAGGAATCACAAAATTGAATTGTGTGCTTGCATCATAAGTCCAAATCTTTTTCTCATCAGAACAAACAGCAATAACAACTTCATTTTTAATTAAATGAACTTCCCGCACATTTGAATTACTAAAGGGTGACTTATCCCCCGGTTTCCAATTTGAATATGATTTTGAATCAATGATTTTTTCACTTTCTGTAACTATTTTATTTTTCTCTGATATAAAATCAATCTCAATTTGATTTTCAAAAACTTCGTGAATAGTTATATCGTATTTATCTTTGTCTGTTATTACTATTCCGGCTGCAAATACATTTGAGGCAGGGGCAGTTAAATCTACTTTATCATTTTTATTAGCGAGAATATAGTTGCCCTCTCCAAATCTTGAAGTCCCTATTAAGAAGAAATCAGAAAAATTTTTTCGAAACGCATTGTACTTCGGTTTATCTTGAGGAAGTATTTGAAATAAAATTTCCAGTTCCCAATCATCTAACTTTCTTGGGAGATTTGAAATATCAAACATTCGGCAGTACTATACTTTTTACTTCATTAATAATTTCAACCGGATCTTCTTTACGAATTACATGGTTCACAATTCTTTTAACTTCTCTTCTTGCAGATATTGGAGATGCACTTATTCCAACTTTTTGAAGAACAGGAACATCAAGTAAATCATCCGCTATATAAAATATCTCATCAAAAGAATATTTACCCTTTATGAAATTTAACAGAGATTCTTCTTTATTTAGCTGAGACAGAATAATAAAATTAACAACCGAATTATTAAATTCATTTAGCGGAAATGATTCTTCTTTAATCGAAAGTATACCGGTCTGCATGTGATTAGCATTCAATAATTGAGTCAACTTTTTAAGATTGGACAAAATTTCTTCAACAGAGGAATTAGAATTTTCTTTAATTAAAACTCCACCAATATCAAAAAGAACCAATTTTATTCTTGATTGAGATTTAGTCATTAAGTTTAACAATTTCATCTATTTTTTTAATTTCAATTAAGAGTGACTTTAATTCACTTAACGGTAGCTGACTTCCTGCGTCACTTAATGCTTTGGTTGGATTTGGATGAACTTCCAAAAATAATGCATCTATTCCTATTGCTGCAGCTGCTTTTGCAAGATATTTAATAAATCTGGGCTCCCCGCCGGTTGTACTACTTGAACTTGGCATTTGAACCGAATGTGTTGCATCCATAACAACGGGGTAACCAAGCTCGCGCATAATTACTAATCCGCGCATATCAACTACCAGATTATGATATCCAAAAGTTGTTCCTCTTTCTGTCAGCATTATATTTTCATTTCCGGTCGATTTAATTTTTTCAACTGCATGTTTCATATCTTCCGGTGCAAGGAACTGTCCTTTTTTAACATTTACAATTTTATTTGTTTTACCGGCAGCAAGTAATAATTCTGTTTGTCTGCATAAGAATGCCGGTATCTGTAAAATATCAACAACTTTAGATGCTTTATAAATTTCTTCTTCGGTATGAACGTCGGTAATTAAAGGAAGATTAAATTGCTTACCAGCTTCACTTAAAATTTCCAAAGCTTCATCATCACCAATGCCAGTAAAGGAATTTACACTTGTTCTATTTGCTTTTTTATAACTGGATTTAAATATAAATGGAATATTCAATTCATCTGTAATTGATTTTATTTCTTTAGCAGTTTCATGAATTAATTCTCTGCTTTCAACTACACATGGTCCAGCAATAAGTACAAAAGGTTTATTGTTACCAATTGATATATTTTTTAATTTTATTTCTTTCATGAATCGAATAAAGTATTGTCGTTATTGGATCTTTTTCTTTTCTTATTAAATCTTACATAAGCTAAATCGGTAGCTTCTCTTCCTCTTGGAGTTCTTTGAATGAATCCCTGCTGAATTAAAAACGGTTCGTAAACTTCTTCTATAGTTCCGGGATCTTCATTAACCGAAACCGAGAGAGTGCTTAATCCAACCGGACCGCCGTTAAACTTTTCAATTATAGTTAGAATAATTTCTTTATCCATTTCATCTAAACCAAACTCATCAACTTCAAGAGCATTGAGGGCTTTTTTTGTAATGGCTAAAGTAATTTTATCAGAATCAGCGTAATCTGCAAAATCTCTTGTCCGTCTCAACAATCTATTTGCAATTCTGGGAGTTCCTCTTGATCTGCCGGCAAGTTCTATTGAAGCATCTTCATCTATCTTGATCCCAATAATTTCCGAAGAACGTTTAATTATTTTTGCAATTAATTCTGAATCATAATAATCGAGTCTTGCTTTAATTCCAAATCGATCTCTTAAAGGTGCAGTAAGAAGTCCGGCTCTGGTAGTAGCTCCAACCAATGTATATTTAGGAAGTTTAATTTGTACGGTTCTCGCATTCGGACCGGAATCAATCATAATATCAAGTTTAAAATCTTCCATTGCAGAATAGAGATATTCCTCAACAACGGGGCTCAATCTATGAATTTCATCAATAAACAAAACCGACTTTTCTTCCATGTTAGTTAATATACCAGCTAAATCACCCGGTTTTTCAAGAACGGGACCGGAAGTAGTTTTAATTTTAACACCAAGTTCATTTGCAACAATATTTGCTAAAGTGGTTTTACCTAAACCGGGAGGACCTGTTAATAAAACATGATCGAGACTATCGCCACGTTTTAATGCAGCGCCGATAAAGACTTTTAGATTATCAGTAATTTTCTGCTGTCCGGTAAATTCATTAAAAGATAAAGGTCTTATTGACTGTTCAAACTGCTTTTCTTCATCTTTAATAACCGGATTTGTAGATTCGCTTTTTCTCATTTTACCAAGAATGATTGAACTAACGGTTTAAGTTTATTTTCAACTAAGTTTTTAATTTTGATTCTTTCTACATAATAAGCCATCGAAATCATTAAAGTAAGCATAATTACAGCCGCAAAAATTACTTGCTCCGGTGAAAAGTTTTTACCTATTAACCAAGATAAACCTGGAGACCAAGCTGAGCCATATAGTATTATTATATGTAGTACATAAATCGATAAAGTATGTTTTCCTACTGTTTTAATTATCTGTGGAATAGTATTAATATTTTTTGAAATTAACGCCATAATTCCGCTTAAAAATAGAACAAAGCCGGTTCTAAAAAACAATATAGAATAGGAGGAAAGATAATAACCATAAGGTAGTTGATCATCAAAAGTTAAGTAAAGTAAATGAACCAGTATAAAAAGAAGACCTACTGAAATTAATGTAAAAGAAAAATTCTGCTTAACAAAAAGTTTTTCCTTTTTGGCAAGAATAGAACCTAATACAGAGCCCCATAAAACATAACCCGCCCAAGGGAAAAGTGGAAATAATGATCCCTGTTGATTATTTAAGTATCCGGAAACAAAGGGATGAAGCGTTGAACTAAAATCTATTTCTGCAAGAAAGGGTGCAATAGCAAAAAAGAATAGTGCAGCAAAAGAAAAAATAACTGTTTTACTAATATTCAATTTTTCTGCAGCTAAAGCTGAAAGTAGAATAAAAAAAAGTCCGAAACCAATTAAATGCAGAGTATCAACTGCAAAAAATATTTTCCATTGAAGAGGAGAAATATTTTCAAAATTAATCAGTGTATAAGTAGGATAACGAAGTAAGTATCCTAATCCAACTAAAAGTAAAAATCTTTTAAACCCTTTTTTAAAGCGGGTTTTATTAATGTTATTATTTTCTCCCGAAAGTAAAAGATATGTAAAAACAACTCCGGCAGTAAACATAAAAATTGGGGCAGTAAAACCTCTCATTAAATGCCAAATTGAATAAAAAATTGAGGAATCAGTTCTAAATTCAACTGCAAGTAATGAATCTATAGTATGCCCTTGCACCATCATTAAAACGGCGAAAGCGCGCATTAAATCTAAATATATAATTCTATCTTTTTTCACTTATCAAACCAAAATAAAACATAAAATTAGCAAAAGAATTCATCAATAAAAATTAATAAAGGAATGGAGACTAAATCGAGGTTAAATTAAGAGAATAAAAACTTAACGTATTTGTTTTTCATACTAATTTTCGATTCTATAAAACTCTGTAAAGCAAATTTGCCAGGTCCGGTTATAAATAAGAAAATATAACTTATCAGAAATAAAATTGCTTTTTCCTTAACTCGAAAAGGATCTTCGGCATGATATAAAAATGCAGCAATAAACATTGTAATGATTAGTCCTACTGAACTGAACCGTGTAAATATTCCAAGTATTGTAAAAACTGCGAGAACCAATTCTGAAAAAACTGCAAGACTCAAACTAGCGACGGCACCAATTCCAAATGGATCAAAAAACTTAATTTCATCTCCGGAAAATAACCGATTAAACTTAGGTAAACCATGTGCACCAATCATCAACAGACTAACAGAGATTCTAAAGAACAACAAACCAATATTATTCATTAACATTTTTCCCAAAACAGATTTAAAGAATTAATT